>VAPA010065592.1_pt1 | contig 14122 bp, 11 predicted proteins | sample 3395041 | NCBI WGS metagenome assembly VAPA01 (sample SAMN08290432, study PRJNA428436) | hydrothermal vent metagenome | isolation source: Deep-sea hydrothermal vent chimney | place: Indian Ocean: Southwest Indian Ridge | depth 1973 m m
GAGAGCTGATCTTGACTTCGGACATCGTCGACTACTCAACACTGATGCCCAACAACGTCGGCCTCGCCGACGATCAGAAACTCCTGCGGGCACTTGAACGCTGGTACCCGAAGTACCTCGAGTGGTGGGTCGACATGGGGCCGAGCGGGTTCATCCATGAGACCCCCTTCCAGGAGGCCGACGTCTGGCTTCGCACTGCGGTGAGCGTTGAGCGTGACGGATGGGCGAAGTTCGACTTCGTGAAGATGCCCGAGTATCGCTGGGGAATCCTCCTCGCTCCAGCCGAGGAAGGACGCACCATCCCATTCGGTGAGCACAAAGGCGAGCCTGCATGGCAAGAGATCCCCGGCGCGTATCGGGCAATGTTGCGACGCCTCATCGTCATCCAGGGCGACACGGAGCCGGCGTCGGTCGAGCAGCAGCGCTTCCTCGGTGCAACGGCACCGTCGTTCTACGACATGAGGAACCTCTTCCAGGTCAATGTCGAAGAGGGCAGGCACCTGTGGGCGATGGTCTACCTCCTCCAGCGATACTTCGGGCGGGACGGCCGCGAGGAGGCTGAAGAGCTGCTACGGCGCCGCTCGGGCGACGCAGACCGTCCCCGCATGCTCGGTGCCTTCAACGAGGAGACACCCGACTGGCTGTCGTTCTTCCTCTTCACCTACTTCACCGATCGCGACGGGAAGATGCAGCTCGAGGCGCTTGCCCAGTCCGGCTTCGATCCCCTGTCGCGCACATGCCGATTCATGCTTGCAGAGGAAGCGCACCATATGTTCGTCGGCGCAACCGGCGTCGGAAGGATCATCAAGGCGACTGCTGAAGCGATGCGCGACGGGGGTATCGAGGATCCCTACGATGCGGAGGGGGTGCGAGCACTCGGCGTTATCGATCTGCCCCTCATCCAGCGCAAACTCAACCTGCATTTCTCCCTCACGTTGGATCTCTTCGGAGCGGAAGAGTCCACCAACGCTGCGAACGCGTACCACTCAGGGCTGAAGGGGCGCTATCACGAGACAGCGATCGAGGACGACCACCAGCTCCTCGAATCCACGTATCCGGTGACGAAACATGTCGATGGCGAATTCCGGCAGATCGATGTGCCCGCCCTCAACGCCTTGAACGCCAGGCTCAGGGACGACTACGTCGACGACTGTGAAGGTGGCATGAAGCGCTGGAACCGCTACATCGCCGACACCGGAGTCGACTTCGAGCTGAGCCTGCCCCACATCGCGTTCCACCGCCAGATCGGCGAGTTCGCAAGTCTCGATGTCACGCCGGAGGGAGACGTGGTCGACGAGCCAACCTGGGATGTCCGACGAAGCGACTACCTACCGACGGACGACGACAGGGTCTTCATCGAAGAGCTCATGCAACAGGTGACCGTGCCGGGTGAGTTCGCCTCGTGGATCGCTCCACCGCAGAAAGGAATCGGCGGTCAGCCGGTCGAGTTCGAGTACGTGCAGATCCCCAACACCTGAGAGAGATCATGGAACCGGTCATACTGAAGGTCAACGGCACGGCCCGGCACCTCTTCGTCGATGCGCACCGGACACTTCTCGAGACCCTGCGTGAGGACCTCGGTCTCACCGGAACGAAGCACGGCTGCGAACTCGGGGAATGTGGAGCATGCACGGTTCTCGTGGACGACACACCGATCCTCTCCTGCCTGACGCTCACTGTCGACGCAGCAGACACGGAGATCACCACCATCGAGGGAATCGGCTCGCTCACCCACCCCCATCCTCTCCAACGCACCTTTGGCGAACACGGAGCAGCGCAGTGCGGCTACTGCACACCGGCGATGATCCTCACAGCGAAGGCACTCCTCGACCGTGACCCCAACCCAACCGATGAGGCCATTTCCGAGGCGATTGCTGGGAACATGTGTCGGTGTACGGGATACGTAGCCATCGTCAAGGCAGTCGCTGCCGCCGCGGAAGAATGTCCATGAGTATCGACCCCCACCTCGGAGTCGTAGGCCGCAGCGCTCCCCGAGTCGACTCCCTTGCCCAGGCCACAGGCACGGTTCGATACGTCGACGACATCTCGTATCCGGGGATGCTCCACGGGAAGATCCTCCGCTCCACCCAGGCGCACGCCCGTATCTCGGCCGTCGACATCTCCGCCGCAAAAGCGCTGCCCGGCGTCCACGCCGTACTCACCGGTAGGGATCTCCCTGTGGCCTTCGGGTTGCTCCCCGTGAGCCAGGATGAGCACGCCCTCGCGATCGACAAGGTCCGCCATGTCGGTGACCCCGTCGCCGCGGTTGCTGCCGACGATCCGGACATCGCGCAACGAGCCATCGAACTCATCGAGGTCGCGTACGAACCTCTCCCGGTCGTCACCACGATTGCGGAGGCCGTCGAGGTCACCGATCAACCCATCCATGGCGACGAGCCCCGCAACAACCGAGATCGGGAGGTATCACTCGAGTTCGGTGACGTCGACGCAGGCTTCGAGGCCGCCGACCACGTCAGGGAGGACGTCTTCTTCTATCAGGGCAACAATCACGCAGCGCTCGAACCACACGGTGCGGTCGCCCTTGTAGAGGACGACGAGCGTCTTCACGTCTTCTCCGCCACGCAAGTTCCCCACTACCTTCATCGCATCCTTGCCAGCGTCCTCGAGATGCCCGAGAGCCAGATCCGGGTCACTGCCACTCCCACGGGCGGCGGGTTCGGGGCCAAGACAGACGTCTTCTCCCACGAGCTCGTCACCGCCAAGCTCGCAAGGGTTACCGGCCGCCCTGTGAAGATCGTGCTCACCCGGGAGGAAGTCTTCTACGCCCATCGAGGGCGGCATCCGGTGCTCATGTGGGTGAAGACCGGTTTCACCGGCGATGGCACAATCACCGCTATGTCATTCAAGACATTTCTCGACGGTGGTGCCTACGGAAGCTACGGAGCGGCCTCCCTGCTGTACACAGGACAGTTGCAGACCGTCACCTACCGCATCCCTGCCTACCGATTCGAGGGTGTACGGTTGTTCACCAACAAGCCTGCCTGTGGGCCGAAACGGGGGCACGGCACACCTCAGCCCCGTTTCGGCCTCGAAGTACACCTCGACAAAGCAGCAGAGGATCTCGGCCTCGACCCGGTGACGATCCGGTACCGGAATCTCGTCGAACCTTTCACCACCACCGTGAACCACCTCAGGATCACCAGCTGCGGACTCGCCGAGTGCATCGAGCGGGTGGTCGATGCCTCGGGGTTCGAGGCCGGGAACCCCGATCTCCCGCCGGGAAGGGGGGTCGGGTTCGCGATCGGGGCCTACATGTCCGGCGCCGGACTGCCCATCTACTTCAACGACATGCCTCAGTCCGAGGTGATGCTGAAAGTCGACAGGGGCGGTGGTGTCACTGTCTTTTCGATGGCAGCCGACTGCGGCCAGGGCTCAACCACGATGCTCGCCACGGTGGTCGGCGAGGTCCTCGGTCTCGATCCTCGCGAGCTGGCCCTCGTCACCGCCGACACCGACCTCACCCCGATCGACCTGGGGTCATACTCCAGCCGGGTGACGTTCATGGCCGGCAACGCAGCCCTCGAAGCCGCTCTCAAGCTCGCCGACCTCGTCCTCACCGCTGTGGCAGACGAACTCAGCCTCGACCTCGATGCTGTATCGCTCGGCAAGGGAATCGTGGTCACCGATGATCGCGAGATCCCTTGGGCCGAGGCTGTGCGCATCGCCGAGGCGCGATGGGGCCTCCTCGTGACAACCGGAACCTACAAGCCACCGAAGGACATCCAAGGTGAGTACAAGGGTGCCGGCGTCGGCCCCTCGCCTGCGTACTCGTACTCGGCGTGCGTCGCCGAGGTCGACTGTGACCCCGAGACCGGGCACGTGTCGGTGGAGCGGGTGTGGCTCGCCCACGACATCGGGAGAGCCATAAACCCCTTGCTCGTCCGAGGACAGATCGAGGGAAGCGTCCACATGGCTCTCGGAGAGGTCCTCATGGAGGAGCAGGCCTTCCGGGGTGCGCTGCACAACGGCCCATCACTGCTCGACTACAAGATCCCGACCGCCCTCGAAATGCCCGGCGTGGAGTCCATCCTCGTCGAGTCCATCGATGCTGAGGGTCCCTTCGGAGCGAAGGAAGTCGGCCAGGGCCCACTGCTCCCCGTCATCCCTGCAGTGGTGAACGCGGTCCACGATGCGCTCGGCATCCGGGTGGACGAGATCCCGCTCCGGCCCGACAAGGTTCTCGCCGCCCTTGCCGACCGTGAGAAGGGAGGCACGGGCCGTTATGGGCCGACGGACCTCCCCGACTACACGTTCCGATCACCGCTGCTCGTGGACCCACCACCGGAGGGAGTGAGAGCCTGATGCTGCGACTCCCTCCCTTGCGCCACGAAGCGCCTTCGACGATCGAGGAAGCGGTGACGCTCCTCGCCGAGGAAGGGACGTTCCTAGCCGCCGGCGGCACCGACCTTCTCCCGAACCTCAAGCGCCGCCAATATCCCACCGCCCGTGCCATCGTCTCCCTCCGCCGGATCACCGACTTGCGCGAGGTACGCGTCGACAGCGATGGGACCATCCGGATAGGAGCCCTCACGACGCTCACAGAAGTGTCCGAGGATTCCCGGATCCCCACAGCAGTGCGGGCTGCCGCCGGGTCTGTCGCATCACCGCAGATCCGCAACCAGGGCACGGTGGGAGGGAACCTCTGTGTCGACACCCGCTGCGACTGGTTGAACGTTCCCGACACCTGGCGCCGGGCCGCCGAACCGTGCCTCAAGGCAGGTGGGGAGATGTGCTGGGTTGCACCGGCAAAGAAGGACTGCTGGGCGGTGAGCAGCTCCGACCTCGCCCCGGTGATGGTCGCCTTCGACGCCGCGGTGCGTCTCATTGGCCCCGATGGACAGCGATCCATTCCCGTCGAGAACCTGTACAGGGATGATGGCATGGCACATCTCACCAAGGCTGCAGACGAGATCCTCGCGGAGGTCGTCATCCCTGGGGATCCCGGCGTGCTGGCGACCTACCACAAGTTGCGGCGTCGCGAGAGCATCGACTTCCCCATCCTCGGAGTCGCCGCCGCCATTCGGCTCGACGACGTCGGGAGCTGCACTACCGCCCGAATAGTCCTCGGCGCGGTCGCTTCTGCACCTCTCCGCGTCCCTGAGGCCGAGGAGGCCCTCGTGGGACGGCCCTACAGCTCGGACACGATCGCCGAGGCCGCCGAGGCTTGCAGGAAACTCGCCAGACCCCTCAACAACACCGACCTTACCTCGCGCTATCGGAAGCGCATGATCCCGGTATACGTCAGACGCGCCCTCGATGACCTGATCCCGTAACCACGTCCCCCATTCTGTGGGCTGCAGTTCCACGTATCCGTGCACTGGAACCCTGGGTACGCGATCAAGGGAGAGGGACGGTGTCGATGGGGTCGTAGCGGGGGCCGCCTCGGGTCTGGCGCGTGCGGAAGAGAGTGATACCTCCCACGACGATGGGGACACGGAACTCGCCGTAGCCGGCGAAGAGGGAGCGGACGTCCTGTCCGGGTCGCAGCCGTGACAACGTGAGGTGTGGCACGTACGGTCGGCCCTCCGATTCGAAACCTGCATCTGTTGCCGCTTCATCACACACCGCTGCCAGATATCGCAGTATCCCGCTCGGATCATCCACCGAGGCATACACCACACCGGCCTTCGATGCTCGGGGGAATGCACCGAGTCCGTTGCACCAGACCCGCCGGGATTCCTCATCGACCGCCTCGGAGAGGTGATGCACGATCTGCTCTGCTTGAACGTCGGTGCACTCACCGAGGTACCGCAACGTGAAGTGCCACTTCTCGGGAGGCGGTTTCTTGCCGGGGATCGGCGCACCCGGACTCGCTTCGGCGAGCGCTGCTGACAACGCGTGGCGGTCATCGTCGCTGAGGTCGACCGCCAGGAATGCCGGGTCGTTCACGACTGTAGGATCGCTCGGAGCATGAGATGCAGCGCAGCCGTCGCCGCATAGGCCCTGACGCGTTCCCTGTCTCCGGGCATGTGCAAGGTTCTCACCGTCGAACACAAGGGAGTCGCGACGGCAACGATCATCGTACCGACCGGCTGTTCAAGCGGTTCCGGACCGGCCGAGCCTGTCACTGCGACCGCGACATCCACTCCAAGAACAGATCGTGCACCCTGGGCCATTGCCGCGGCCGTGGCCTCCGATACAACACCGTGTTCGTCGATCGTTCCTTCCGGAACGCCGAGGATGCTCGTCTTGAGATCAGATGCATAGGCAACAACCGAACCTCGGAACGTCTCACTAGCTCCCGGAAGGCTTGTGAGACGTCGACCGACCAGACCCCCGGTGGCGGATTCAGCCGTTCCTATCGTCCATCCGCGCGACTCGAGCTCCCTGCGAATCACTCTCTCGATCGTTTCGTCATCTGCCCCATAGATCCGGTCGCCGATGCGCTCCCGTACCTCGCGTTCCACGGGTGCGATGAGTGATCGAGCATCGGCATCGGATTCCGCAAGCGCCGTTATCCGGATCTTTATCTCACCTTCAGATGCGAGGAAGGCGATGGTCGGATTCTCTGATCTGTCAAAGAGCTCCTGGAGTTCCTCCCCGACCTTGGCCTCGGACATCCCCCAGCTTCGCAGTACTCGACTCACCACGACTCTGCCGTCACCGGCCTCCTCCCTCAGGAAGGGGAGAACGAGCTCGTCGACCATGTCGAGCATTTCGGCGGGTACACCGGGAAGTGCGAACACCCAGCACTCGCCGATCCGGATCCGGAACCCCGGCGCAGAGCCCTTCGGATTCACCACGATATCGGCACCCTCGGGACGGTACGCCTGTCGCAGATTCGATTCTGGGAACGTCCTGTCCGGCCGCATTCTGTCCCAGCGCTCCCTGAGCACCTGCTCATATGTCCTGTCGTAGACGAGAGGAACACCTGCAACGGCCGCAACAGCGTCACGCGTGATGTCATCGGCAGTCGGACCGATCCCGCCCGTGATGATCAGCACATCGGAGCGCTCGGCTGCCTTCAGGATCGCCGACTCCAATCGACTTGCGTTGTCGCCGACAACGCTCTGGTTCAGATGTGTGAATCCGCTCTCTGCGAGCCGTGTCGCGATCTCCTTCGCATTGGTGTTCGTGATCTGCCCGAGCAGCAGCTCCGTACCCACGGCGAGTGTTTCGACGATCATCCCTTCACCACCGAGGCGGCCAGGTCCGTTCCGTACGCACCATCGATCACGGCAGTCACCCACTCTCCTGCTCTGCCCTCGTCCAACAGGATGAGTCCATCGATCTCAGGTGCCTCGCGATAGGACCTTCCGACAGGTTGGCCGTCCTCAACCTGGTCGATGAGGACGGTGAGGGTGCGGCCCACAGTTGCAGCGTTCTTTGCCCTCGTCACTTCGTCCTGGATACTCTGGACGTAGCGCAGACGTTCACCGATACGCCCGCCCGGCACCTGATCCGGCATCGTTGCCGCATCTGTGCCATCTTCGGCTGAGTAAGGGAAGAATCCCGCCCAATCGAGCCGTGCCGCGCTGAGAAACTCGGCGAGACCTTCAACATCATCTTCACTCTCACCCGGATACCCAACGATGAAACTCGACCTGGTCGCAGCGGCTGGAGCTGCTTTTCGGATCCGCTCGATCAGTGCAAGATGCTGATCGCCGCTCCCTGGTCTGCGCATCGATCGAAGAAGGGTCCGGGACGAGTGTTGGAGGGAGAGATCGAAGTAGTCCGCGATCACCGGATGGCCGGCCATCACGTCGATGAGTCCCTGCCGGATCTCTCTCGGATACAGGTAGTAGAGGCGCAAACGCCCGAGCCCGTCAACCGATGCAGCTCTCTCAACGAGCTCTTCGATGGCGCCCGACCCGTTGTCCCTGCCATAGGCGGCGAGGTCCTGGGCCACGAGGACGATCTCCTGCACGCCGTTGCCCACGAGGCCCTCGATCTCGGCAACGATGCCGTCACCGGCCCTCGAACGCTGCTTCCCTCGGATGAGCGGGATCGCACAGAACGCACAGGTCTTGTCACAACCCTCAGCAACCTTGACGTAGGCGAAGGGAGTTGTCGGAGTGGGACGCTTCACAACATCAAGGATGTCCATGTGGGATCGACGGAAACCCGTGAACTCAACAGGTTGCCATCCGGTCATCGTGTCGAGTTCATCGATCAGTTCCGGGTATCGATCGAGGCCGATCACCGCGTCTGCCTCTGGAAGCGCCTCGACCAGTTCCTGTTCATAACGCTGGGCCATACAGCCAACAACAACAAGTTTCGCATCACTGCGCTTGGCCTCTGCGAGGCCGAGGATCGTGTCTATCGATTCCCTGCGAGCGTCCTCGATGAACGCACAGGTGTTCACCATGACAACGTCTGCCGTCTCCGGATTCGCGGCATCGTTGTATCCGGATTCGCCGAGCACGGCGTTGATCTTGTCGGAATCAACCTGGTTCTTGGAGCAGCCGAGCGTTTCGAGCCAGACAGTGGGTGCGGACATGGTGGGAGTGTACGATGACCCGGATGCTCACAAGGAGTGCATCGAGCGTCCTCGTGCTACTACGGGCTTTCGTCGAGGGGCACCATCTCGCCGACTCGCTTGCGGAATCGGATTCGCTCCGTGTAGCCCACCGATCGTGCCAAAGCCACAGCTTTGTCCCTGTCACGCGCGGCGTGTTGTGGCACATGAGCGTCGGATGCAAGAGTGATCGGGACCCTGTGGTTGTGGAACCGCTGCAAGAGCGGTTCTGCCGGATACATCTCCATGGCCTTCTGATACAGTCCCGCGGTTGACACTTCCACGGCGGTACCGCCTCTCGCGGCCGCAACGGCCAACGCTTCATAGAGATCCAACGGTGCCTCCGGCAGACGTAGACCCTGCTTCTTGATGACGTCGGCATGCGCAAGCACATCGAATAGCCCGGATGCGGCCAGTTCCGTCTCGATCCGGAAGTAGTCCTCATAGGACTGCACAGGACCGCGCCTGTCGAACTCGAACGCGTGGTCGGGGAGGTCAACGCCCCACGCTCCGACCCAGTGCGTCGATGCGACCAGTAGGTCGAATGGGTAGGGCTCGAGGAACTCGGCAACCGCCTCAGCGGTTTCAGGGAAGAAGTCCGCTTCGAGGCCGAGAAGAACAGGGAGGCCACGGTCCTTCGCATCGACCACGGCTTGCACGTACCGCTCCAGTGAGAGCACTCGTTCTGAGCGGATGTACGACTTCGCGTACTCTCGGAGGTCCTTGCGAGGGTCGGACTTCCACCACTTGCCGAGGACGGCCCGCGCTTCCACACATCGGTAGAGGTGCTCGGTGAACGCGATCTCGTTTGCACCGTTCTCGAGCGCAGTCTCGACGTAGGCCTCAATATGATCGATCGGATACTGACCAGGAGGTGGCCCCTGACCGTCGTACGGACCGTGTTTGTGGAGATGTACGTGGTAATCGGCCATTGAGAATGACGGTAGTCATTGTCCAGGTGTCAGGTGTCAACCCGCCTTCCGCCATCCGCCATACCGCCTTCCGCCAGATCTATCCAAGGGTTGGCGGCAGAGCCGAAGGGCTCAACGCGATCCTCGAGCATCTCGGCTGCTTCGTTCGCCGCCGCTCGAGCGGAATCGATGAGGTCTTGGGGATAGTTGTAGCGGATCTGGTGATCGGCAAACTCGTCCTCGTCGATCGTCTCCACACTTCCATCGAGGAGCCGAACAACATCCAGATCGAGGTCGATCTGGGTGACACGATCACCGTTCCACTCACATGGCGTCCCGATATTGACGTACACAGACAGCCAGGGATGATCCCAGCAGAACTCGGCCGTCCACCAGGTACCTCTCGGGATCAGCACCACCATTGCAGCCTCTACCTGCTTCGGAGGTTCGTTCCCACGTTGGGCGATGGTGTCACCGGGTGCGTAGAGCCACACTCCGTGCTGATTCTCCCCGAGACGATGCATGAGGTACTGCCAGTGCTTGTGGTCCGGCCACTTGCGACTGTCCATGTGAACATCTGCCAAGGCAGCTATCCCGCCTCGGGGATATCCACGCCGCGGTCGCTGAGCGTGCCCTTGATGACGCCGATGCGAGCCTTGATCTTGGGAAGCCCGAAGGCATCATCGATTCCCTTGTTGATCTTGACACCGCCGAGGTTGCCCATCTCAGAGGTCGAGGCACCCCCGCTGCCTGCCTGCATGACGAGGTCGATCCGCTTGCCTTCGATCGACTTCATCCGATTGCGGAGCGCTGCCAACTCGCGGAGCAGATCATCTTCGGAGCGTTCCGAGTCGATCATCTCGGCGAAACCGGCCGCTTCGTCCCGGAGTTGGTCCCGCTCCTTCAGCAGTTCATACTTCTCGGCGAACGCATCGTCCGGCAGGTCGAGCAGCCTTCTCTGGACGTCTGCGAGCCTGGCGGTGATATCTGTTGCATCAGGCATATCGCGACGCTACTACCGCATCACATCTCGGGGAAGGGATTTCGCCTGACGCTTCGGCCGTCTGGGCACATCGATGACCGCTGGACGCCAACCGCGCACCGCGTTCACAAGCGCAACGGCTTCGGCCGCCAATGCCTCGGGGATCGAGACCGACTGCTCCATGAGGACACCTTCCACGATGAGTCGCTGCCTCATCACACCCCCAAGAAGCCCATCCGTGATCGGCGGCGTCACCCATATTCCATCGAGAAGAAAAGCTGCGTTTGCGATCGTCGACTCGGTGACGAATCCGTGTTCGTTCACACACAGCACATCATCCACATCAGCGTTACGTCTGCGCCGGTCATCGAAATGCTTCCTGTCCGCGATCTTGTGAAAAAGGCGTGGGTTGCTGCTGTCGAGTGGATCGTTGTCGATACAGAGGTGGACAGGTTGGTCGGCAGGTCCAGGCCCAAGCGCGAACCGCGCTGGGGCCTCGGACATGGACAGGGACACCGTACCCTCCCGCGAAACGACAACTCGCACCTCGGTCGGGCCGGACATCGTTTCCTCGAGGTCCCCAAGCATCGAACGCAGCGAGTCGATGTCACACACCATGCTCCAATACGCCGCAGATTCCGACAGTTCGGTGAGGTGCTCGTCGAGCATGAGATACCCATCGTCCCAACGGATCGCCTCGATCAGCTCAACTCGGGCGGAACGTCCTCCGAGAATCAGAGCCTTCGCGAGCGCGTTGTCGTATCCGTCCCCAGGTTCCGATACCGAGGTGATGGCTCCCCCGACACCGTATGTCGCGACGCCCTCCCTCTCATCGATCACAGCCGTGCGGATTGCAACATTGAAACTCGCACCATCGATGCCGTCGCCGGGCGGGATGAACCCAACCGCGCCGCAGTACACGCCGCGCGGCGAATCCTCGAGTTCAGAGATGATCTCCATCGATTTGTCCTTCGGCACACCTGTGACCGAGCCGCAGGGGAACAGGGCATCGAAGACACCGCCGACTCCGACGTCATGTCTGAGCGTTGCTGAAATCTGCGATGCCATCTGCCACACCGTCTGGTACTTCTCAGCCGCGAGGAGCTCATCGACCTTCATCGACCCGGGTTCGGTGATACGCCCGAGGTCCTTGCGGAGCAGATCAACGATCATCAGGTTGTCTGCACGTTCCTTTTCCGACTCAACCAGAGAACGAAGCATCGCGTCGTCCTCTCCCTTCCATCTTCCCCTTCGAGCGGTGCCCCTCATGGGTCGTGTCGTGATCCGCCGGTCAGAGATCACAAAGAACTGTTCCGGCGACACCGACAACACGTGCATGTCGTCATGCCAGACATGGGCCGCGTACGACGGCTGCTGAGCGGCGACCAGATCCGCATACAGGTATTCGACGTGCCCGGAGAACGCGGCTCGTATGCGAAAGGACAGGTTGACCCGGCGTATGTCGTCGTGCTCGATGTGCTCACGGACAGCGATGAACGCCCTGTCGAACTGTTTCTTGCCCCACGTCGGAGCCCAACGTGAAACGGAGAACCCGCCGGCAGCCATGGGATCGACAACGGGAGGCTCGACCTTCATCTCGTCACCGAACACGCCGAACCAGACAAGCGGCCCGTCATAGTCGTCCGAGACAACCAGCGCCGTGTCGAACGCAGGAGCAGCCTCGTACGCGACATACCCTGCCACCCACTTGCCGTTGGCAGACTCATTCGATGCGAGCCGTATGGCTTCCACCACGTCGCTCTGCGTCATCGCAACGATCTCTCGGAGGGGCTCCACCAGGGAGAATGAGCGCCCCGCCTCCGCATCATCGAATCGAGCGCCGAACATACGCTGAGCATACGCGAGATCAGGCTTCGGGTCTCACGGAAGAATCCGGAACCCCTGGGCCGAAAACCGGCGACGGTGCAGGGAGATTCGGTCTACTGTCTACGGTCTATCGTCTACCGAGGCCTCCCATGCATATGCAGGACGACTTTCCGCTACTCCTCAGCACGTTGTACGACAATGCCGTGTGGCAGTACCCACAGCAGGAGATCGTCTCGGTCGAGGCCGACAGGACGATTCACCGCACGACCTATCTCGAAACCGACGACCGCATCCGGCGCCTTGCCACAGCGATCACCGACAAGCTCGAGATCGCTCAGGGAGAGGCCATCGGAACCTTTGCATGGAACAATCATCGGCACCATGAGCTCTACTGGGCGACGGCGAACACCGGACGAATCTGTCACACCCTGAACATCCGACTCTTCCCTCATCAGCTCGAGTACATCGTCAACCACGGTGAAGATCGCGTCATCTTCGTCGACCCCGACCTCGCGCCCCTGCTCGCCCCTATGGTCCCCAAGTTCGACACCGTCGAGCACATCGTCATCATGGGACCAACAGCTGAGGGATTCGGGATCGATGGTGCGATCGCGTACGAGGACCTCATTCGAGACGTTGAGCCGACGACCGAGTGGCCGTTGCTCGACGAGCGAAGCCCCATGATGTACTGCTACACCTCCGGGACCACAGGGAACCCGAAGGGTGTTGCGTACACGCAGCGCTCGACCTACCTCCATACGATCTCGAATCTCGTTGCCAACCCTCTCTCGGCCGAAGACAACATCCTCCCTGTCGTCCCGATGTTCCACGCTGCATCGTGGGGATATCCGTTCATGGCGGTCACCGTGGGAGCGAAGCTCACGTACCCGGGTCCCGACCTCTCCGGGCCGGGCCTCACCAAGCTGTTCATCGACGAGGGTGTCACGTTCTCCGCAGGCGTGCCGACCGTGTGGCTTGCGATCCAACACCATCTCGAAGCCAACCCCGACCTCGATATCTCCAACATCAAGAAGTTCTTGTGCGGCGGATCTGCCGTGCCCCGGTCGATGATCGACTGGTTCGAGAAGAACGCCGGCGTCCGCGTGGTCCAGGGTTGGGGGATGACGGAGACGAACCCCGTCGCTGCCGCTGCGATGCTCAAACCGTGGATGGAGGACTGGTCGTGGGAGGAGAAGCTCGATGTGCTCGAGACGGCGGGCCGCCCCATCCCCGGCCTTCAGGTCAAGATCGTCGATGAGAACTTCGAACCACTGCCACATGACGGAGAGGCCTTCGGCGAACTACTCATTCGAGGCCCCTGGATCGCTGCCGAGTACTACAACGACCCCCGTTCATCCGACTCGTTCGTCGACGGCTGGCTCCGGACCGGTGATGTGTGCAAGATCACGCCGGACGGCTATGTCAGGATCACGGACCGTGCGAAGGACTTGATCAAGTCTGGCGGCGAGTGGATCTCGTCCCTCGACGTCGAGAATGAGATCATGGCGCACCCCGAAGTCGCAGAGGCAACTGTTGTCGGACTGAGACATCCGAAGTGGCAGGAACGCCCGGTCGCCTTCATCGTGCTCAGAGAAGGCTCCGAACTGTCGCCGGACGCCGTCAAGGAGTTCCTTGCCCCACGGATAGCCTCGTGGTGGATGCCCGATGAGATCGTCTTCATCGATGAGATCCCCAAAACCGGCACAGGCAAGTTCGACAAGAAAGTCGTCCGCACCGAATACGAGAACCTTCTCTCCGACGCCTGATACGCGCGGCGGTTCACATGGTGATCGCGGCAACGCCATGCGGTGTGGACGCTGTGTGGCTCTTGCCGCTGACGTGACTGGATGACCACCAGGTGCGAGGCTACGCTCGGACGTCGGAGGTGCGATCGATGGCGAATATGATCAGTTATGAGGAGAC
>VAPA010447765.1_pt1 | contig 14117 bp, 26 predicted proteins | sample 3395041 | NCBI WGS metagenome assembly VAPA01 (sample SAMN08290432, study PRJNA428436) | hydrothermal vent metagenome | isolation source: Deep-sea hydrothermal vent chimney | place: Indian Ocean: Southwest Indian Ridge | depth 1973 m m
CTCCCTGTCGAGTCGGAGGCTGTGTCAACGTGGGAGCATTACACGCAGAGACGGTTCGGTGAGCGACTGTCGTGGGTTGACGCTATCGCCCGTATCCATGCTGGGTTGACGACATGCAAAACCCGGTCCTGCGATATTCATTATCCGAAAGTTGACGCATGAGCGCACCAGTTCCCAAAACGTTCGCGGGTCGCGGTGTTGACCTGTGCCGCATCTGTCACACTCCGACAAGGGACCACAAGATCGGGCCGTGCCCAACGTTGAATCAGGACACGATAATTGCGTCGGCACCGCGCACCATGGGAGGTAACAGGTTTTGCAAGGCGTGTAGTGAACCGGCGAGACGACTCAGAAGAGGGGAGGGCTGGTCGTTGTACTGCTCGGATGAGCATCGGAAAACGTATTACGAGTCGGGTCGGAAACGTGCAAGATGACGGAACGATGGCAACGAATCGTAGGAGCTTTCCGAAACCCACTAGACATTATACCGCACCGCTATATACTAGGGGTACAGCAACAGGGAGAACACGAATGAAACGATTCCGATTCCGGCACACAATGCCGCCACCCGGCCGTATCGAAGCCGCAACCAGCCACCGTGTCGGGGGTGTCACCTCGATGCAGGAACGCATCGAAATCCTCGAAATGCACAACCAGATGCTCCAACATCAGGCTAGGTCTGTGCGCCGGCAGGAACAGAAACTGCAGGAGCGTCTGAATCGGATTGCGAAGCTGACACCAGGCCGGCAACGCATCAACGAACTACACCGCGTCGCTACACAGTTCGAACATGAGATTGTTCGCGCACCGGAACGATGGCAAGCAGATTTGCTCGCCGACGTTTTGTTTCATCGACGGTTGGCTTGGGATCTCGGTGAGCTCCGTGACGAGGTGCGCGGCGACCAGCGCATGCCGGGAAGCCGAACCGATCCGACACTGTGGCGAGGAGAACGACCGTGACCAAGAAACCGAAAACTGAGTACCGCGTGGTGTGTGCCAAGTTTGGCACCCGAGGCCACTCGCAACATGTCCACATCAAAGCGTCGAAAGCGAAGGCTGTCCAGTCGGTGATCGATGCGAACCATCACGCCGATGTGGTTTCGGAAGGTCACTTCTACAAGGGTGAAGCTCCGTGGAGGACACAGGAACGCGACGTGTCGGCTTGGAGGGACAGCGATGAAAGCTGAAACTGTCATTGTGCAGATCAATGTGCCGAAATATTGGGATGCTGTCGAAATTGAGCGGAAAGTTGTTGAGCTGTTCGACACTCATCCTGATACAGCTATCGAACTGTGGTTTGTAGATATGGAGGACAGCGATGAGTGAACCAATTCTTGTGATCGGTGACCTGTTCTACTCAGACGGGACCAGATACGAAGTTGTCGGCGCACCGTTCTTCCAAGGTTCGGCGGAAGGGGAGCAGTGGTGGTATCCGGCCAGGGAGCCTGCCGTCTGGAACATCAAAGAATCGTTGATAGACAAAGAGGACAGCGAATGCGGGAAGACGTACCAATATGACCATTGAACGAATGACTGAACCAGATCACTGTGCCTCAATTGCTTTCGTAATGCTCCCAGATGCATCCTCACAAGCAGTCGCTTGCAACAAGAGTCGGCCGCGTCACGGCAGATGGCACCAAAATCGTGACGTTCGCTGGCGAGGTTCATGGCAAGAACCAGTCATGTTCCCAGAATGGGTAGATGAACAAGTAGACAAGATGTTCACGGAGGACAGCGTATGAGTAAGCCAAGTGAGGGCGACTTTCAGGTGTGGTGGATATCGCAGGTTCCTATGAAGCCATTCACGGTGCTGGTCGAAACACGCGAGCAAGGCGAGTGGTTGTGTGGTGTGCTCGCAGCCTACGACAAGTTCCAGTATGAGAACAACGTGAAGCCTGATTACTCGAATGTCGGTGGCGTGCATGTGTTCGAGGATGGTAATTGGCGGAATGTTGATGACGATGATCTAGCTGAGGAGGACACCCCATGAATATCGCTTACGTTGTTCCGATTGTGGCGTTCAGTTTCGGTGTCCTGATCGGCATGACCGTCATGTGTTTGCTGGTCGTATTGAAAGGGAGAGACGGATGAGAGAAACGATTGAAGGTGTGCTACATGTCATCCGAACACGGAAGCAACGACAGGGCGCTGATGTTTTTGAGAAGCTGATCGTCGCGGCACTAGAGGATGCAGGCACGATACAGGCCGAGTTCTACCCACCGACTTACTTCATCCTCACATCGCAGACTGTAGGTGAGCGCCGAGCCGATGAAGCTGATAGCCGGAACTGGCGCAACGATGAGCCGTTCCAATTCAGATTCAAGGGCCAACCGAATGCTTTTTCACACGAGCTTGCAGGCCACGAGGTGTCCGTAAGGGCAACCGTGGACAGGTGGCCCAATGGGCTAGGTGGATACTTACACTGCCCAAGAGTGCTTACTGTGGGTGAGTATGTGAAGTGCCATCATCACAACGATCCCTACCGAGGTCAGAAATCTGGTTCGTCACGGATTTATTGCAATAGCTGGCTACGAGAATTGGAACCAGCATGACTCCTGGACTCGCGGCCAGCATCGCAATCGCCACGCTTCTCATCGTCGTTGCTCTGCTGATCGCCCTGCTGCATCAGGCCCGTGAACGCATCATCGGATACCGAGCCCGGATATTCGATTTGGGTGAACAGTTGGATGATGTGCGGCAGCAACTAAAGCCGTTCGAGTGGCGTATCAAACCTGATCCGGTGTCACCGGTTGCTGTCCGTGTCCGTGACAGGACTGATGTGCCGAGACGCGTGACAAGGCCACCAGGGACGACACACGATTTCACAGACATTGAGGATCTACCGAGATGGGAGGCGTGATGAAACTGCCGACACGAGACGAAGCACAAAGCAAACTTGATCCGGGCAAACCGTACGCAGATGTCCCGAAGCAGATGCGCGATCTTGACGGTTTCATACCATCAACCGAACTCACTCACAGAGCACTCGCAGGTCACGAACTGTTCGGCCTAGAGGATCAGCCGATGAAGCCACGCCACAAGGTTTTCATTGCCTTGGGATACGCTCGTTCCAATGGTGATCTGATGACTGCTCAGGAGTGGCGAGACAGTCTGGATATTCAAGCGGCCTGCAACATACTCGACAAGCGCCACCCCGGTATCCCCACCGTGGTTGTGCTTGCGATGTTTGATGCTGCGTTGGAGGGTTCCGAATGACTGACCTGTACCGCATCAACGATAAGCAGCGAGGCGACCAGTTAACGAGTCGCTATGTTGAAGAACGACGCTGGCTGGACAACCTGAAGCAATCCGGTGTCCTTGCCCTTGTCGATCTTGACCCTGTAACACAATGGTGCTTTAGCCACCAGGAAGCTGCCTGGATGGAACTTGGGACTAAGGATCTTATCTGTTCAAGGCATCTGCGTAAACCATGCGACGTGGCCGAGGCTGCGGTAGTGAGAATGGAGAGCGAATGAGTGATCTACCATATTGGGTGGACATCGACTTCAGCACAGATCACCAGATCGTTCAGGGTGACGGTAACCCTTCTTTTCATTCCGGCTATCTGGATGGCTACTTCTCAGGTCCGTACCCGACTTTGGCAGATGCCAAACAGCACATCCGGTTTGTGACACGGCTGCACAGGGAAGCTATCTCTGACAAGTTGAACTATTGGATGGAACGCACCGTGTCAGATATTGCACTCGTGAAGGAGGAGAGCGATGACAGTTGAACCACTGAGCTATCGGATCGACTGTGCTGCCCACGACGCCTACGACGGGTCATACACGGGTGGTTTGCCTGATCCGATCTCGTTCCTGGTTGATGACGGTGTACTGGTTCCCGACACCCGCTTACAAGCCATCGCAGAAGCGTGGGTTGAATACACCGATGCTGTGAAAGATGGGCGTATGGCTCATCAGGAATGGCTTGAGGTACAGCGCCTACTTGACGCTCTAACCAAGGAGGACAGCGAATGAGCGGTACCTACTGCGTCTGCAAACATCTGCTACAACGGCACTTTGCCGATACTCGGCGTTGCTCTCAATGCACCTGCGACAAGTTCAAGGAGGACACAGATGATTGATCTAGAAGCAGCAGCAAAGGCCGCTTACAAGGATTATGAAGGATGTTCCGACGAGTATGTGGAGAAAGTGTGGGCATGGGCGATTATGGAACACAATCGGCTGTGCGACACGTATGGGGCAGAAGCTTGTGGCAAGTGTTCGTTTGAAGAAACGGTAAAGGACTTCATAGCCACAGCCCAACTGACAATCAATGCTGCCCTTGGCGACACAGTGCTGTATCGAGAAGTGGTGACGATGGAGAACCACGGGTCGCTCCCAGGGGTTACAGCATCAATACCACGCACGGAATACATCCGAGTGTGGCCGGAGGCTACAAAGGAGAACCAATGAACGACCAATCGTATGACATTCTCGAACCGCCCGACCGGACATTGAACATCCCTGATCCTGTTGTCGCAGGTGAACGGCTGATAGCTGTCGTGGATGCGCTGAATGCGCTGATGGAGGCGTTCGAGATCATTGACAATACGAAGGAGGACCAGTGAACGTCATGCCGAGACTCCTCGCTGTTCCTGACCGTCTCCCTTGGCTGGTCAAGGTGAGAGTGTGGCTGTGTACGGGGATATGGGTCTGACACCTTGCGGCAGCCGTGGCGCTTTCCTGCGGCATCACAAGGCAGGTGAGACTCCGTGTCAGGAGTGTTACGCGGCGATGCGTCCCATTTGGAGGGCACAAGACCGTAAACGGCGACGGCGCAGGGACGAACTGTTGGCCGTGTGTGGCACTGCTTCGGCGCACCGCAGGCATCTGCGGTGGGGCGAACCTGTCGATGTGGCTTGCCGGCAGGCCGCCACCGTCGATGCCAGGATACGTCGGCGTAAGGCGCGGAGGCGTGTGAGGCGTGGCAGTCTGCGTAGCGTCGCCGCCGACTACTTGGAAACGTATGACGGGTTGACACTCACCGAACTGGCAACCCTGATTCAGCGTCGGCATCCTGACATCACCGACCGCCAGATCCGTGACGCGGCGAGGGGTTTGCTTCGTGCCGGCCGTGCCATTGTCGATCGTGACGAGTTGGGTGCCGTGTACCGGGTTGCTGTGTGAGCCACCCAGATAGCCTGTGCGGGACGGGCAGCTACTTGACGCTAGTGGACATGCTTGCGGGTGCTGCTTGCCAACCCAGCATGCCACCGAAGGCGAGGAGGGCGAACAGGAACGCGGTCACCCACTGCCCGTTGCTGATCTGAGCGAACGTGGTGTCGCCGACGAGGACAATGGTGAGCTGCCCCAAAAATCCGACGGCTGCTGCGTAGAGCGCTTTGACATAGTAGGTCATGGTGTGCCTCCTTCGAGACTGATCGAATCAACGAATGCGTTCCAGAAGTTGGCCCAGTCAACGTGCTCGGGCTCGTCGTAGATCCCACCATCGTGGTTGCCGTACTCGGCAAACCACTGGGCTCGAGTGAGATAGAAATAGGCTGGGTTGCCGTGAAACTCGTCTGGGCGTCCTGCAAATAAAGACTTGACGAGGTTCACGAACTGCTCGTAGGGCATACCGTGTTGCTCCGTTCCGTTGTAGCTTCCGTTCTCAGGCTCAGGATCGTCATGTCTCTCGACATGTCCGTCACTGTACTTCCAAGGCGGGGTGACCCCAACCGTGGAGCACCATCTGTGAATGTCGATCATGGGGTAGAAGTCGATGTGGGCGTGGCCTCTGTGCCCTCGGCCTCCCCACAGGATCTTCCTGATTGACCATTCATACAGGTTGGGGGTGAGGTCGTCGACGATCTTCTGGATCAGTTCAACGTTCTGTTCCCATGTCCAACCCAGCGGGCCGCCCATGATGTCGAGGGCATTGGAGTCGTAGTCGCCGGGCTGATACGCGGAGTGCTGAGAGATGCCACCTGAGGCGGTGTCGCGGCATGAGTAGCGTGAGATGCGCACACCATCAAAGTTGGCTTCGATGTACTGGCGGCACTGCTCGGCGGCTTGGGTCATATCGTTCTCCGTTCGTCACCGTTCCACACACCGACAGCCTGGACAAGGATCTCCATCTGACCCTCAATGTTCCCCAACCTGATATTGACATCACCAACCTCACCATGCAACGAATCAACCTGATCCCGCAGCGACGCGCCGTCGTTCGGCCGGAACTCTGCCGCTATCCCCAACAGGACAGGTTGCGCTTCACCGAACATGGAGACAGCTTTCAGGAATCTGTAGACAGGCACAACGACGAACCTCCAAATCAGGTTCAATGCTAACGCTATGGCACCGGCGGCGGCGACCATCGCGGCGAACTGGAGGTACGAGTCTTGGGTCATACGCCGTCCTGCGGATGGTACTGTCGCCACCAATCTGAGTCGCCCCACTGGTTGTTCCAAGCAAACCTGTGCCCCGAATCGTAGGTGTTGCCGTACCAGCGGTTGTTGGCGTTGAACACCCCATCAGACCCGACATCCTGTACGACACCGGACTTGCCGCCGTCGACAGTGTTGTCATGGACGGTGCAGTTCCTTGTCAACCATTCGCCTTGGTTGCCGGAGCCACGGTTCTGCTGCGACAGTGAAACACCGTTCCAGTTGCCTTCCAACACGTTGCCGTATATCTCTACGTCTTGGGACGACGCTACCTGGATTCCGGCGTTCCACAGCCAACCACCATCTTCACCGTTGCGCCTGATCTGGTTGTTGCGGATCACCGCCGAGTAGGAGATTTCGTGGAAGATGCCGGGACCGGCGTTGTCCTCCACCCGATTGTCCTCATACAGAGTGCCGGTGTGGTTGAAGTCGGTCCACAAACCGGGCCCGTGATTGTCATGCGAATAGTTGTCACGCACTGTCAGATCGGTGGTGGACCAAAATTTGGTGCCACCGGCCTCCCAGCCCCAAGACACTTCTTTGAGCCAGTTGTTGAACGCGATCTCGTTGCCCTCGACAAGGCCTCCGACACCCCTGAGTGAGATACCGAGCTGATGCTGATGATGAATGTTGCAGTCCAGTATCCGTGAACGGTCGGAGTAGTCGAGCTTCACCCCGACACCAAGGTTGTGGTGAATGTCGCAGCGTTTGACAGTCAAGTCGTTGCCTGTCAGATGTATCGCGCCTGTCTGGTTCGGATTTGTGTAGTTGCGGATCTCCACATTGTCAATGGTCACTCCGTCGGCCGATCCGGTGTATGTGGAGCGGGTGTCGCCGTTGCCGTCCAGCACAGCGCCGGGTTCACCCCAATAGGTGACACCGGGCAGCGCCGCGACTGTGTAGCCCGAATGCACACCCGCAGGGATTATGACCGCGTCTGCGGGCGGATCAATCGGCGGTTCGATAGGGGGTTCGATTGGGTGCAGGGTTTGGGACGCTTGGATCGCGGTGGAGAACACTGACGCACCTGCGATGCGGGTCACCGGAGCCAACTGCCCGAGTACAGCCACAATCGCATCGGATACCCGTGCGGTGCCACCGAACACCAAAATCTCTGTGGGCAGCAACCGGCGCAACTCGTCACGGACAGAACCAGGGATCTCGTCTTTCTTCACGAACAGGATCGGGGTCGAGGGGTCGGTGAATGGTGCGGCGATCACCGCGTCTTTGGTTCCCGAATCTCCAACAACGATGACGCGCATCAGGTTTCCTTGTCAACCGTCTCGTCTATTCGGGTTTGCAACGTGTCACGTTCCACTTCCAGCAGTTCCTTTTCGGTTAGTAATTGTTGCACCGCTGCCTCTAGCTGGACGTTGAGCATGGTGAGGTTGGCGCATTTCTGCAGCAACGTTTCACGCAGCACGTCGGGGTCGAGTTTGATTTGGTTGTTCATGTCACCAGCCCATCATCTTTGGGGATTGCGGCGGCGGCTTCGGCTTCCTGTGTCTCTACACGCCACACTACCGTTTTCACATGTGCGATCAACGCTTTCTTCGCGTTCGCCGCGTTCTCGGTTTCGTAGCCGCCCGCCACACACAACGCGTGAATCACCCTAGCTACTTTCCCGGCCGGAATGTTCAGTGTGATTTTCGCCATGATGTCTCCTTACGCTGATGGTGCTGCGTAGAACGGCAAATAGTAATCGCCGTCCACGATAGGGTTGGTGGCTTGGTCGTCTTGGATGTTGATCTTCAACCAGCCTGCTATTGCGCCGGGGGTTGTGAAATCGGCGGCGTCAACCAAAGCCCTATCGACGTTTGTGTCTGAGGTTCCGATGAACTTGATGAAGTCCTCATCCACGTCAGCCTGATCCAACGTCAAAACGGGGAGCGCCGCGGTGGTGGAAGGCTGATCTATCGTAACCGGGGTGGAGTATTCCCACCTACCATCAGATTCGTCCCACAGGAGCGAAACCGTGATGCCGTCAGCTTTGTAGAATGTGATATCACCAGTTAGGGCAGCCCCAAGCACCAACCTGTCAACGGCATCTACCGAAAACGCGAAACTTCCGACACCTGTCAGATAGACACCCGTATCCGGCGCAGTATCGAAAGCTAACCCCGGTAAAGAGGCAGTGCCACTCCCAACAAGCACCGACGTTTTGAATTCCCACCTGTCTTCAGAATCGTCCCACGACACACTGATCGACGCATTGTCCTTATAGAAATCGATATCTCCCTCTAGCGCCGCGCCCCTGTCATTGCCACGCCACACAGCCCGCAACGAACCGTCAGCGTTGCGAAGGATATAGTCGTCGCTTGCCTCCATGTAGACATCGGAAACATTTCGGAACGCACCGCCGCCAAGGTTTATATCACCGGCCATCACCAAGTCGCCAACTATCAGCACATCGGTTGTGAACTCCCACCGTCCATCAGATTCGTCCCACAACAACGAAACCGTAGTGCCGTCCTGCTTGAAGAAACTGATATCCGTAGCGGCAGGAGTGAACGAATCTATCTCAACGTCACCGGCGTTCACAATCGAAAACCCGGCCATCGTAATCGCACCGCTCATGGTGCCACCCGCCAACAACAAACCGTCCAACGTGACTGTGCCCGAAGCGTCCGGGACAGTCCACGTCCGAGTTGTCGCCGCCGTCAAACCCCCCACAGACAGGTTCAGGATCTTCGTCGAATCCGCCTCATCAAACACTGCGAACTGGTTGTCAGCGAACGTCGTCACCACCCCCGCCGCACCCCCGGCAGCCGTCTGAGGTGTTGTGCCACGCAAATCTGTGGTCGACTTGTACTCCCACGTCGTGTTCTTGTTCTGCACCGTCAGGCGGCAAATCAGGAACCCCGTCGACGAATCGTTCAGGAACTCGCGTGGGATCGTGAAATCGTCATACCCCAACACGTCGTTCTCCGCATCCGACTGTGACGTGTACTGCCCGGCTGGCAGATTGATGATCGTTGGTGTGAACGTCCCCGTATGGTTCGCCACCCCCCACACAACGAGGTTGAAATATTTGTTGTTCCCGATCGCTGTCCCATCCGAGAGGGCAACAATGTCGAACAGGTTCGTAATGTCGTTGTATGCCGTACCGGACCAGTTTTTCACCAACACCATGTCGCCGCCGGAAGTGTCGAACGCCGGTTTGATATGCCTATGCAACTGGTAGACGACACCTGATGCGATCTTCAAATCCACCGTCCCACCCGCAATCGTGAGGTAGTCCGAGGTGCCTGCACCTGACAGGCCGGAGAACCACACCGCGTTGCTGTACCGGATATGTTCCGCGATGTGCGACATGTGGCCCTGGTTGTTCACATCGGCGTCGTGGTCGTTCCAGTTTTGCTGCACATACAGGCCGTTGGCTGCCACGAACGTCGCAGACGGTACGAGGAAGAATGCGACTTTGATGTGCTCCGCGGCGGTCGGGAACCCTGATGTGGATTTGGTGAGCACTTTGGTGGACTGCGGGATGTAGATGTAGTTCGTGGTCGGGCTGGTGTCCGATCCGGTCGTCAAAGCGATTGTTGCGGCCGGTGTCGTGTCGAGCAGGATGTGGCCGTCGGAGAACTGCATCGTCAAATCCCCGGTACCGGACTTCTCCAAACTCATGGTCACCGTTCCGGCGGCTTCGGTTACCGCTGCGGTGAACGTTTCTACGAACGTGCCGTTGTAGAAACTGTGATCCATCCTGAGAGTGTCTTCACCCGAGTCGGAGATGACACCGCTGGCGAGAAGGTTCACGTCGTCGACGGAGATCCCGCCGAGCCTGGTCCCGAGAGCACCGGCATCAATCGTGACCGCGTACCGCCATTTGCGTGTCCCGTTCCGGCGTTGCAACCGTAAACCGTCTATTTGCGCAAAGTCGCCGGTTACGTGGACACAGTCGTACAGGTCGGTGGTTTGCGACGTCTCAATATCGAACAGCACATTCGATACTTGCGTGTTGTCACCTGATAGGAGTATGGCTTCGCTACCGGATGTTTGGACGGTGGTTATCACTGTGTCCCGTATCGTGGCACCGTCACCCGAAAGGACAGCGTCACCGGCGTTTTTGAAATTGATGGATGAGTCCCTCACCATAGCCTTGTCACCGGACAGGACCAGCGAATCGAACACATGGATACGTGACGAATCGATGACTGAAAGGAAACCCAAGGTGACCGTTGACGTTGCGGCCCCGGCAAACCATTTCGTGTTTCTGAATTCTCCACCCGCACTGACGGTGAGCACAGACACTTTCGATGTCATCAGGTTGTCGTCGAACAGGCAGTTGGCTACTTTGCCGTTGACACCTACCGTTACGGTGATAGCCATCAGCCACCCCCGTTAGAGTTCGTGACAGCCAGCCACTCCATGTACCCGTTCACCACGAACGTAATATCGCCATTCCCCGCGACCGTGACCCTCGAACCCCAATTCGTATCTGCCGCCGACATGTTCCACGGCGGACACCGCAACGACACCCCCGCCGGGATAGTGATCGTCGCACCGTCCGTCATCACATACTCACCCGCCGCAACAGACACTTCGGCACCGTCACCCGTACCCACCGTTGCAGCTTTCAACAGCGCGGCGTTCCACTCAATATCGTCCGCTGCACCGGAACATCGGTAGTCGGCGACAAGTCGGAGCTCAGGCCTCGAATCCGATGCGGTGATCAGGAAATCCCTCTCGATGGGGCCTTTGAACGCGTCACCGATGATTGCCGCCGCCGATGCGTCCTCTATCGGTGCGTCAATACCGTCAAACTTGGCGAGCAGCCTGGAGACGGCTTCATTCATCCCGGAGCTGCCAACAAACACATGGGCTCCGATGTCGAGGTCGAACGTGGAGACGCCTTCCCTGATAACACCCGTAACCGCCACAATCCGATGATTGCCTCGGGGCAGATCGGGTGGCAGTTCGCCTCGCACCCAATCACCCGGATCGAAGTCGATGAACGGTGAAAACACCCCATCATCAACGATCGTCAACCTAGTTGCGGTGATCGCTGCGCCACGTTCCACCAGTGCGGTGTCGGCGGCCTGGGTCAACGTGGCAGATTCCAACACGTCTGCGACAGGGACATACAGTTCACGGGCACCCCACGCCGTCACCCCCGCCGCGTCTTTCGCGACTGCGAACAGGAACGCGTCACCTTCCGCCAACGCAACGGTACGCGACTTCGGTGTTTTCACCACCGGACCCTTCGTGACGTTGCCGCCGGAGAACCCGACCGACGCTACAAGATCATTCGATGATCCGCCGACCCGGGTGGTCAGGTTCGCAGGGTTGAAGATTTGGAGAATGTGTGACTCCGTATCGGCCGGATAGTTGGGGTTGGGTTTGATCCGGTATTCGTAGCCGAGTTTCGCAAAATCGTCACTGAGTACCTTCCCGTACGTTTTGCCCCTCACAATCGTTAGCGACTCGGAGGCACGCCACGCATTCCCAGCCGAATCCACCAACGCGGTGAAGTCGGCTTTCAACCACAGCAACGTCTCCCTCGCAAAGTCGCCGGCCTCCGCTGCGTGATCCGTTTGCGCATCAGCCAACAGTTGCAACATGATGTCACCGATAGTTCCAGGTGCCTGACCGGTGTAGAAATCGGCGTCGTCGACATAGATGTTATTGGCCGGTGCCGCCGCCTCGTCATATCGGAGCTCAAGTTCTGTGGTGTCCGTCGTCGCAAGACCGGTCGCTGTCAACTTGGTCCACGTCGCTGTCGCAACCGATGTGACGACCGACGCGACGTTCTGTGTGTTCGGGTTCACACCGGGGATGCGCAGAACGATACGGAAATCCTTGTTTGCGCCCTCCGTGTGATACACCCATATTTCGCCGGTGACTTCCTGACCGGGGGTGGTGGGTTGGGACAGGTACAGTGAGTCGTTGCCCAATATCCCACTGTTCGGATGCCACGCCACAGAGAACGTGTCAGTATGCACAGGCGGTGCAGGTATCGTCGTTGACGGCACTACCGAAAACACGTCAACAATGCCACGTACAGCCCAATCGTCGGTCCCGACCCCGTATCCTTCGACCAGGACCTTGTCGAGCCGGAACGTGTTCGCTGCTGATTGTGACAGTATCGATATGCCTCCCGAACCGGCGTCGGCGACGAAGGTGACTGTGACGGTCTGGTATGCGTCGTTGCCTACCGCATCCGCGTACGCGGCACCGTTGAACAGGCTCCCAACCGACACTGATGCGGCCGATGTGACCTCCATGCGTGTCGTCTTGCCGGTAGCCACGTACAGGCGGCACGACACGATATACGTTTCACCCTCAACCAAAGGCTTGTTGAAGTCTTGGAACACGCCCTCGCCGGAGTCGGCGGTGATGTTGAAATACCAGTCGCCGTCGTCTGCGGCACCGGCGTTCTCTATCGCCTCGAACGTTTCAGGTGCAATATCTTCGGCACGTGTCCCGGTGGTGGGCCACCCGTTCGTTGTACCGTCCTCAGCACCAGGATTTGTTAGTGAATACGGGTTCGCTTCGAATCCTTGGTTCTGTGTCGTGAGCAACGACTCGAAACCCCACGTCCAGTTGGGGTCTACGGACGGGTTGGTAGGCCAATCATGCGGATACACGACAGCCCACTCCATAGCGTCCTCAATGGACGGTGCCGTAAGTGTGATCAGGTTGCCGGCGTCTTTGCGTGGTGTCGCTGTGCGCCTCAGGAGGTATTCGGCACGGATCTGCGGGTCACCCGCCTCGTCGGTTTGTATCACCCTGAGCAAAGAACCAACATCGCTGTCGGGGTCAAGGATCTCATCCAAGCGGCCCCAATCCTGCGGAATCGTGAGGTTGCATCTGCCAACCCCCGACGCCGGCACCGTGAAATCGAGTGTGCCGGGGACGTCCATGACACGGCGCTGGAACGGTGACGCACCGGGAATCTCCCACGCCTCTACAGACCAGCTACTCATCGGTACTGCTCATACAAATCAACAGTCACCGTTGCGCCACCGGTTACGGTGAACGTCACAGCACCGGGCTGCATCTCTATCCAATACGGCACAGATTTCTCGACCTGGAATTCGGCTGACGCGCCACCCGTCACGTTCGTAGATTTTCTGAGCCCACAATCCACGTAGATGCCACCCGCCGGTGTAGCGCCTTCCACCTCGATGTAGTCGCCTGTCTGGTCGTGAACAACTTTCGCGTTGGTGCCGCCCACAATTTTGAACACCGCATCGGCGACAGGTGCCGTACCAGCAAGCGTGAACGTTGCTACCGCTATCGCGGTTCGTTGCGTTTCTTCGGACCAGAACGGCCACCGGGTGCGGAACTGTGTGAACACCCGTTTCCTAGGCACAGTGTTCACGGGTGCTATGAGTACTTCGACAGGGATCTCGACCCTACCGGCTGACGGGTCGTCACGCCCGAACCACAGTTGGCTCGTACCGCCGACAACGAGTTCGCGCCACAGCAACAAGTTTTCATGCACATGGCCGGCACGTCCGTTCGGATCGGTCACCGCACCCGCAGAATCGGTGTAACGCAAATCGCCTTCCGTGGGCATATCGAACCCTGGTGACCATTTCTGGACGTCACCAATTTCGCCGTGACGGAACGGCACCACAGCGTTGCGACCACGCAAACCCGCCGTCTTTTCGGGCATGACACGGAACATGGTGAACAGGTCCAGCAGCGCCGTACCAGACGAAGCGCCACGCGAGTCGTTTACCTTATAGTCGTAGTCGAAGCCCATTCCACACTCTCCGTA
>VAPA010647643.1_pt1 | contig 14020 bp, 15 predicted proteins | sample 3395041 | NCBI WGS metagenome assembly VAPA01 (sample SAMN08290432, study PRJNA428436) | hydrothermal vent metagenome | isolation source: Deep-sea hydrothermal vent chimney | place: Indian Ocean: Southwest Indian Ridge | depth 1973 m m
ACATTTACCTATGAGTTTCCGATTAGACACTCAGGCACATACTGGTACCACTCCCACACCGGGCTTCAGGAACAGCGGGGTGTATTCGGCTCTATTGTTATTGAACCTGACATACCTGATGTGGAGACTGACCTGGATCAAGTAGTTATGCTTTCTGACTGGACCAATGAAAATCCTGATGAAGTTCTCCGAACGCTCAAAAGCGGCAATAACTACTATTCACTGAAAAAGGGATCTATGCAGAGCGTGCTTGGAGCTGTCAGGATAGGTGCACTCCGGGATACACTCAAGCGCTCATGGATGCGCATGCCGCCTATGGACATTTCAGATATAGCCTATGACCGTTTTTTTATAAACGGACAGCCTTTAGCTGAGATTGCAGCTGATACCGGGCAAACGGCTCGTTTACGCATAATTAACGGCTCAGCCTCGACTTATTCTCTACATAGAGTTTGCAGGAGGCGACATGCGTGTTGTGTCAGCCGATGGGGTAAATGTAAAACCTGTGAATCTGAAACGTTTTCTTATCGGAGTAGCCGAAACATATGATGTTATCGTTAATATACCTGAAAGCGGTTCATACGAACTCCGTGCAACCTCGCAAGACGGTTCAGGTCACGCATCACTCTTTATCGGCAGGGGCAAACAGATAGCATCACCGGACATTCCAAAGCCAAACTTTTACAAGATGCACGCCAGCGGCCATGCAGAATCAGGGAATGATATGAGCAGGGCGAATCATAAGAGTAAAATGATGAAAATGCCGATGAAGGAGCGGCCGATGCCGCCATATGACGAACTCCGGTCCCCCGTGTCAACTGCCCTGAACAAAAACCTTACTATGCGGGAAATAAGACTTGAACTTACCGGGGACATGGAGCGATATATTTGGTCCCTGAACGGCAGGACATTAAGCGAGGCGGACATGATCAAGATTAAAAGGGGAGAGAATGTTCGGTTCGTTCTGGTAAACAGGACCATGATGCACCATCCCATGCATCTGCACGGGCACTTTTTCAGGGTTGTGAATAAACACGGAGACTATTCACCGCTGAAGCATACCGTTGATGTTCCCCCGTTAGACATTCGGGTTATTGAGTTTTTCGCAGATGAAGATAAAGACTGGTTCTTCCACTGCCACGTTCTGTATCACCTGAAGGCAGGTATGGCGCGGATTGTACGCTATGAAGGATCTGAGTTAGACCCTCAGATTGCCGAAATCAGACCTAAACTATTCAAGGAGCACTGGTACTTCTGGGCTAATGCGTCCCTGTTGAGCCAGATGACCGAGGGCAGAGTGGTAGCTGCTGACACCAGAAATACTTTAAGCGCTGCCTGGGAAGCTGGCTGGGATGAAGACTATGAAGCTGTGCTGACATACGAACGGTATTTTAACCGTTTCTTTCAGGCATTTACCGGAGGTGTTCTGACTGACGGTGAACAGGAGCACCGCGGGATAATTGGAGTAAGATATCTGCTGCCGTTTCTTTTCGAAAGTAGTGTGTGGCTTGATACAGAAGGCGAAGTCCGGCTTTCTCTTGAGAAGAAAATCCAGCTCACTGACAGATTATACACATTCGGAGAGTTTCAATACGACACAGAGTCAAAGGAAGAATGGATGTTGGGTTCCGGGTGGATATTTAACAAACATATTTCGCTCTTAGGTCAGTATCACTCGGAATTTGGTGCTGGTGCAGGACTAAATATCCGCTTCTGAATGTAATGATATCTTAAGAATTAATATGCTTCTTCTTTTCCTCAAACTCCTCTTTATTTATGTCGCCCTTTGCATATCTTTTTTTAAGAATATCTAGCGGGGTTTCGTTCCCTTCTTTTTTTGTCCCACCCATAATCAGCTTGATTAAAAAAACAATTCCTATAATTACCAAAACCCAGAAAGCGATCATAAACAGCCCGCCAAATCCCCCCATTCCTAATCCAAAACCCTCATGCATAAAAACCTCCATTTCTTAAATAGCAATGATCAATTGAACAGGAATCTCACCTGCAAAAAAATACTGTTTTATCTTAATGAATTCAAAAGAGACCAGTATATCAATGACTCCTTGATTGAAATACTGCAATCTCATGTGGCTGAGGCCACAAGTAAATAGTTTTAATTACCTTGTCTGTTAAAGGATCTATTACATACGTGCGGTTTTTCCCCTCGTCATTGATGTAGATATGCTTCCCATCGGGGGTAACAGCTATATGCTGGGGTTTGCCCCCTATATTCAGGGAAGTAATAATATTAAAAGATATTGTGTCAAATACAGATACTGTCCCATTATTCATGATTGCCACATATAGCTTTTTGCCGTCTGGTGTTATTCCTATGCCATGAGGACCTTTCCCTACATCTATAACCTTTACAATGCTATATTTGTTTATATCTACAACTGTTACCTGATTGGAATAACTGTTGGTAAGATAAACCAGTTTTCCATCCGGGCTGATAGTTATATGATCCGGCCCTGCATTTAAATCAATATCTCTCAGTTTGTTATAGTCATTTAAGTCAATTATTGATAACGTGTCATCATCCCTGTTTGTAACATACATATACTTTCCATCAGGGGAACTTACTGCTGAATCAGCGCCTGCCCCGGTCCGTATTTGTGCGGCTACCACGTTTGCTTTTGTATCAATAACAGCAACCCCTTCCTTTTCAGCGATAGTTACAACGACCTTTGAACCGTCAGGTGTGATCGAGGCATGGTGCGTATTTCCACCCACATATATTTCTTTAACCACCTTCATCTCCTTTGTATCAATAACTGAAACATTGAATGTCGGGTTGTCTGCAGGTTTACCCTCAGGTTTCTTCTTTCCCATTGCTCTGCTTGTGGTATATAAAAAACGGCCGTCAGGAGTGACAGCAACACCATGAGGGTTTTTACCTGACACAAGAGTATTTATAACTTCATTGGTCTTAATATCAACCACTGCTACATTATTTGAAGAGCCCATGCTAATAAATATCTTCCCTTCTGTTCCCTCAGAGGTTTCACTTTTCTCATGACCTGTTCCATGCCCCCCTGCGGGTAAAACCCATAAGAAGCAAACAGCCAACATCAGAAATGGCAAGAAGACAAATTTTATGAAATGATCATTGTAAATCCTTTTATTTGTTATTTGATAGGAAAGCTCCATTGAAAGTTCCTTTCCTTTACATTATCGACTTTTTTGATAATTACAGTGATGTGTTTCGTGTTTTTATCGATAATATCTTTGCCTTCTTTATCTTTGCTGGAAAACCTGATAACACCAAACCGGTGATGCCCTCCTCCCCCTGGATTAAACCATCCAAGAGGAGTGTAAATATTGTCCTTATCGTCTTTTAAGAAGGTCAATTCTCCCATTTTATAACTATCCAGATCCACAGAATGGGTGTTCATCCTTATTTCAAAAGCCAGCTCCCCTTCATCTACATCTTTTATTGGATTCAGATATGTTGCTCGTATAGTTACAGCCCCTCCATCGTTGACCCTGGTTAAGTCTTTTTTGGTTAATTCTGCTGAATAAGAGTCAGTCGTCAAAAAAATCACTAAAATCAAACTAATAGCAAAGCTATTGATTAAAATAAACTTATGTATGAAAAGTAAAACCTTATTCATATACCCCCTCTTTTTACAAAAGATATTTATTTTCAGAATCTTTTTTAGCAAGAGGTCCATATTTATAGAAATATTTACAGACTACCAATAACCTTTTTTAGTTTGCCCTGAATTTCTGTAGCGATTCTGCCTAACTCAGGATTTTTAACTGCCTGCATGGAAGCGACCGGGTCAATTGCAGCAACTTCCACCTGTCCGCTGTCTGATGTCTCCTGTACAATTACGTTACACGGAAGCATAGTCCCGATTTTATCCTCTGCCAATAAAGCCTTATATGCAAAGGGCGGATTACAGGCTCCAAGGATTTTATATTTTCTAAAATCTTTGTCCAGCTTTTTCTTCATGGCTTCTTTAACGTCAATTTCGGTCAGAATCCCAAATCCTTCCTTTTTCAACTCATTAGTTACTTTTAAAATGGCTTCATCAAATGACATAACTAATTTTTTGCTGAAATAATAACTCATTACAATACCCTCCTCCTGAATTACCAAAAACACAGAGAAATGAAAAACATGGTCATTGTATGATTAAATGTGAATCAAAACCCTCATTCAGAAAAATCCGCAAAAAAATAACAGAAATTACCACTTCTGCATCATATCGAATCTTTTCTGTGTCACTGACATCTGCTGATGCAGTTCCTGCATCTCCTTCTGAGAAGCACTCCCCTTTTTCATTATTCCCGACATTTCCATCATGTGCTCTGACATTTCTTCCATTATACCTGACATTTTTTTCATATGCGCCGTATCTGAGGTTTTTTCCATCATATTGGTCATTGTCTGCATCATTCCGGTCATCTGGCTCATATCCTTCATCATACCGCCCATCATATCGCCATGCGTCATCATCTGTCCCATGCGGCCCTGCTGACCACCCATCATGCCCTGGCCCATCTGCTGTTGGTTGTCCTTATCTCCCATCATATGACCGCCATAGCCAGGAGCAGATGTTGAGGTTCCTTTCTTAGATGTATCACCCATCATGCCTCCGCCTGAGCCGCCCATTCTTGCAAAAGTATATGGACTGATTATTAACACAAACATCAAAACCGCTAATAATAACCTTTTCATTTTTTCCTCCTTTTTTACAGGTTTTTCCTCTGACAAGAGAACTCTCTTAAATATTAAATCAATCATCATTAAATTCTGTATGACCTCATCTTTCTATGCCAGCCTGCGGTGTATGAAATTGTATATAGGAACAAAAACAATACCTGTATAAATTCCATAGAGAAAACTCTCCACAAGGCCAAGGATAAAACCGCCAAGAGTCAGCCATTTAAAAGCAGGGAGTACTGACTCAAGAAAAGCCGACATTCCGTGTAAACTCTCGGGCACAATCAACCCATAGACAACACAGACAATATATGAAATTGACAGAAAGACACCCATTGACCAGCTTACAACTCTGATGTTTAATGGCATGACCCCCCTCCTTTCTTCTCAGATGAACTATCACCTGAATTCTTGTGTTTGTCATGTCCATTATCCACGCCGTGCCTGCTGTGTTTACCATGTCCGCCGCATCCGAACCCGAACAGGTGCATTCCAATAAATAGAGCGCCAAAAAGAATGAAGAACCAGTTTTCCATCACCCATTCCATATGCCCCACCTCCTTTATTAATTTCAAGATATCACAAAATTTTGAAGCAATTATGAATATCCGGGTTTAAGGACAGGTCTTCTCTCCGTACCTGCACCATACACATGCGCAGTTTTCACGTTGGAGCGATATTATCATCAAAAATGTTATCCTTTTTCCATAATATCAGCGGTCTCAGGCTGAGTTCTCTTTTTTGTCTTTTCCAAGTACAGCCTCGATGCTCTCTTCCCATCCTGTAAAGAACATTGGAACCTTCTCTGCATATGCTCTGTATTCATCTCCAAACCTCTCAATCATAACCTTTTCCTCTTTTCGGGCAAGGGCATAATAGGCAACTACAATCACCGGAAACAGTACGAGGGTCGGAATGGTTGGCCAGTGGATCAACTGTCCGAAAATAGCCAGATATATACCGGTATACTGAGGATGTCGTATATAACTGTAAATGCTCTCTGTAACAAGTCTGTCAGTTTTCTGAGCCTCATATACCTGTTTCCAGCCTCTGACAATCAGGGAGATGCCAAGGAAAACGAAGGTATAACCCACCATCATCTCCACCATGGCCATACCTTCACCCCATCCAAAAAGAGATGCCCACAGATGGCCTTTGACATGGAGCCATGGGATGTCGAAACCTAAAAAAGATGTCAGGAGATAGATAGTGAGAGGAAAGCCGTACATCTCAGCATAGAGCGCAATGATAAATGCCTGGATTAATCCAAAATTACGCCATTCTTTAAAATTCTTCGGAACCAGATATTTGAATGCGATCCAGGAAACAACAATCACCACAATAATGGTAATTATCCATGTGCCTCCTAATGCCGGCTGACTACTCTCCATGCCCGCTCCTTTATCCTATCTATTTATCCTCACGTATAAATTTTACGTTGTAATATAAGGACTGAATCCTACAATTTATATAACACTCCTTTAACGTCTAGACAATGATATAAATCATATTAAATATGTACAAGGTTCCTCTGTCCTTGAGTTTGTCACCTTCATCTATAACGCTTATATAACACAATCCACACAATGTCAAGTAACAAAATTTGAAGTTTTAAAACCATTAGTCGCTATAATTCCCTTCCTGCCAGGTTACTCAGTCACATAATTATAGCGTTTTGCACTCATGTAAAAAATTAAAAATTACAAATATCACCAAAATATGGTATTAAAATAACATTACTTTCAGAAAAACATCTGAGAATATTAGAGAAACATTAATGAGAAACCGGCTTGGTATTCTTTTATTCTGTTTGTTTGTAGTCATGATCGGCTACGGGCTGACACTGCCTGTGCTGGCATTTTACATTGAACGGCTGGCATTGGCTGAGGGGGCTACGGCTCAGAAGGCATATCTCCACGTTGGTCTGTTGACAGGCATATTCGCCCTTATGCAGTTTTTTGCTGCGCCCCTTTGGGGCAGGTGGTCAGATCGTGTGGGCCGCCGTCCTCTTTTTATAGTCGGATTGGCCGGTTATGCCGTTTTTATGCTGCTTTTTGGAATTAGCACAAATTTGACTATGCTTTATGCCTCCCGTATCCTGGGAGGTATATTCGGCGCAGCCGTACTGCCTGCAGCGAGCGCTTATGTTGCTGATACTACTTCAGAGTCGGACCGGGGCAAGGGGATGGCATGGTTAAGCAGCGCCATAGGGTTCGGCGTTGTTGCGGGTCCGGCATTAGGCGCATTCCTGTCGCGGCTCGACTGGCACTTTAAATTCAGTATCTGGCATTTCCGTGCCGATGATTTTTCCACTCCTTTTTTTGTGGCTGCGATTCTTGCAACACTCTCTTTATTTGCCGCTATATATCTGATACCTGAGTCGTTGCAAAGATCAGAAATCCAATCGCGTTCAGGCAGGTCTGCAAAACACTGGTTAGTGATACTAAAAACATCCCGGGAATTGCTTATCCTGTCTTTTCTCGGTTATTTCGCATTGTCTCTCTTTGAGGGCACATTTGCTCTCCATGGAAAAAGTGTAATGAATTTCGGCCCGGGACAGATGGGGGCCGTATTCATGGTTTGCGGATTGGTTATGGCCGTAGCTCAGATAGGCGCAGTAGGCTGGCTTATCGGACGTGTCGGCGAAAGACCTTTGTTGCCCCCCGGCTTCGTAATGATGGGAGGCGCATTGTTTATGTTAATGACAACGCAGGACATGGCGCTTATTCTGTTCTATGTATCTTTATTTGCCATTGGCATGGCATTAATTAATCCGAGCCTGTCTTCACTCGTAAGCAAAAATGCGGGCGAGCTCTCCGGAACCGCACTGGGAATGCAAAGCGCGGTTATCAGTCTTGGTCAGGCCGCCGGTCCCGTAATCGGGGGGTTTTTATTTATATGGAATGTTCATGTGCCGTATCTACTGACAGGATTACTGATGACCGGAACTGCAATAATTCTGGGAATAAAAAAGTCTGAAAACAGTCAAGATTAAAATGAATACACGTGGATATCTTAATACAGGACAGATAAGGTGTTATGACACATCCGGTCGTGAGGTGCCCTGCTTAGGCAGCGGACACGATGCTGAATTCAAAAAGGGCATATCATGGCCTGTGCCGAGGTTTGAGCAAAAAGACGAGACAGTTTTAGATAACCTCACAGGGCTGATGTGGACACAAAACGCAAACCTTGCTGAATTCCCTGTAACGTGGCAGGAGGCATTGGACTATATAGCGGATATGAATTTCAAGAAGACCTTTGGCTGTACGAACTGGCGTCTTCCAAACCGCTACGAACTCCGGAGCCTCATGAGCCATCAGACAAGGAAGCCAGCATTGCCAGAGGACCATCCTTTTCATAATGTCTTTTCCGGCTGGTACTGGACTTCCACTACTGCTGCTATTAATACTGCCTATGCATGGTATATTCACATGGAAGGCGCACGGATGTTTTACGGCGGCAAAGAGCAGTTTTATCTGCTCTGGCCGGTGCAGGGTAAAGGGCATAACATTTTGCCTTTAACCGGGCAGATGCAGTGTTATGATACGAATGGACAGGTTATCTCATGCGCAGGTACTGGTCAGGACGGAGAGTTTCGTTATGGACATTCGCGGCCCCGACCACGGTTTGAAGGCTTTAGTGATGCAGTAATAGACCGTCTCACAGGATTATGCTGGATGAGACAGGCAGATCTGACAGGCAGACCGGTAACATGGAGTGAAGCCCTGACAGCCGTAGCCCAACTCAACCTGACATCAAATGATAGAAGAGCTGTCTGGCGGTTACCCAACATTAATGAACTGGAATCCCTGGTGGACTGCAGCACATATAGTCCCGCTTTACCTGCAGAGCACCAATTCAGTGAAATTAAGGAAGCCTACTGGTCATCAACCACAAGTGTATTTGAGACTGACTGGGCTTGGGCACTGTATCTCACCAAAGGAGCTGTGGGCGTTGGTCAAAAACGGGGGGCTCATTTTCATGTATGGGCAGTCTGCGATGCCTCTGATTACCTGTAAAATGTATAAGCAATTCACATGGAGCACGTGGATTGACAGGGCTCAATTCCCCATTTATAATTAGTTCGAAGGGAGGCACAGATATGAAATCAGAGAAAAAGATTATCCTGGTCACAGGCTCAAACGGATCTATCGGCAACGCTGTGATGCAGCGGTTTACCGGGAAATTCGAGCACGTGATAGGCTTTGACCGCAAGGCTCCGGCTCCCCCTCCACCCGGCTGTATAGCTGTACCTATTGATATCGGGTCGGAGGAGAGTGTGCGGGAAGGGCTGGGCATCATCCTTGAACATCACGGAACCGATATCGCTTCTGTGATACACCTTGCAGCCTATTATGATTTTTTCGGCAAGCCGAGTCCAAAGTATGAAGAGATCACTGTACGCGGTACAGGACGGCTTTTGCGCGGGCTGCGGGATACAGGCTTCCATGTCGAACAGTTTGTCTTCTCCAGTACGATGCTGGTTCATAAGCCCGGAGAACCCGGGCAGTTTATAAACGAAGATTGGCCGCTGGAACCGACCTGGGCATATCCGGAATCAAAGGTCAGAACAGAACAGCTTATCAGGGAAGAGAGAGACGGCATACCTGTCGTACTTCTGCGTATTTCCGGTGTTTATGATGACTTCTGCAGCTCGATCCCGCTGGCGCACCAGATCCAGCGCATCTACGAACAGCAGTTCTCCAGCCGCCTGTATTCCGGTGAGACTGCGCATGGTCAGACTTTTATGCACATGGAAGACCTGGTGGATGCTATTGAGAAAGTGGTGGAACGCCGCGCCCAGCTGCCGCCGGAACTGCCGCTGCTGCTCGGTGAGCCGGAAACATTAAGCTACGACGAATTACAGCATACGCTCGCCCGCCTTATCCACGGTGAGTCGTGGGAAACACACGAAGTCCCGGCGCCGCTGGCAAAGGCAGGAGTCTGGATGCAGAACAGGCTGCCGGGAGATGAGCCTTTTATAAAGCCGTGGATGATTGACCGGGCCAATGACCACTATGCGGTAGACATTACCCGCGCGCGCACCCTGCTCGACTGGGAGCCGGGACATTCACTCAGAAAGACACTTCCTAAGATGATAAAGGCCCTAAAGCGTGATCCTTTGGGCTGGTACAAAAAGAACAAACTTAATCCTCCTGAAAGCATACAGCATAAGAAAAAAGATACATGAAATCCCCTAACAAACATGCTGGAACACATGCAGGTCATGACATGTCTCAGATGGATATGCATGGCGATATGACAGAAATGACCCTCGAAATGCGCAGGCAATGGTTGTGGACAAACTTTATTGTCGCAGGTCTCGGATTCTGGCTGATCACAAGCCCGTTCACCTTCGGTTACTCAAAACCGGCCATGATCTGGAATGATATGGTCAGTGGGACTTTGATAGTTTTTTTCTCCCTGCTGGCGCTATCGCCGCGCTTTGATTTTGCAGGCCGCTGGAGCGTTGCATTGGTTGGAACATGGCTTCAGTTTGCGCCACTCGTTTTCTGGGCCTCAACTCCTGCCGCATTTGTAAATGATACTCTGACAGGTGTGCTCGTTATTATATTTTCAGTACTCGTGCCGTCAATGCCCGGCATGGCGCATCATATGGAGATGGCAAAGCCCGGCCCTGTGATTCCTTACGGCTGGAGTTATAATCCATCCTCGTGGCATCAACGCGCGCCTATGATACTGGCTGCGTTTGCAGGCTGGCTGATCTCCCGCTACCTCGCAGCATTTCAGCTGGGTTATATCCAGACTGTCTGGGATCCGTTCTTCGCGGAAGGCACAGCCAGAGTGCTGACATCAGATGTATCACAGAAGTTCCCGATCTCTGACGCCGGTCTCGGGGCTGCTGCTTATACTCTGGAAATGCTCATGGCGTTCATGGGAGGAGAAACGCGTTGGCGCTCAATGCCGTGGATGGTTACAGGTTTCTTCATCCTTGTTGTGCCGCTCGGTGTTATAAGTATAGTGCTGGTGACTTTACAGCCTGTGGCAGTGGGTTACTGGTGCACATTATGTCTGGCAACGGCTTTGATAATGCTTTTGATGATACCTTTTACTGTGGATGAACTTGTTGCTATGGGACAGTTTCTCCGGCAAAGCGTACGTGAGGGAAAACCCTTCTGGCGCACATTCTGGATCGGCGGCACTCTGGATCAGGAGAACATGGATATGAGAACCCCGAGGTATGGAGCACCTTTTGCCAAACTGCTTCCGGCAGCGGCCTGGGGAGTTACGATGCCGTGGAATCTGATCGTCAGCACTCTGCTCGGCATCTGGCTCATGCTTGTGCCTGTGCTTCTCGGTTCAACCGGCAGGGCAGCAAACAGCGATCAGATCGTGGGAGCGCTTATTATAACTGTTGCTGTAATAGCTACAGCAGAAGTAATCAGGGCAGGACGTTTCCTGAATATTCTTTTCGGCGCATGGGTCATAGCCGCGCCCTGGCTGTTTGCAGGCGCTAACACATTTACGGTATGGAATGACACAGTTGTCGGCGTTATATTAATTTTTATCAGTTTCCCGCGCGGAAATATCAGGGAAAGGTATTCCTCATGGAGAATAAATTGACATTCCAAACCGGCTGTACTCCCGCGAAAGCCCCTTGCAAAGATTCAATTTATAATCTGCTTCAATACAGTGCGGTGAAGGAAACTCCGGTAACAATAAGGCTGTTGTCATTCTGTTGAAAATTTCTTTCATTGTAAAGATATAGAACTTTTCACATTAACTTTATAAGCTTTTATGGTGTTGCCCTTTAAACTGCCTCCGTTAAGCTTTAAAAATAAGGGCAGGGCTATAAACTGCCCTGCCCTTATTTTTAGTACGGTAAATGGAATTTTTTATGTTTTAATGGTGGCTGTGCTCATGACCGCCTGTTTCCTTAACATACTTTTCAGGCTCTTTTTCAAAGTTCTCCTTGCAGTTAGCTGAGCAGAAATAGTAAGTTTCTCCCTTGTAAATGCTTGTTACAGCAGCCTTACTTTCTTCAACATTCATATTGCAAACCGGGTCTTGTGCCATAGTCTCACCCCCTTTCTATGGAATATAGCCATGCTCCAGATTCAACAGGGATTCACGGTCATCAAATTGGCTGTTCCATAACTGTTCAACAGAATATATAAGAGCAAATTGGATGCGTGTTTCATCTTCTGAAAAAACATCTTTTAAGTCACCGCCATTTTTCAGATACTGAAGCTGCAGGCCGATGTCAAAATTATCTCCAATACGATAGAAGCAATTGGCTATGAGCTGGTGCTGATAAGTGTCATTCTTCAAATCAGGAAAGTCTTTATATCCATAAGACAGTGCCGCCTGAAAAGCTGGGCTCTCCAGTTTGCGGTAAAGATATCTTAGTGAAGTAAACATACTAAAGGACTCTGTTTCTGTCATATCTGAATAGTTTGTCAATTGTGTTATATCATCAGCCCCAATGTTATAAATACTCTGGTGCCTCACATCCAGAAAATGAACCGGATCAGGGTAGAGATTCAGAACGGTTGAGAAGCTGATATTTTTCAGTGTGTCATCTCTTATACCTGAATCCTTAAGCCTGTCACCGAAAAAACTGTTAAAACTGATTCCTGCCTGATTAAGTATTTCACGGTTCCACTTCTGTGTCTCGGTCACCCGGTATTGGAACTGTAACCCGATAGTATTGAAGTCAAAATCTTCCTCAGTGTCTCCGGTTATCTCTGTATCCTCTTTCGCATGTCCTCCATAAAGGTTGAGCCGGTAACGCTGCCTGAATATATGGGTGACTTCCAGAAGTTCACCGTACTGATTCTCCTCAGAATTTTCGCCGGTAATAAATGGATTAAGAATATCCGTAAAGTGAATAGCATCATCATCACGCAGAACGGGAAATTCTATAAGAGAACCTCTTAAACGTGTACGCCCCAGTTTTAATATATTTGTTCTGTCTTCAACCTTAAAGAACACCTGATGAAAAAAGGGCGAATCAAGGTCTGAATCTTCATCAGGTAGCTGAAATCCTATGACGAACTGACCCCGAATATTGTTGTAAAGCTTTTGGCGAAAACCGACCAGCAGACTGGTGTCTGAGAAATCAGCAACTGTTTCCGAGGCACTATCAATTGAATCATTAATATTTAATGAGACCACCCCTCTTGCACTGAACATTATCTCAGGCCTTACTTCTGCATAAGTGAGATTTAAAATACCTGTGGCTAATAAAACTATTAAACTGAAGAAAAGTATCTTTCTCTTCAACACTTTTACACCTCCTATTCTTTACTCGTCAAGAGCAACCTTGGGCAGCATATCCATTTTATCCGTTTTCATTTTCATGCCTTTCATAGGCCCGACCATCCGTTCTTCCACCGGCAGATCTTCATACACAAGAGCCAGCAGGTTGCCTCCGGGATACAGCCCGTTATTGGTGACCCTCCGGGTATCATGGTCGTGAAACGTCCATATCCCCCGGTTTTTACCTTCAATAATAATATCAAATGTTTTACCGGGACTCATTCTGAGAGTGTTCATCTGCCAGGGCTGGGGAAGGGGTAGTCCGTCATCACAGACAAGCCAGAAATCATGGCCGTGAAGATGCAGAAAATGGTTTTCGCCTCCTGCGTTTATAAGTCTCACTCTGATATTCTCGCCTTTTTTAATATACAGATTCGGAGTATATGGATAAGATTTTCCGTTCACTGTAAACCAGTTCGGCTGCGGAAGTTCAGATGGAGCCCTGCGGTTAACCACGTAAGGGGGCTGATATCCTCTGCTTACTGCTTTTTCAAGTTCTTCCTTTGAATCAAAAATAGCAAACCTCTCCTTATCAAAACGTCCGCTCTTCATAAGATACATTCTCTCTTTCATGCGTTCCAGCATTACATTTAATTCATTCCTTATGAAATTTACGTCATGGGCGGAATATACCAGTGTATATTCACGTTCATAAGGGAAGTCCTTTCTTACAGGATCATTTTCGTCTTCAACAATTATAGTTCCATACATTCCTGACTGCATATGCAGCAGCGTTCCCCAGTGACAATGATAAAAATGTGTGCCATAAGGTTCGGCTGTGAATTCATAGACGAATTTCGTACCCGGCATAACAGGCATCTGTGTTACATAAGGTACACCATCCATGCGCCACGGTACATGTAGTCCATGCCAGTGGATAGTATGGTTTAATTCTGTCCTGTTCTCAAAAATAACCCTTACCTTATCCCCTCTGTCAACCCTGATTTCCGGGCCAGGCACCTGATTATTAAATGCTAATGTGTGAATCTTAAAAGCGGGTACAATTTCCTGTTGATAGATATCAATGAATAAATGATATTCTTTAACTCCGCCTTTAAT
>VAPA010026372.1_pt1 | contig 13984 bp, 13 predicted proteins | sample 3395041 | NCBI WGS metagenome assembly VAPA01 (sample SAMN08290432, study PRJNA428436) | hydrothermal vent metagenome | isolation source: Deep-sea hydrothermal vent chimney | place: Indian Ocean: Southwest Indian Ridge | depth 1973 m m
CCTGAATCTATCTCGTCGAAGGCGACGATGTCCGAGTCGGCTCCCCCCGAAGCAAGTGTCAGAGCAAGAACAAGCCGACTCAACTCGCCACCCGATGCGATCGATGCGATGGGTCCTGGAACCAATTCGGCATCTGAGGCGAACACGACCGTTGCGGTGTCGGCTCCGTTTCGTGTCGGAGGCGCCTCGCTGAGCAAGATTTCGACAACAGGTGTCGCGAATCCGAGTTCCTCAAGGTGCATGGTCGCGGCCTCAGTGATTCGAGTAGCGGCCTTCTGCCTGGCAGATCTCAGCGCATCGCCCTGAACGCCGAGCCCGTCCGACGCCTCCCGGAGACGGACGGCGATATCGTCTGCCGACTCGAGCAGTTCGGCGAGTTCGGCCTCGCGCACGGCTGCAGTCTCTCGAAACGTAAGGATCGCCTCGAGGGAGTCCCCGTACTTCCTCTTCAGCGAGGAGAGCAGTGAGACGCGCTCCTCGGTCTGCTGTAATGCGGCAGGATCAACCTCGAGGTCGGATGCGTACCGAGCGATCTCAGCGCGTATGTCGGACACCATGGTCAGGGTGTCCGAGATCTGCGTGGCCAATTCGGCAAGGGAGCCATCAAGTTCTGCAGCTCCCGTGAGAGCTCGGGCGGCTTGAGCGATGGGAGCACCAGCGCCCTCGTCTCCAAGGCCGGTGATTGCCGTGTCCACTGCTGTTGCGAGGATCTCGGAGTTGCGAAGTCTGTTCGCCCGGTCCCGCAGCTCTCGTTCATCGCCGGGTTCGAAGCCCGCCTCGGTGATCTCCGACACTTGGAAGCGCAGTGTCTCGAGCTCCCTGGCAAGAGACCGTTGGTCCGATCCGAGCAGGTCGGCCTCAGATCGGACGGTCTCATAGACACTCCACGCTTCTTCGTACTGTCTCGCCGATTCACGCTCTTCTTCGTTCAGTGCAACGTCGAGCAGTCGACGCACACCGTTGGCTGAGGTGATCGTGTGTTGATCGTGTTGCCCCACGATCGAGATCTGCGGGCCGATGACCTCACGCAGAGCAGATGCTGTGGTGATCGCACCGTCGAGGTAGGCCTTGGACCTACTCGGAGTGACGATCCGTCTCGCAACCTGCTCCTCCTTGCCAACGAAACGGGCGGAAACATCCGCCTGCTCTCCGTGGGGGCCGATGAGGCCCTTCGGTGCTTGTTCTCCGACGAGGAGCCTGAGTGCCCCGAGCATCACTGTCTTGCCTGCGCCGGTCTCTCCTGTGATGACCGTGAGCCCCGGGGCAGGCTCGAGGGTGGCCTTGGGGATCAGGCCGAGATTCGTGACGACGACCTCTTCAAGCATGGTCGAGCCCGAAGTGCTCTCGTACCGCCTGGGGAAACGGATGCCTGCCGAGTGTGAGGAACTCCACAGTGGCATCACCACGTCGAATCGCGATCGGTTCGTCGGGCGCGACCTCACAGAACTCCTTGCCGTCGACGTTGATGCGAGCCGGTCTGTCACCGACAACGGAGAGCGTCACGACCGCATCGGGAGCAAGAACGATGGCTCTTGTGAGAAGACTGTGTGGAGCGATCGGCGTCAGGATCAATGCATCGAGGCTCGGGTCGACGATGGGTCCACCTGCTGAAAGCGAGTAGGCCGTCGATCCGAGGGGTGATGCAACGATCATTCCATCGGTCCGATATGTGGCCAGCGGCCTGCCGTTCACGGCCACTGCCACTTCGATGATCCGCTGGCTGATGACCTTCTCGACGACGATGTCATTGATAGCCGTGGCCGACCGAGAGGGTGTCGAGACGGAGAGAATGCTGTGGTGTCTCGTCTTGAATTCTTCCGAGCCGATCGCCGCTGCAAGGTCGGCTACCTCGTCCTCGGCGAACTCGGCAAGGTATCCGATCCGGCCGACGTTGACACCGCACACCGGTATGGCGAGCTCAACGGCGATCGATGCGGCCTCGAGAACGGTTCCATCTCCACCGATGGCAACAACAGCGTCCGGATCGTTTCCCTGTGTCGCGACATCTTGTTCGGAGAGCAGCACCGCAAGCCTGTCGGCGGTTCCGATGGCTCTGGGGTTGTCGTCGCGCACGACGAGTCTGACTTGGTTCACTGCGACTTCCCACTGAGAGTTGATTCGATCGTATCGGATGTGACAGTACCTCGCCCGTGCCTGAAGCAGGCAACGTATTCAACGTTTCCCGTCGTACCGGTTATCGGTGACTCGATGAGACCGACACATCCGAGTCCGATCTTGTCGAACGATGCAAGGACTTCGGCCAATACGTCTCTCCGTACGGCAGGATCGCGGACGATGCCGCCTCTGCCGACGCGGGAGCGACCCGCCTCGAACTGAGGTTTTATCAGGAGGATCCACGTCGAATCCTGAGTTCCGAGATCGGCGAGTTGCCGACGCACCGTTCTCAGCGAAATGAATGACAGGTCCGAAACGATGATCTCGAAAGGTGAACCGAAGGACACCGGATCGGCCGTTCTGATGTTCGTGCGCTCGACGACCGTCACTCGGTCGTCACTTCTGATACGCCAATGCAGTTGACCGTGTCCAACGTCGAGCGCACACACGCTCAACGTTCCACGCTGGAGGAGGCAGTCGGTGAATCCGCCGGTTGATGCACCAACGTCGATTGCTCGGGCGCCTTTGACGTCGATGTTGAATGCTTGCAACGCAGCGTCGAGTTTCCTGCCTGCTCTGCTCACGAAGGGCTCCGGATTCGCTACGAGGTGTACCGGCTCTTCCGGAGCGACAAGGGTCGAGGCCTTCGGTGCGGTATTGGTGCCTACCCGAACGAGGCCGGCATCGATGGCTCGCTTCGCCTCGGCACGGCTTTCGACCAGTTTGCGACGAACGAGCTCCGCGTCGAGTCTTCGACGGGTCAGGGCGCGCTCTCCGCCTCCGGCTGCGAAGCGCTTCCGGTTTGGTCCAGCTCTCGCTGGAGGCTGGCGGCCAGACCCTCGGCGATGTCGGGTGCATCTGCTGGGTCGACCGAAACAAGGGCGTCATGTGCCGGCCGATCATCTTCAGCGGCTTCGGGGACTCGGTGTTCACTCATACCAGCATTATCCCTCATTGCGGACCAACCGCCACGATTCCGCTGAGATCTGCTATCGACGCCACCACACGATCCGGTGTGAGCCGTTGCGGGACATCACGAGTATGGGAAGTGACGCCGGTCAGTGTGAGCACGGATTCCCAGCCTGCGGACTGCGCAAGCGCAATGTCGGTCTCGGGCCTGTCTCCAACCATGATGACTCGACCCTTGGCGACCTTCTGGCCGATCTTCCGATTGATCAGCTCGTACATCGGCCGCTCGGGTTTCCCACATGCGACGTACTCGCGGCCCGAGGCCTCGACGACGGCGGCGACGATGGTTCCTGTACCGGGCACCTCGCCTTGGGGGGTCGGCAGCGTGGCGTCCGTATTGGTTGCGATGAACGCCGCTCCTTCGCTGACCGCTCGAGAGGCCTTGTTGATTTTGTCATGCGTCGGGTGCCGGTCGAATCCGATGACTACGGCATCGGGTCTTTCGCCGTCGGTGACCGCGATCCCCCTTGCCCGGAGGGTGTCCTCGAGCTGGGGGGAGCCGAGCACGTACGCTGACTCCAGGCCCCTTTCGGCAAGGTAGGCGGCGGCGGCCATTCCCGACGTCGTGATCGACCAGGGATCCACCTTGACACCGACCCGGTCGCGGAGTACCTCGGCAATCGATTCCGGCGTTTTCGTGGAGTTGTTCGTCGCGTACAGCAGTTGCCAACCACGTTCGGCGAGCTCAGAGATCGTTGAGGCAGCCCCTTCGATGGGCGATGAACCCAGGTAGACAACACCATCGAGGTCGAAGACGATCGTTCCGATGGCCTGGTTCTCCTGTTCGTGATTCGAGGTCGACATGCGCGGCGTATCACATGGCGCTATTGCACGGTGCGCACGCGCTCGGAGAACGCCGTGATCACGGAAGCGAGAAACCTGGTTGTTGCCTTGACGGATTCTGCGGATACCTTCTCATCGATTCCATGGAACATCGCGAGCATGTCGGGGAACGAGGTCGTATCGTCGAACAGCCCAACCCCATATGCGGGAATCCCGCGGTCGCGGAAGAACCGTGCATCCGTCGTCACGGGTGTGAGCGTGGGTGCCAGTTGCCTCGTTCCGAGGTGGATCTCCGCTGCATCGCCGATAGCGTCCCAGAGAGGGCCGTGTGCAGGGGAGCTGTTCGCCTTCATATCGAGAACAGGCGCCAATTCGATATCGTCGTACAAGTCGGGGCCAAGCACTTTCCGAAGATGGTCGTCCAGGTCGGTCAGGTCCTGGCCGGGTAGCAGCCGGATGTCGATGTCGCCGCCTGCAGCATCGGGGATCATGTTCACCTTGGTACCACCGCTGAGAACATTCGGGGAGAGCGTCATGTGGGTGCATGCGTGGATCCAACGGGCGAGAGTCGGGTCGCTTGCCGCTACAAGGTCAATGGCCGTGTCTATCTGATCCTCGTCGACAAGCATCTCTTCGAGATTGGGATCCAGGCCGAGGTGAGGCACGAACCTGGTCCACGCGTCGGTGATGCGCACCGGCTGATCGGCCGAGCCGATACGGGAGAAGGCCGCAGACAGGGTCAGCACAGCGTTCTTCCGCCCGTAGGGCTGACTACCGTGACCAGGCGTACCCCTCGACGACACGGTGCGCCATACGGGACCCTTCTCCGCGACGGTGACGGGGAGAGCAGGGCTTTCGGCCGTGCCGAGAGTCGGACCGGCTACCTCGGTGAGTACGTAGTCGCAAGCGACAAGGTCCCAGTGCTCCTCGACGAGATGTTTGGCTCCGTACACACCTCCGGCCTCCTCATCGGCAACACATGCGAGGATCACATCACCGGCGGGGGGCGGGATGACACCGTCTCTGATCCAACGGAACACGACAACCATCGCAGCCGTCACATTCAGCATGTCGACGGCGCCCCGGCCCCAGATGAATCCGGCATCATCTGTTCCGGCAAAGGGATCGTGCGACCAGTCGGCAGCGTTCGCCGGGACAACGTCCAAATGAGGGATGAGGAGAAGCGTCCGTCCGTCCGGATCGGTTCCTTCAACGCGGTAGATGACCGACGCCCTGCCGGGAATCGGTTCGACCACGGTGCCAGTTTCTCCGAGGTACTCCTGGACCGTGCGAACAGAACGGATCTCGTGGCCCGATGTGGGCTCACCGGTGTTCACACATGCGTTCTTGATCAGGTTCACCAGCAGCTCTACGGCTTCGTTGCCGTCGGGTGTGTCAGGCATCATCGCTGGGTGTGGAGTCTGCCGAGTACATGATGATCGATCGAGCGGCGAATCCGTGGGACTCGAAGAAGTTCTTGGCTGCGCGTTGACCGGGCCCGACGGGAGCATCGAAATGATGGACATCGCGGTCTCTGAGGATTCTCATCGCTGCGGTGAGCATCGCATGGCCGACACCCACTCCCCGAGCATCGGGTTCTGTATAGATGAGTCGTATTCGTCCGATTGTTGACCCATGTGCCCGATTCAGCATCGGCTCGATCGTCGCCCAGAGGAAGCCGACGGCGGCACCATCGATCTCGCCTGCGAGAACGAACGACTCGGATTCCTCGATCGCGCGGAACAACGACAGATCGAATCGTTCCTCGAGACCGTCGGTGAGCGCCCAGATCGGTTTGCGAACCGTCTGTTCAGATTCCATCTCCCGATAGAGGGACACAAGCCGGAAAACGTCACTATTGACGGCAGGACGCGCTGAAACATTCATGGTCGCGAGCGTAGCCAGCGAACGTCGGTTAGGAGTTTGCTCGTCCGAACCTGCTGGTGATACCCCAGCGGGTGACCAGCCAGATTGCCTCGATCGCGATCAATCCGTTCATCTTCGACTCGCCGTACAGCCGATCCTTGAAGGTGATCGGCACTTCGACGATCTCGAGGCCTGCCTGTTCCGTCCGCCATGCCATCTCGACCTGGAAGCCGTAACCAGACGCTTGGCATGACGATGGATTCACCTTGCGTACCGTCGCGTCGCGAAACGCCCGGAATCCGGAGGTCGCGTCTCTCACCGTGAGATTGAGCATCATCGAGGCGTATGCGTTGCCACCTCTCGAGATCGCCTCCCTGTACCAGGGCCAACCACGGGTTCCACCGCCGGGTACGTATCGCGACCCGATGGCGAGGTCGGCGCCTGCCTCCACGGCAGCAACAAGTCTCGGAAGGTCGGTCGGATCATGGGAGAAGTCGGCGTCCATCTCGCAGAGAATCTCGTAGCCAAGTTCGAGTCCGTGTTCGAATCCGGCTGCGTAGGCAGGTCCGAGCCCGGCCTTTTCAGACCGATGGAGGACGCGGACTCCATCGTCCGATGCGGCGAGAGAGTCGGCGATTCTGCCGGTTCCGTCGGGAGAACCATCGTCAACGATGAGGAGATCGAGCCCAAGGCCGCGAACGGCCTCTGTGATCAGCTCGATGTTCTCAGATTCGTTGTAGGTGGGGACGATGACGAGGACCGACATAGGGAATTGTTCCATACGGAGAGTGTCGGCGCATCAACAAGTCAACTTGAGCCTGCGATCGCTCTCTTCCCTGACGCCTGAAACCTGATACCTGGCTAACTCGCACAGTCGAGACAGATCTTCTTGCGCTTGGCGGCGAGCTGGTTCCGCCGTTTGACCAGGAAGCAGCTCGTACAAACGAACTCGTCGGTTGCAGCTTCGTCGACTTCGCCTGCCTCCATTGCGATCTCGGCGCGGCGAATGGCACGCATCTCTGCGGCTTCATCAACAACGATCGTCTCGTTCGACTCGTCCTCGGTGAGCATCTCGAGCTCTTCGGCCTCGAGCTCGTCCAGGGCTTCAGTTGCCTCGGACTCACCGTCCGCGGATTCGTCGACGGGGACCTCTGGGCCCTTGATTTCGAGAGCTTCGAGTTCTACAACCTCTTCGAGCTCTTCGGGGATGTCGGTGGTCATGTTCCTCTCGGTTCTATTTCTCGGCGCGGAGCATACCGAATTCGCGTCACAGGTCAATCTGTTCGTGGCCAACGCACTCAACGCGTCGATCTCAGATCACGAAGTCGATCGCTCCCGGAATGACGTCAACGGTGATGCTTCCCCTTCCGATGATTTCGCCGTCTGCCTCGACGGGCCAGTCATCTGGGACCTCAATGCGAATCGATGAACCCGAATAGCGCTGTACGCCCTTGTGGGTGAGGTGACTCCCCCTGAGCACACGAGGCATGATGGAGAAGGCCTGTCGCCGAGGGCCGCGGAACACCTGCACATCCATCTTCCCGTCCGTGAGCACCGACCTGGGAGCGATATTGAGCCCGCCACCGAAGAACTGTCCGTTCGCGACCACAACGTTCATCGCTTCACCTTCGAACCGGTGTCGATCGACATTCACGCCCACCGAGCCGACCGTGAAGCGCCACAATGCGATCCAGAATGCGGTGGTGTACCTGGCGGACCCGGCCCAACGTGGAAGACGGCTCGCAGTCTCCACCGATGCAGCAGCGACTCCGAGGTTGAGAGCGTTGAGAAAGTATCGACTACCGAATGAGCCTGTCGCTCTCCCTATGTCGACGGTGTACAGGTCGGAATCAGCGATTCGCTCGAGGCCGGGCCTCACTCCGTGAAGATGTCCGAACGTCCGTACGAAGTCACTTCCGGAACCTGTCGGCACGATCCCAAGGACACACCGGTCATCACTCGAGGCCTCCATGATGCCGTTGAGGACCAGGTGGGCTGTTCCATCGCCCCCAACCGAGATGAAATGCCTGAATCCATCCGTATGGGCGTCAGAGACGAGCCGCACCACGTCGTCGGCTGATGTCGATTCGACGAATGTGGCGTCCAGACCGAACTCCTCTGAAGCCGTGAGTACGTCCTCGGAGAGAGACCTTGTTCGCCCTGCAGCCGGGTTTATGACACCGAACCAATTCATTGTGGAGCTCCGACCTTGACGATCCCCCTGTCGATCAGCCTCAGAGCCTCAGATGCAACGAGTTGGAAGTCAGGGAATCCATCCCGTATCTGACGGAGAAGGTCCAACAGTTGACGGGATGACCGGACGAAGTCGCCGGCGCGAAGATCGTCCGTGTCGAAGATGTCCACGAGATCGAGGCCGGACGCCCATGCGTGCATCGAGTCGACGAGCCCGACGTCTGGGTAGCGGGTCTCGACAAGTCCAGCTTGCCTTTCCCGGTCACCGATTGCCTCGGCAAGTTCTGCCACTTGTGAGAACGGATCGGAGACAAACGACGTATGGGGCATTTCGGACACGTCTCCTCCTCTCGCCTGATACGTGAAGATGGACGCGAGAGCGGCGAACTCTGCGGGTGAGAGATCGGTGAATATGCCTGTTCGCAGCGCCTCGGCGAGGAGCAGATCGAGTTCGTTGTACAGGCGCCTGAGAGATTCCCCTCGTGCAGTCAACTTCCAGTTCCTCGTGTAGCCGATACCGTCGAGCACCTTCATGAGGTTGTCGAACTCAAGACCGATGTCGTTCGTTCTCGACCGCTCGAGACGTCGTTCAAGACGTCGGATGTCACGCTCGGCACGTTTCGCTCTCTCAGCCCACTTGAGGTGGGTCTCGAGGTCGGGGCACCCGAACACGCCGTCATCCTCGTTCCTCGGGAACAGGGTCGTCGGTTCCACCTCCGGTATGAAAACTTCGAGGAGTGAAGCGACTTCCTTCCGATATGTCGGATCCTCGGATCGCTGCGGGGTCGGCAGAGAGATCTCACCGAGCACCACTGCCGTTGCAGGAAGGTCTCGTGTTCGGATCATCTGCCTTCTTCCTGCAACACCTGTCAGGGAGAGCTTCGGCTGGCCGCCGCCCCATGACCTGCCAAGAAGCACAAGGTGCTCACCTGCGACCTCGATCACGGTGCCGGGCTGGAGGAGATTCGTGTCGGCCGTCCTCTTGAACACATTCGCCCCCGGATCCCCTAGCTCCCAGATGTCGCCGCGTTCACAGGTAGCGGCACTTCGGAAGGTCCTGAGATCGCCCCTTCGATCATCCAGGTTCTCTCGAAGCTGCTCGAACCGTTGCACTGTTGAGAAGTTCGCAAAGGATGCATCCAGCAAGGTGTGGGCCGTTTCCTTGTCATATCGCGCGATCAGGTTCACCGCCATGTTGTAGGTGGGCGTGAAAGACGATCGGAGCGGGTTGGATCCCTTCGCGGCGATCGCCGTGACGCGGTCGAATGGCACGTAGGAGCTGAGAAGGACAACAGCCGTCCCCTCCGAGTCGATGCCGCGACGGCCCGCCCTGCCCGTCAGTTGTGTGAAATCGCTTGGCTGGAGCAACTCGTGGCGCTCACCGTCGAATTTGCTGAGCGAGTCCAGTACCACCGTTCTCGCGGGCATGTTGATTCCGAGGGCGAGTGTTTCCGTCGCGGCGACAACCTTCACGAGCCCCCGGAGAAAGAGCTCCTCGACGGTCTCCTTGTAGGCAGGAATGAGGCCGGCGTGATGTGACGCTACACCCCGTTCGAGAACACTCACCCAGCGTTCGTAACCAAGAACAGTGAGGTCCTCGGTACTGAGATGGCCGATGTGCTGCTCTGCGATCTCGCGAATCTGGTCGCGTTCGGCCGACGTCGTGAAGTCGAGTCCTGCGTTCGCAACTTCCTGGGCTGTCTGGTCACATCCCTTGCGCGAGAACACAAAGTAGATACATGGCAGGAGGCCGCCTCGGTCGAGCTCGCGAACAACCGAAACACGACGCGGTGTCGAGAATCGCCTGTGCCTCCCTTTGGTCGATGTGAGCATCCTGGAAATGGCGCCATTCGCTCGGCCGTTCCTTCCAAAGACGGGCGCCATGGAGATTTGGTGTTCTCGATGTTTGTCGCGCCACATGTACATTGACGTCAATGGGACGGGCCGTTCGGTTTCGACAACAAGGTCGCACTCTCCGCGACGTTGCCGTACCCAGTCGGTGAACTCATCAGGGTTTGCAACAGTTGCAGACAAGCACACGAGTTTGATTCGCTTCGGGAGGTGGATGATGACTTCTTCCCATACGGAACCCCGGTGGCGGTCGGCCAGATAGTGGACCTCGTCCAGAACGACGAGGCCGAGGTGATCAAGCGCATCGGATCCCTCATAGATCATATTTCGCAACACCTCAGTTGTCATCACGATGATGGGGGCGTCACCGTTGATCACGTTGTCGCCCGTGAGTAGTCCGACCCGTTCGGGCCCATGAACGACGATCAAGTCATTGTACTTCTGGTTCGAGAGCGCCTTGATAGGTGTGGTGTAGAACGCTCTCCTGCCTCCAGCCACACAGATCGCTATCGACCCGTCGGCGACGAGCGTCTTGCCTGAACCGGTCGGAGCCGTGACCACCACTGAGCGGCCCTGTTCAACCGAGTTCAACGCTTCGATCTGGAATGCATCTGGCGGAAAAGGCAGTTCGGAGAGGAACACATCGAGTGTCGAAGAAGTCATGCTGAGCCTTCACCGGATGCCATGGGCCGAAAAGTAGTAGGTAGTACGTAGTAGGTAGTACGTAGCAGGAACGTGGCGCCATGATAAGTGTCGTAATACGTAATACGTACTACGGGCTGATTCAGCTGGCTGTGGTCAGCCGCGAGAACCAGTCGTCCTCATCGAGGAGCTCGATGAACCCAGCGATCTCGTCCTCGGTGATGGGTGCCGCAGCGAGAGTGATCTCATAGTTGACGCCTGTTGCGAGAAGAATGCTCACAACTCTCCGGGTCGCCGGCCTCACCTGTACAGCCATGCAGCTTGGACAGGAGAAGCGGTAGGAGCCTGCAACACCGGCGCCTGTCAACTCGAGAGCGATGTCGGCGGTTGAGAGCTCTACATCTCCGCAGCCCTGGCATGTTGTCCTGATGGTTGTCATCGCTACTCCAATTACCAATGTCCTTACAGACATCGGCACTTGGCCGGGCGAATAAAGGACTATTCATCACATAGTCATCTTGAGGACTCATATCGCGCACGTATGCGAGAGCGAAGATCATCTATTGCCTCGATCACCTCGTCGCCTTCGATATCGGACACTGCCGACCCGAGTCTGATGAGGAGCCTTGCAGCCACCAATGGATCCGACACGGACATCGTGACCCTCTGCGATCCGTCGTCGAGTTGCCGGGAGCTCACGGGGTAGTACTCCGCAACCCAGTTGGACGCCGGGTCCGTTGTGAAACTCACGTGGGCATCGGAATCGGTCGGTCTGTAGTGGATGATTCCATCGATCTCGGTGTCGTCGCGTTCGTAGGTTTCTTCGAGTTCCTCGATGTTCACGATCCTGTCGACCCTGAACACACGGTCGGCACCGGCCCTACGACAGGTCCCTGTCAGATACCAGTTTCCAAGATTGAACAGAACCGTCCGACCCTCGACGTCGCGTACGGTGCGCTCGTTGGTTGCCAGGGAAACGTATGTGATCCGTACGACGTGACGGCTCTCGATAGCGGACTCGAGTGTTGTCACAGACTCCGGGGTCGGCACATCGAAGTACACGAGCGATTCGGCGTCCGGCACCACAGCGGTGGTCAGTTTGTTCACAGCCGACACCAGGGCGGGAGGAGCGTGCTCGGACTGTATGAACGTCATCCCCGCGGCCAACAACCCAAGGGCCTCAGGTGCAGTAAGGCGCAGAGGTCGCGAGAAATAGTCGGCAGCATCAACGAACACCTCATCTTCGAAGACGTCAATATCGATCAGGTCACCCGGCCCGTAGCCGGGAAGTCCGGTCATGTACACCAGGTGGAGATCCTTTACGAGGTCCGCTTTGTCCTTGTAGCCGAAGCGAGTGATGAGCTCTTCGATCTCGGCGCCATCGTGCTCGATGATCCATGGGAGCATCGAAAGGATCCTCGACAGCCGCTGTGCAGTTCGATCAGAGGTCATGTACACCCACATGAAAGAGGTAGGACTCCACGAGCTCTTGGGGTGACTCGATCACGGCCTTGTCATCGAATCCGAGCATCCATCCAATGAAGCCCGATTCCGAAGTCACGGGTAGGTCGAACGTTACGGAATGGGAGCTTCTCGAAACCTCTGTTGTGGCTCCGGCCTGGCGCATCGCAACGTCGGCGACGTCGGCATCGAACCGAACCCTCGCGATCGGGTCGCTCGGATCGGAGGGACGAGTGAAGTCTGGGAGCGCCTTCCGAGGCTCGAACCGGGCCGGTCGCTCGAATACTCCGCCGGCATCGTCGATCTTGATCTCTTGCATCCGATCGACTCTGAACGCTTTGACGACGTCGGGTTGGCCGACCTCGGGTGCGAGGAGATACCAATGTCCGAAACGGTGACCGAGGCCATAGGGCTCGGCGGTCCGAGGTCGGTCCTTGTAGGTGAACAGCACGCGCCGGCGCTCCGTGACTGCTTCGAACAGATCACCGAGGAGGTGCAGGTCATGCCCCAGATCCGCAGATATGGCAGTACCCGAAGACGAAGCTGCACCACCCAGCTTGAAGATCGCCGCTGCCTCGGTGGCCTGTCCCCCGAAACGAACCGCCTGAGCTGCAAGAAGGAGGGCTGATCGCTCCTCCTCGGAGAGACCCGGATCGGTTATCGCGTATTCGTCACTCGGGACGACGTAGCCGACTTCAACTTCCCAGATATCGGTGTGGCGAAGCACGATCGGCACGCCGAGGTTTCTCAAGAGGTCCTTGTCCCTCTCGAACGTTCGTCTGAACGCCTCATCGGTGGGCTGGTCGTAACCCTTGACGGTGTACCGGATCTCCTCAGCAGTCACGGGCCTTCCAACGGTGAGCAGGAATGCAAGGAGATTCAGGATACGTTCAATGACCTTTTGCATCCTTGTCAGCGTATCGGTAGCGAGGTCCGTGTGGAAGAACCGTCACAGACTTTCGATGAGACGATCAACACGTTCGTCATACGCCTTGAACGGGTCCTTGCAGAGCACCGTCCGCTGTGCCTGATCGTTCAATTTGAGGTGTACCCAGTCGACGGTGAAATCTCTCCGCTTCGCCTTGGCGGCCTTGATGAACTCACCTCGAAGACGTGCGCGAGTGGTGCCTGGTGGACGAACCATGGCGTCGTCGACCGCATCGTCGGTCACGATCCGGTCCATCAACCCTGCGTGTTCCATCTTGTAGTAGAGGCCACGATCGCGGTTGACATCGTGATAGTTGAGATCGATGAGCGCGAGTTTCGCTGAGGACAGGGGAAGATCATGCTTGAGGCGATACCGATCCATGAGATGGTGCTTTGCGACCCAATCGACCTCTCGATGGAGTGTCATCGGGTCTTTCTCCAGGCCGGTTAGCAGATGCTCCCACATCGAGATCGCGCGTTCTATCTCAGGCGTCACTCCCGAGATACGCGCATATCTCATGACCCGCTCCAGATACTCCCACTGGATGTCGAGCGCCGAGAGTTCTCGTCCATTTGCGAGCCTGACCCGTCGCTTGCACGTGATGTCGTGACTGATCTCCCGAATCGCCCTGATGGGGTTCTCGAGCGATAGGTCTCGAAACACGACCTCGTCCTCGAGCATCTGGAGAAGAGCGACCGTGGCTCCGATCTTGACATAGGTGACGTATTCGGACATGTTCGAATCGCCGGCTATCACGTGCAGACGCCTGTAGCGCTCTGCATCGGCGTGTGGCTCATCCCTTGTGTTGATGATCGGCCTCGATCGGGTGGTCGCCGATGAACTGCTCTCCCATATGTGCTCGGCACGCTGGGCAAGGCTGTACATGGTTCCGCGTGCTGTATTGAGCAGTTTCCCTGCGCCGGCCCAGATCTGCCTTGTAACGAGATAAGGAATCAGCGTATCGATCGTTCGCTGAAAGTCCGCTTGGCGCCTGACGAGGTAGTTCTCGTGACACCCGTATGAGTTCCCTGCCGAGTCCGTGTTGTTTCGATACAGGTAGATGTCACCACGGATCCCCTCCTCCGCGAGACGACGTTCTGCGGACTCGACCAGTCCTTCAAGGATACGTTCACCCGCCTTGTCGTGCGCAACAACGTCATAGAGACTGTCGCACTC
>VAPA010307525.1_pt1 | contig 13932 bp, 14 predicted proteins | sample 3395041 | NCBI WGS metagenome assembly VAPA01 (sample SAMN08290432, study PRJNA428436) | hydrothermal vent metagenome | isolation source: Deep-sea hydrothermal vent chimney | place: Indian Ocean: Southwest Indian Ridge | depth 1973 m m
GATAACAGGAATCAAATTTAAAGATGGAATCGAGGTGAAAGCAGTCGATCAGGCCGCCGCTTGAATTAACTTGCCATACACCAGATTTGACAATAACTCCCGATACACGTTCAAGTGACTTAAGTGGCTCGACTTCTCCTACCATCCATAGTCTTGGCCCATAATGAAAAAAACCGATTTTTATAGCTTCCTCAATTAATTTTATGTCTTCTATTAGCCATTCTGAAACATCTATGCTTGTATCTTGGTAGTGATGTTCGTTAAATTGCACAGCAGGTGCAGCACCATAGCGAGTCTTATTCACAGTCCCCCTCACAAAGAATTGGTGAGCTAACTGTGCGACTAATTCTCTATTTAGTTTTTTCCCATTCTCTGTTTTGCAATTTGGGCAGGAACTATTATCTTCAATGCCTACTTTAAACGAGTCAAGTATCAAACCTTGATCTTTAAAACAATTAGAGCATAGGAGAGCTTCCATCATCCAATTTCCCTTTTTAGTCCAAATTCACTGCGTTACAACTTTATCTCTAGGCAATTCGATGGACTAACTGGTTATGTCATCCTCTTTAATTCTAACTTCATTACTTGAAAGCTCAACTGCAAAGGAAATGAATCTGTCTTTATAATTTCCTTCATAATATTCTAAATAAGTTTTATCTGAATTAATGTTTATAAATATGCCAAGAGAATAATCCAATTTGTGACAAATGTCTGATAACTTGTCGTAATCTTCTAACGCTTTTGATTGAGTGGCTGTTTTCTTTAATTGAATAACAGCAAAATTCCCCTCGGATCTTGTCTTGAATTTGCCTCTTTCGAAAGGTATATGAATTATTAAATCAGGGCGAAAAGTCACGCCATGCTCTTTCAGTCTTTTTTGGTATTCCTGCTCAACAATTTCATCTGACCAACCGTTATCTAACAGTTTTGTTCTGATCTCTGCTAGTAATTCACCTTGATATCCTCTTTCTGTATTGAAAAATCTCGGGTCTTTAATAGCGGTTAAAGCATCTCGAATTATTTTAATGATCTCTTCACGCATTAGTACTTTTAAACATAACAAACGATTATAGAGTTGTTCTTTGTTATATCAGATTAATTACCCATAATCAATAAAAGTTAAAATCAGTACTGCTCAACGTGTCACAGACCGGACCTTGTTCAATGTTCACTGCCTTATTCAGCGCTATTTATATCCAACCCAATTTGCCAACTATTTTTTTATACTCGTCAGCTGTTTTGGTGAATCGTTCATAAGACCCTTGGAAAAGATTATATTTTAGTGGTTCCCAGTCATTTTTAAAGCTCTCTGCTTCTAATACGATATCACTGAACGGATTATTAGCGGACATTCCACGTGTTTTCCATGCAAATCGACCAGGGGGTCCCCAAAAGTGATCATAATTGTGCCAATTTAAATCAGCACAAACTAATGCCAAATAAACTTCAAACTTGTCAAACATGTACTCATAGTCACTTCCTAAAAATAAAAGATCATCAAAGAATGGTTGGAAAAATTTAAATAAATATTCACTACGTGGAGCATAATTCTTCTCATGACCCGGAAGAGTTTTGAAATTATCATGCAAACTACTACTCGTGTCACCTATTCTAATTGCAAGTTCTGAATATTTAGTTGATGACTCTGGAGCCCTGACTTTCCCCAATAAAATCTCAGAAAGGAAAGAATAGTTATTTGATGATATCGCTGATATACCAGAAGCATAGGTTAATAACATGATTGGATACCACCTAAGTCTAAGCCAGAAAACTATGCCGCCTCTCACGTCAATTGGATCAGTCGCACGAGCAATTATCTTACGAAGCATAGGGCGATGAATATCAGAGCCCCAATATGCTATGCAGATAGCAATGAGTTGAAGTTCACGAACACGAGATTCATAAAATTTCAGCCTTCTTCTAAATTCATCATTATCGTGCCCACTAATATCATAAGACTGGTTCATCTCTTGCATATTAGCCACAAACTCACGAAGCTTTTGTGAAATTATGTCGTGAAGTTTGATAGTGCTTTTACTGTCCGATATGTATTCTTTAGTTATAGCCACAATATCACTAGTTGGGAGTGCTTTTACCTCTAATATTGTTGAAGGAATAGACACTAGCACATCATTATCCTTTTTAGGACTCTCTGAAATGGTCTCAAGTATCGGTGCTTTAAAGATGAAATCACCATCACCGTCCAAAAAGCCATAATGAGGGGTTTGTTTCGAATAAGGATCCTTTGCCACTCTTTCGTAGACATACGATATAACGCCATTGGCGGTTATCACTCCATCTGCAGTTTCAGCTTTTCCATTGAGAGCTTCAAGGAAGTGGCCTGTAAATACAGAATGATCTGGAAGTGGTCCTCCAGAATCAGAAACAGTTTCGTTTGCTTTTCCAGCAGTTAATACCTGACGTGAGTATCGTTGCATCATATCCTTTAAAAAGCGCTTACTGCCTGGAGGTAGAGTACGTGTGATGGCGAGGCCTCCATAACAAGCATCCATAATGAAAAGGATATGCTTTGCTGTAATGAGGTCAGCATTTCTAGTTATCTCATCCCACCTAATTAATGTTGATAAGTCTTTTAGTGATCCATTATAAGGGATAAGATAGCCGACTTCTCCCCGCTTTCCAGTAATGGTATGACCGTGTCCAGCAAAGAAGAAGAGGATCTTGTCATCTGCATTCGTTTGTTTATTAGCATATGAAAGAAATGCTGACATGATATTCTCTTTTGTCGCTTTTCCATCAGTAAGAAATTTAATATTATTTGGTTTAAAGTTAAATTTAGATACCAAAATATCTTTAACTGATTCAGCATCATTTAGGGCATAATTTAGAGGGGAGGCACTTTTGTACTTATTAATGCCTATTACTAAAGCATTACTATCATTATATTTTGGTAAATAAATATCGTTTTCCATGTGTTATTTTTATTGCGCTAACAAGTGACTATAGAAATTCTCTTTGTTATATCAGATTGACAGGGCATAAGCAATGAAAATATAAAGTTATGGAATCAGCCCATGTACCACATAGGGTGCAGGGTAAAAACTCAAATAGAGAACAGAATTAACAATCCAGAGGACAATTTCTATTGAAACTAGTGGACAATAACTGACGTCAAATAAATGATTGTAAAGTCATTATGTGAGTACATTTAATATTATTTAATTAAACTGTTCAATTACTGTCGGGCGGGTAAAATAGAAGATGTTAGCAACTACACCTATGATATACCCAATTGACAAATTTATAAAAAACACATTTATTGGTGCAATATGTAATATGCGACGAATACCAACATCGAGCAGGAAATCTGCTGTAACTAGAAAGATAGTTATAACGACACAAAATAGAGGTGACAGATAAATATGTATCAACCGTGCTATACGTTGTTTTTTTAAAACTAATATTCCCAATGGTATAAAGAGAATTGATAATGAACAAGTAATAAATGCAGGCCCAATTATCATCAACGGCAAGGGTGGACTTTCGAATGAAATTGCACTTACTTTTTTTATATAATTATAAAGTACGATTGCAGCGACCAAACAAGTAATACCTAATCCGATATCGGTTAATCCGATTATTGTTAATCCAATACGTTTATCTTTCATATAGAACTATCTCATCCACTCATATTGAATTGTACCGCATGCGAAATCTATCAAGACGTCCGGTGCAGTAGGTAAAGCGTCTTGCAGACGCTGAGCCATTGTAGACAAATGTTTGTACTTTGTTATTGAGTCAGGCATGTTTGAACCCATGCTTGAAAACTGATAACGACGCATCTCTTGGGCAATGGCAATTGCGTGGTCTAGCGATTCCTCACAATGTTGCGCATCAAATCCAGAACATGCCTTGCGACGGAGAAAGGACTTTTTCACTTTGGAGAGATCACCTTCGACCTTACCTCTCTTGTCGACTACAGATAGAGCAACTTCCCATGTCTTTTTCATTAGGATATGCTCGGCATATGCTTTATCTCTATTCATTATCATTTAATCCGCAACAAATAAAAAATTACGTTGATTAGTATGGTTTTAATAATTGTTTAAACACATAGCCCTCGCCATGACTACTTTTTACATGTGCCCAGTCGTCAATGGTGTTGATTACCTCAACCTGAGTTCCATGCGCTAAAGCGCTAATACGTTCCTTGTCCTTTCCTGCGCCACTTCTAAGGACTACGCCACTCTCTACATTAACTATATAGATTTTCTTTAATTTATCGATGTTGCAAAATTCATTATATTTCTCGGCTGTAATAAATTCGCGTATTTTTGAGTATTCAGCCAGGTTTCTGGCGCCATACGCACAATTATAGTTTTTTAAAACATTATTAATAGTCGTACCGTCTATTCCGGTGTCGATAGCATCCACTAGCACTTTTGCAATAATAGGATCTGCATCGAGGGGAAAATAATTAATGGGTTCAACACAACCATACTTTTGTAGAAACTTATTTTTTGATGCGACAGTATCATAATGCCAGTACTGGTAAAAATTCTTTGCTGTCGAACCGCAGGCAAGTGCCTGTATTGGCAATAGTAATAGAATGAGGATGGTTAGTATCTTCATGTTATGGACTTTTGATCACAATTTTGTGATTTATGCTGTAATTAAGTTGCTGAATGTCGTCTGTCCAACCTCTGGGTTCTCCCATAGTTGTTACTATTTCATATGCCTTTAGAGTGTACATTTTATTTTTATCTATTTTAATATTTTGATAGATTGGCTCAATTACTAAAGGAGTAAGTAATTTATTATTATTGATCTCGACAATTTTTAAATAATATTCTGCCTTTGCAACATTTTGAGCATAATATGTATTTGGCTTATCAATAAAATTTGCTTTTATAGTACATATATTCCCAAAGGGCACGCCGAGAAGACTTCTAATGGAGTTGTCCGATTTATAGATAAGGTTATCCCCGTCGTATATTTCTTTTAATCGATAATTAACTGATTTATTATTTGTGATTTTCTCAATCACAAATAAGTATTCTCTATTTTCATCAAGTTCAACATCTTTCAATATGGATGATGAAGACGGCCAGGCTCTGCCAATTCTAATCGCATACCTTTTCTCGTCATTATCCAAAATCAACCATTTATTGATTGGACTAGCAATGATATTCCCGTCTCTATCAGATAGGTGTATGACAGGATCTGGTTTCGTTTCGAATTTAGGAGTTGTCTTGGTTTTGATTATTTCGATATTTTCCGCAGACGAATAGGTTGAGAATCCACTGAACAAAAGAATGCTTAGTACAAGAAAGCCCGCCGAAATTATTTTCAATTTATTACCTCCAATAAGTAATTATGAGTTTATTTATTAAATCAGATTGACAGGGCATAAGCAATGAAAATATAAGTAAATGCAAAGGTAACTTAGATTATGGGGGGTCAGGTCTTGCTTCTTGCAATATCAGGTTTCCCATTCAGCCAAAGATTTCTAACTTAATATCATTTTATTTATTGTGAAAATAGCGAAAAAAGAGAACAGACCCGCCACACTGACAGGCGGGTAAAGATGACAATATAGAGGACAGGGCAGGCCTGTTATTTAAAATGCGGGGTCAGACTTAAGAAATTGACTTGTGAAATAATTAAACTTAACGCTTAATTCAGCGCGTCCCTGTCCCGCTATTTCGGGATTTGCTGTATGGACTCGCTAGATTCTGATCGTTTAATTTGTTTTGCTGATTCTTTTAAAGGGAAAAATAGCGCGAATAAAAGCAACAGAATAGTAATAACCCCCATCAACGCAATAAATTGTTTGTGTTTTTCGTGCTTATTAACGTCAACCTTTCTTTGCCATAAGTAACCAAGAGCAAAACCAACGGGTGTTGAATATACTCCACCGATCCAAAAATCTATAAAAAATTCTCCATAGTAGCTAAAGACTGCAGAAACCCCTCCTCCTATCAACTGCGCTGTGGTAACAACTAAGAGAATTCGCCAAACGGCAAATAGCTCACTGAAAAAGTTAAAGGGATTACGAAATATATTTTTTATCATGCATAGTTATTCTTTAAACCTGTCGTGCGATCAATGCGTCAGGTTGATGTGGTTGTTAAATGTCATTCACCTTGCATCTTCGGCCCATCTTATTAAGACTTTATGATTAGCATATTGTTCCTGTTCTCTTGCGGCCTTGCGCGGACGCGAAAAGCCACTTCAGTATTAGGTGGCAGGAACAAACCATAGTTTCTATCCGAAATTGTATCTATTAATTCACCAGACTGATTGAAAAATTGAACTTCGATACGAAGGTATTCCCAAGGCACGTTGGAATTGTTCTTCAAATGGCCGATACTGGTTATATATGTACAGTCCCCACGTTCGGCAAAATTGTAATTTGAATTTACCACTACAATACTATCTTTATATTCAGGGAAGGACGCTTGGTCCTTATATATTGAATTATAAACATCATAGGTCATTCCTCCAAACAGAACCACGAAAAATAAAATAAACAAAAGAGGGAAAGCAGGTTTTACAGCAGTTAAACTCCATTTTGTTTGCCAAGTACGACAATGCTGGCATTTTTTAGCTTGAGATTGGATTGCCATACCGCAAGCAATACAAGATTTATCAGTTGTATTAGTCATAATTTATTCCTCCAGTAATAATTATTCAGTCTAACAAGCAACTACAAAGTTGTTATTTGTTATATCAGATTAACAGGGTATAAAGTTTTTAATTTTGCGAAATTGAAAAGTTATTCTGTTTGAAATGCATTACTTTTTTATAATTTCTCTCAACTACTGATCTTAGTTCTTCATCAGACTGCATCTGCTGAAGTAATTTATTAAACACTACCAATGTTCTCTCTATCAAATGGGAAAACATAATCAGATTATGCCCGGCCTTCAAAGATTTTACTGTAGCCTTTCTTTTATTTCTTCCCCTTCCGATCACGAACGGCATAGTTGATAGATCATCAGTAACAGTCAATCCGGAAAAAGCAAGATCATTGCGCAGGATATCAGTGGTAATTTTATAGGAAAGAGTTGCTGGAATGCCGGGGTCAATGTCATCATAGACTGCATGGCCGGTCATAATAAATTCTGCTCCGTTATCTATACCTTTTTTGAAAATTTGTATTGATTTATCGATTATTTCCTTCTCAATATAGGCATGAGGGAGTTTATCATGCGGATCCACTGCAAAAACACCCATACCTGGGAAATGCTTCAACGTTGCAGAAATATTATGCTTCTTCAACAATGCAATGAATTTTTGATTAAAATCGATAAGAGCATCAGTGGTATGAGCGTGAATACGTTTCTTAATAAAAGTATCTTTGTTGAATGGAAAATCAGCTAATGGCGCAAGATCAACATTTATACCAATATTTGCCATTTCTTTTATATCGCTTTCTATTTGATCCCACTTCGGCACACCATCAACAAAAACATTCTTGAAAAGACCAAGACGTGTGGCCCCGCCCGGTTCTTCATCGATCATAATGAAATAAGAATAATTATTATGGCTTTTAGCCACCTGCTGCAGGTCAGCAATAAGTTTTTTGAATTGAGCGCGCGATTGATAGTTGCGTTTGTATAAGACAATCCCGGCTGGTTCAATGTATTTAATGATTTGTTTCGTTTTCTCGTAAAGAATTGTACCTTCAAAGCCTAAAATAATATTTTGACCAAGCATGGTTTTTTGGGATAATGGAAATGTAACTGCCTTTTTTTGAGAAGAAGATCGAGATGTTGAAGGTTTAATGCCTGTCTTAATTGAAAAGCCTGCTATTATTACAACCAGTAACGAAATAAATACAGCAGTGAGTATAATTCCGCGGCTCATATGAGGATCCCCTTTGTTTAATTGATCAGTGAAGATATGAAGGGTAGTAATGATTAACTTAATCTACCATTTTGGCAGTGCATAATCAATCGAAATGTAGTCTTAATATAGAAGGGCAGGGACTCTTAACGTTTATACCTTAAGACCTCTTCTGTATCCGGAGATGTTAATGTTAGTTCATTTTTCTGTACATAAATTTTTGCGTTGACTATCTCAGGCTCGTCTATTGGTTTTATATGATCGCTTAAAATATCAGAATGAGTAAAGATTAATTTTACATTCCCGCTCTTGTTAATGTTGTAGTTTCCTTTAAAAGTAACCCCCATATTGTCAACCATCTCGACCGAGCCGTTTTCATGAAACTCCAAAGTGCCGGGTTCTCCGATCGCTTTCCATTTTCCGACCAGATTTGGTGCCGGAGTGCACGCTGCAAATAAAAATAACGCTGCTATTGCCAATAGGAATTTAGCCATTAATTATTCTCTAACAAGTGATTGTGGAGTTTTTCTTTGTTATATCAGATTAACAGGGCATAAGTAGAAAATGGGGTCAATTCTTTATTATTGACAATTAGAATCAACGTCCCCTGAAAGTTTATTTATTACTTTTTTTCTTTTTTCTGTTTCCGTTTTTCTTTTAAGCTTAGCTTACCCTTTTTTTGATATTCTCGTTTCCCTTTATCTTTTTTCCCCTTGTCTCCCATATCAGCCCCTCCTTTAATTGTAGAGTTTTTCTTTGTTATATCATATTAACAGGGCATACTCAATGTAAATTAAGGTTGTGGGGTCAGACTGGTTCAAACCAGTCCGACCCCCTTCTCTTACTGGTCCAGTCCTCTTCAATTTATTGAGATAGATTAGATGTTCTGGTTATTCCCGGCTGAAGACACTGAACAGTTTATCAAGCCCGGATTTCTCAAGCTTTGATACAGCCTCAAGCTCTCCGGCATCAAGCCATATGCCCTCACATTCCGAGCACTTGTCCACCTCAATCCCTTTATAGTCAATTGCTATAAGCTCCATTCCGCATTTAGGGCATCTCATGAAGTGAAGCTCTTTCAGTCTTTTCTTTTCCTCCGCCGCAAGCTCTTTGTGCTTTTCCCCTTCAATCTTTTTCAGTCTCTCATATTCCATTCGCGCAATATATTCCCCTTCACTTTCGCTTGGTTTCTTTGGCATAACTGTCTCCCTTCTTTGTTTTTTTGTTTTTCAGCAATTTCCCTGCCCATATAAATAAAGTTGCAAGGATACCCAAACCAATACTTTTATATCAACCTTTCACATAACAAGTAATTATAAAGTTGTTCTTTGTTATATCAGATTAACAGGGTATAATCAATCAAAATATAAGTAAATTCAAGAGTATTATGATGTTTTCTTCAGAATCATTATGCCACTGAATGAACATACCGGTTCCATGCAAAAGTAGCTGTCATTGAAGAGAAAAAAGTGCGCTCAATTGTACACTTGCGGCCCCGATATCCAATAAATCGTTTTAATTTACTTAATCAAAAAATAACTGGTATACTGTTTAGTAAATGAGCATTTTCGGGAATTCAGAAGATAAGATCCAGACCGCGACAATAAGCGAGTTGAGGCAGATGATAGTCTCTGCCGGGATGCCCTCAGATGTACAGCAGCGGGCGAATAAGGAGCTGGACCTGCTGTCAAAAATAAGTCCCAGCACTGCCGAGTATACCATCGGTCTTACGTATATTGATTATCTTACCAGCCTTCCATGGGATAAAAAAACAGAAGACAACCTTGATCTTAAAAGGGCGGAAAAGATCCTTAATGAACGGCATTACGGCCTGCCTAAGATAAAGGAGAGAATTCTTGAGCACCTGGCTGTGAAAAAACTTATGACCAATAAGAGAAGCAGGTTATTGGTAGTGGATGATGAGGAGATAGCCGTAAGGAGTATGGAGCGGATCCTGAACAAGGAGGGCTATACAGTTGTTACCGCAAACAGTGGTGAAGCGGCTTTTAAAGAATTAAACAAGTCTTCTTTCGATGTTGTTATAACTGACCTTAAAATGAAGGGAATTGACGGTATAGATGTTCTTGAAAAGGCCAAGAGCAAATATCCCGACGCCCAGGTTATCATGATCACCGGGCATGCTTCTGTAGAGACGGCTGTGGAGACAATCAAGAAAGGTGCATCCGATTATATTAAAAAACCTATTAAGCTCGATGAAGTAAGGTCGGTTGTTAAAAAAGCGCTTGAGAAAAAGATATCAGACAGGTCGACTAAGGGCTCTGTCCTTTGTTTTGCAGGCCCGCCGGGCACGGGAAAAACATCTCTTGGCCGGGCAGTTTCTGATGCCCTGGGGAGGAAATTTGCAAGGATCTCAGTGGGCGGTATGAAGGATGAAGCCGAGATCATGGGTCACAGGAGGACATACGCTGGAGCTATGCCGGGGCGTATTATTGATTCGATCCATCGTACAGGGGTTTCCAATCCGGTACTCATGCTTGATGAGATAGACAAGATAGGACAGGATTTCAAAGGCGATCCTTCTTCTGCCTTACTGGAAGTCCTGGACCCCGAGCAGAACCACAGTTTTATTGATCATTACATTGATATACCTTTTAACCTTTCAAGCGTCATGTTTATTGTAACTGCCAATATTGCCGATAACATTCAGGATGCCCTGAGAGACCGCATGGAGATAATAGAGTTTTCAGGCTATACAGAGGACGAAAAACTGGAGATAGCGCAGCGCTATCTGGTACCAAAACAGATAAATGCAAAAGGCCTGTCTGACCATCCGTCTGAATTTACCAAAGAGGCGATAACAGGCATTATTCAACTGTATACCCGGGAGGCCGGTATAAGAAACCTTGAAAGACAGATCGCCACTGTCTGCCGGAAAATAGCCACGGAGTTTGTGAACCAGAAGGAAACGCCTCAAAAAACAATGGTTAACCCGGAATTAATTGAGCGATACCTCGGGCCGAGGAAATATTACTTTGAGGTTGCGGATGAAAAGAACCGTATTGGTGTTACAACCGGACTTGTATGGACTGAAGTAGGCGGCGCCATAATTTTTATAGAGGCAGCCAAGATGAAGGGAAGCGGAGAGTTGATGCTCACGGGATCCCTCGGAGAGGTAATGCGCGAGTCTGCGCAGGCGGCACTGAGCTATATAAGGAGCAATGCCTCTTCGCTTAATATTACGGATGACTTTTTTGATAAACAGGATATACACATACATGTCCCTGCCGGTGCCATTCCAAAAGACGGGCCGTCAGCAGGTGCAACTATTGCGGCCGCGCTTGTTTCGCTTTTAACCGGGAAACCCGCTAAAAGAGACGTTGCCGTATCAGGAGAAATTACATTGAGCGGAAGGGTTCTTCCTGTGGGAGGGATTAAAGAGAAACTGCTTGCAGCCCGGCAGGCGGGGGTAAACGCTGTCATATTGCCGCTTAAAAATAAAGTTGACATAGACAGCATTCCCCCAGATGTCAAAAAAGGCCTGGAAATTCAATTTGCAGGAAATATCGAAGAAATTCTTGATATGGTATTGGCAGAGAAAGAGGAATAAAAAACAGGGTCCGGTTATGAACCCTGTTTTTTTGCAGTTATGTAATTGTTATTAACTGTTGATTCCCGGAGCTCTTAACTGTTGGCGGGGCCTTGGAGTGACTCGGTCTCTCTTCTGAACCCTTTTTTCTTCTCTCATGAAATCTCTGGCAGTGTCAAACTCACCGGCTTCTGCAAACGTAACTGCCATCATTAATCTCTCAAACCTTCCTGTACGCACTCTCTTTACAGGCCTTACTTCTCCCATTATCTGTCTTGCTGTTTCGTGTTCTCCTGCTTCTGCAAAAGATGCGGCTGTCATTGTCCTTTCAAATCTCTCAAGTAATGTTCTCATTGCTGCCTCCTTGTGTTGGTTTATTATGATTTCTTTTTGTGCCATCATAACTAATATGTATCAATATTTATGCCAGCAGTAATTAAACCGGATAACCTATTGAATTCATTGAATATCAATAGGTGTTTTTTGAATTATGGTCAATGAAGAATAAATTGCAATTTGCAACAAAAAAAATCAAATATAATCGAACCCATTGATAATAAATGGATATTATAGACTGTTGCGAAAGATACAGCAATAGTTGCATTTTGCAATGATGAGTGATAAACTATGATCAGCAAGAATTCCACAGGATATATAAAGATGAATACCACTACAAGATTGCTTATAGTTGATGATGAAAAGATCGCTCTTAAGAACCTGGAGCGCGCAATGAAAAAAGAAGGGTATGACGTTACTGCCACTCATAGAAGCCCCAATGCCTTAAAGCTCCTGCAGGAGCGGGAGTTTGATGTAGTGCTCACAGACCTGAAGATGGAAAATGTGGATGGTATGCAGATACTGCAAAAATGCCGTGAGCTGTATCCTGATACAGAGATTATTGTTATAACAGGTTTTGCTACTGTAGATTCGAGCGTCAAGGCTATCAAGAGTGGAGCATACTACTATATTGTGAAACCCCTTAAACTGGATGAGGTGAGAAAGATCGTTAAAGAGGCCTCGGAAAAGGTGAAGCTCAAAAAAGAAAATGTTCATTTAAGGGAGCAGATAGAAGGAATTAAAGGAAAGGTAAACATCATTACGCAGGATATGGCGATGCAAAAAATCATCGCAACTGCGGCACAGATAGCTCCTACTGACTGCAATATTATTATCAGCGGTGAAAGCGGCACCGGCAAAGAACTCTTTGCGAAATATATTCACTACAACAGCAAAAGAGCAGGGAGGTCTTTTTTTGCTATAAATTGCGGCGCGTTTACAGAGGAACTCCTGTCTAATGAACTTTTTGGTCATGAAAAGGGTGCGTTTACAGGCGCAGACACAATGAAAAAAGGATTGCTGGAGATGGCGTCCGGAGGAACGCTGTTTCTTGATGAAATAACGGAAATGCCGCCGTCAATGCAGGTTAAACTTCTCAGGGTGCTTCAGGAGAGGGAAGTCATAAGACTTGGAGCAACAGAACCTACCGCAATTGATGTGAGAGTCATAACTGCTACAAACCGTGATGTGCAGGATGCGATTAAAAGCGGACACTTCAGACATGACCTGTATTACAGATTGAATGTCGTATCCCTGATCATTCCTCCGCTTTCAGAAAGAAAAGATGACATTCCATTGCTGAGCTATTATTTACTGAAAAAATATAATGCTATTATGAAAAAGACAATAGATGAAATATCTCCTGATGTTATCGCCGTTCTCATGAACTATGACTTCCCTGGAAATGTGAGGGAGCTTGAAAATGTTATAGAAAGAGGTGTCGCTCTTTCTAATACCAATACGATAGATATTTCACATATTCCCGAAGACCTTAGGGAGTTGAGTATAAGGACATTCAGGAAAAAGAAAGGCAGAATACCGTCTCTCGAAGAGCAGGAGATGGATTATATAAAATGGGTCTTGAAAGATGTCGGGGGGAATAAGACACTTGCCGCTCAGATACTTGAAATAGACAGGGTGTCGCTCTGGCGGAAACTGAAAAAATACGGTTTGGAGACTGAGAAGAATGCAGATCGGTAATATGTATCCTGTCCATTCTTTCCGGATTGCATTACCTCTGCAGGCTTATCCATGAAAAGAGGAAGCGGAATACTTCTTCATTTAACATCTCTTCCATCGCCATACGGTATTGGTGACCTTGGCCCTCAGGCATATAAGTTCGCTGACTTTCTTCAGGCGGCTTCCCAGTCCTACTGGCAGATACTTCCGGTCAATCCAACATATACGGAACATGGGAACTCGCCTTATAGCTGTTATTCCGCTTTCGCGGGCAACACTTTATTGATCAGCCCTGATCTTCTGGTAAAGCAAGGCTTTCTTTCCAGGGCCGACATAAAAGTTATTCGTTCTTTTTCCGCACAAAGAGTCAATTATAAGACGGTTACCATATATAAAAACAGAATCCTCGGCAATGCTTTTATCAAAAACAGACCCGGACTGTCGACGAACAGCGAATTCAGGAGCTTTTGCGCTGATAACACATCCTGGCTTGATGACTATGCGTTATTTATCGCGCTAAAGGAACACCTTGGAGATAAACCATGGAGCAGATGGCC
>VAPA010377254.1_pt1 | contig 13932 bp, 13 predicted proteins | sample 3395041 | NCBI WGS metagenome assembly VAPA01 (sample SAMN08290432, study PRJNA428436) | hydrothermal vent metagenome | isolation source: Deep-sea hydrothermal vent chimney | place: Indian Ocean: Southwest Indian Ridge | depth 1973 m m
GACCGGCGATCCTTCCCATTTTATTGGCCGTGGATCCAAGCGGGAAATAAACCGGTTTTTTGAGGATTCTGTGGAAGACCGATGCGCAGTCCCCGGCTGCATACACATCCTCAGCTGAAGTCAAACCGCTGCGATCTATGAGGATGGCCCCATTATCCATTTTTTCGATATTTTGTCCGCAAAAAGCCGTCGCAGGCTTGATTCCCACGACAGAAAAAACAATATCAGCATTGTATTCAGCTTGGTCGGTTTTGAGAACAAAATGACCATTTTTTTTAAAGACGGCTTCGATGGCAGTGCTGCCAATAAACGAAATGCCTTTATCTTTCATTTTTTCGATCACGGCATTTTGAATGGCGACCGGCCAGTCTGCGGCCGGAGTTTTACGAATATCAAAAAGGAGCATGTCTATCTTAAGCTTGTGCAAGGCCTCCATGAGTTCCAGGCCGATGTTTCCGGCCCCGATGATGGCAGCGGTGCGGGGATGTCGCTGTTGAATATAGGCTAGGATTTGGCGAAGATCCTCAATGTCATGGACATTGAAAATGCCCTCCACGGCCTTGTCGATAAAGGGAAGTTTGATGGATTGAGCTCCGGTGGCAATCAGGAGTTTGCCGTATTTTTCTCGATAGGACTCGCCGGTGTCCAGATTTGTGACACCTACGACATGTTCTTCAGGGTGAATATTCGTGGCTTCCTCTCTTATTTTGACCGGGATACCTCTTTGTTCCTGAAAGCTTTCAGGAGTGAAATGGATCAGGTTTTTTTCCGAGTCGATATCGCCGGAGATGACGTAGGGGATACCACAGGCACCGTAGGATATGATTTTTCCTTTGTTGATAATTTTAATTGTGGCGTTTGGATGTTTACGCTTAATCTGGACGGCTGCAGACAGGCCTGCGGCATCTGCACCGATGATAAAATAGTCGGGCATAGTGTCCTCCTGTTCTATTGTTGGGAGACGGGATGCTTTTCATATTTTATAACAAAAAGGAGTTTTGGCAAGACAAGGAGATTGTGATACTATAACTGACAAACTTTCAGAGGAGGATCTTATGGGGAAAAATTGGAAAGAAGCCCTTGCCAAGTGTTTTGAAGACATTCAAATTCTTGTGGCCAGTATTTATGAAACGCGTGAAAAATTTGATAATTTTTGTGAATTTATTGCTGAACCTGCTTTAGGAAACTTAAAAGAAGAGCTGGATTCGTACAAAGTTGGAGCTAAAATACAAAGCATCAAAGGGTTTTCCATCTCTTTCCAGACAAATTTTGTAAAGTCAAGTATCAGTCAATTTAAATACACCGTTTATCTGCCAAAAAATTCTATCCAGCCTGAATTGAATTCTCGAGTGGGGGGGAGAAAGAACAAGAAGGGTTTAATGGAGGAGCAGGAATGTCCCTTTATGAATGGGCTCGCTCCTTCCTCTGTAATAGATATATCTCAAGAGGACTTTATCCTAGAGGTGATTCGACACTACCGAAATTTCCTTTTCACATCTACCGTAAATGCCGAGTAGATTTGCTGCTTGTTGTCTTTGGATTTATTTTTTTACCACCCGGTGCTTTTCTCTCCTATCCAGTCGAGTGATACCGGATTTCCTGGCTGAAGCGATAGCAGCATTGAATTCATTATAAAAGATGCGTCTTCCGATCGGAGACTTGGAGGAGATGTTTCCACAAGGATAGTATTGATCCATGATATTTACGTAGGTGTTTGGTGAGATATTTTTGGCCAAAAAAAGCATGGCTTCTTTTGTGCCGGCCAGCCCATTGGGGAGAACGAGATGTCTGACAAGCAGTCCGCGGAAAGCGATGCCTTCAGAATCCACAAGGAGGTCTCCGACTTGCCGAAACATCTCTTTGAGAGCTTTTTTAACGATCTTTGGATAGTCGGCGGCCTTTGAGAAACGTTCGGCGGTTTCTGTATCTGTGAATTTATAATCCGGCATGTAGATATCAAATACACCGTCCAAGAGTCGGATCGTTTCAACTGAATCGTATCCTCCTGTGTTGTAGACAAGAGGAACAGACAATCCTTTTTTGATCGCCAAAAAAACGGCTTTCAGGATTTGAGGGACAAAATGAGTGGGGCTGACAAAATTGATATTATGACAACCCAGCGTTTGGAGTTTGAGAATGATTTCAGCGAATTGTTCGAAGGAGATCTCGGTGCCCATCCCCTCATGGCTGATGTCGTAATTTTGACAAAAGGAACAGCCGAGATTGCAGTGAGTGAGAAAAATTGTCCCAGAACCACGGTGACCGACCAGGGGCTGCTCTTCACCAAAGTGTGGGGAAAATGAAGAGACTTTCGGAAGATACCCTGAAGAACAGATTCCTTTTTCACTTTTAAGCCGATTGGCAACACAGTTTCTTGGGCAGATGGTACAATTCTCCAGTTTTTGGAAAGCCAGGTTGATTTTTTTCTCAAACTCCCCATTTTCATAAGTCTTCAGATAAACTGGCCGGAATTCTTGGAAAGACATGACAATTTGAATTATAGCAGTATATGGTCTTGCATTTAACCTATTCTAAATATATATAGATGAATATGACTCATAATCAAAAGAGTTTGTTTTGCACCGTGCCGCAGCTGCAGAAGATCCCCTTCCTTATCCACGGATTCGGCACACGAGCCCTGACTGAAAGTGCTATGGAAAAAAAACCTGAGTGGAAGGATTTCACTTTGGTTTCTCTTAGACAGGTTCATTCCGATAGCATTCATCACCTTGAAGTCCTTCCATTAGAGCGGTTGAGTGGAGATGCTTTAATCACCGACCGTCCCCAAGTGCTGCTTTCGATCAGAACAGCGGATTGCCTCCCCGTCCTTTTTGTTTCCGAAGAGCATAAAGCCATTGCGGCCGTTCACTGTGGCTGGAGGGGAACGTGTAAAGGTCTAGTGCAAAAGGTTGTTGAGACCATGGGCCATAGATTCGGAATCCGGCCGAGTTCTCTTGTTGTGGCCCTCGGACCGTCTGTCGAACAGGGATGTTATGAGGTTGGGAATGATGTAAAGGATAGTTTTCATGACCGGGGGACCGCGTCTCGTTTTTTTAAGCCTAGTCCCAATCGGAAGCATAAGTATTTTTTTGATTTGAAAGAAACGAACCGTTTTCAACTTTTGGCCATAGGAGTTGAGGACAAAAATATCTATTCTGTCAATAGGTGTACAGTGTGTGATAAAAAATATTTTTCTTACCGCCGGGATAAAAATGAGACAGGACGCTTGATCAATTTTATTGGGATATCCTCCTAAACCTGTTGCACAAAGGATTCGAGGATTCCAGGGTTCAAGTGCTTTTTTAATTGATTTAAGGAGGTTTTTACTCGAATCCCTGAATCCTTAACTCCTCGATTCTTTTTTTTAAAATTCTTATAGATATATTTGCTTTTTCGTTTTTTTTTTTTTATTCTAGGAAACAATCAATTTCTCACTTGGTGGAAAGGATAATGAATACAACATACTCAGAAATTTCTATTCCGGAACTTACTCTGTTCAAAAAAGGAAAGGTGAGGGATGTATTTGAGATGGAAAACAGCCTTCTTTTTGTCGCCTCTGACCGCATATCTGCTTTTGATTGGGTTCTTCCCTCTCTCATCCCGGATAAGGGGAAAATACTGACACAACTTTCGGTATTTTGGTTTGATTTCACCTCTGAAATATGTCCCAATCATGTTTTGACCGCAGAATTTGATGAATTCCCATCGATTCTTCAAAAATACAGGGATAGGCTGGAAAAACGTTCTTTGTTGGTCAGGAAAACGGAAGTGCTTCCTGTTGAATGCGTTATGCGGGAGTACCTGGAAGGTTCAGGATGGAAAGACTACCTTGCCACCGGAGAGACAAGTGGAGTGAAACTCCCCGTGGGATTGAAACAGGCCGATAAGTTGGATGATGTCATTTTTACTCCCGCCACAAAAGCGGAAGAGGGACATGACATAAATATTTCGTTTGAGGACATGCAGGACATGATTGGTGCGGAACTAGCACGGAATGTGAAAGAATTGAGTTTTGCCCTCTACAAGAAAGCGTCCGAATACGCTTATTCAAAAGGAATCATCATAGCTGACACCAAATTCGAATTCGGAATCAGAGATGGGAGGATCGTGCTCATCGATGAAATTTTCACCCCTGACTCTTCTCGGTTCTGGCCCGTAGCAAGCTATTCTCCCGGGATGTCTCAACCCAGCCTTGATAAACAATTTGTTCGAAATTACTTAGAGGGATTAGATTGGGACAAGAATTCTCCTGCGCCGGAACTGCCCTCCGAGATAATCACACGTACAGCGGAAATATATTTGGATATCTTCCAGCGCCTAACGGGGAAAAATGAACTCTAATGGATGATCGAGTGGATCTCCATATCCATTCAGACAGAAGCAGCGATGGCGATTGTTCGCCCGAACATATTGTGGAATTGGCAAAAAAAGCCGATCTTCGGGCCATTGCGATTTCAGATCATGATACGGTGGACGCGTATCCTGAGACGATTCATTATGGTGAAGAGAAAGGCGTTGAGATTATCCCGAGCTTAGAGTTAACGACTCTTTTTGAGGGGCGTGAGTTCCATCTCCTTTGTCCATTTATAGATTGGAAAAGTGATGTTCTGGGTAAGCTTGTCAGGGAGGTGGCTGAAAGACGTCGACATGAAGGGAGAGAAAGAGTGGAAAAACTGCAAAATCTGGGATTTGACATCAGTTGGGAAGAGGTTCTTTATGCTTCGGATCCATTCCCCCCGTTGGGTGTCACAATCGCCCAGCTGATCTTAAACAAGGCCGAAAAAAACAAAACACCTGGTTTTTCCTCCTACCTGGAAGGTGAAAATAAGCTGTTTGCGCCCTATCATTTTTACAAGGATTATTTTATGGAAGGAAAGCCCGCCTCTGTACCCAGGCGGAATGTCGATCTGTTGGATGTGCTTGACACGGTCCTTTTATCCGGAGGTGTTCCCGTCGTCGCTCATCCAGGTGCTTATTTTCAGAATGCAAAAAAAGAGGACCTGATGCGACTAAAAGAACGAGGACTTAAAGGACTCGAGGTCTATTCGTCCTACCATGATGCTGCACAGAAATCTTTATACAAGTCCATCGCAGAGGAATTGGACCTTGTTCCTACGACAGGATCTGATTTCCATGGCTCTATCAAACCGCACATTCATTTTGGGGAAATCGAAGAGGGGGGATATTGGATGGTCGAAGAATTAAAAAAAAGGAGGTCTTGAATGAATGTTAACTGGTTGGACCTCATTCTTCTGGTGATTCTTGGATTAACGGTTCTCTTTGGTGTTATGAAAGGTTTTGTCAGGCAAATTATCGGCATTCTTGCGGTTATCGTAGGATTGATTTTAGCCGTCAATTATTATCCCGGTGTATCTGACTTTTTTTTGCGATGGATCAGCAGCGGCACTCTCTCTCATTTTATCGCTTTTATCGTCATCTTTATCGCTGTCCTATGCCTGGGAGGAGTTCTGTCATTTCTTCTCTCTAAGGTGATGAAGGGGCCTTTTAAATTTGTCAACAATGCCTTGGGTGGAGGATTGGGCCTGCTGAAAGGCCTGCTCATCTGTGGTGTGATTGTGTTTGCCATGCTCGTGTTCCCTTTCAAAGAGGATGCGTTAAGGCAATCTTTTCTCGCTCCCTATTGCCTGCGAGTCACAAAGGCGGTGATTTATCTCATCCCGGATGACCTGAAAGAAAAATTCAACGAGGCGTATAAAGATATTGTCAAAAGGGGGAGGGAAGATGTCAGAAAAGTCTAAACGGGTGTCCATCCACCAGAAAATGGAAGTTCTCATTAAGGAACTGGTCGATAATGAACTGCCTCTTAAGGAAGTCTTGAAGGAATTCGAAAAGATCTACATTGAGACCTCTGCTTTGAAATACAATGGGAATAAAACCAAAATGGCCAAAGCGCTAGGGATACACCGCAACACACTTCATAATTTGACCATAGCGCTTAATATAAAATAGCCCTATTATTAGCACTTGTTCACCTAGAGTGCTAAAAAAATCATCTTTTACTCTTGACAAACGGCGGTTTTTATATTAAATTAGCACTCTTTTAGCTAATCTGCTAATTATTTTAATTTAATAGGAGGTATTTATGAATGTAGTCCCATTACATGACCGGGTTCTTCTCAAACGTTTAGAAGAGAAGGAAGTTGTCAAGGGTGGAATCATCATCCCTGACACGGCCAAAGAAAAACCACAGGAAGCGACTGTTATTGCTGTTGGTAAAGGCCGAGTAACAGAGGACGGGAAAGTTATTCCTCTTGACGTTAAGAAAGGGGATAAAGTTCTCATAGGAAAATTCAGCGGAACGGAAGTGACATTTGAAGATGTGGAACATATCATTGTCCGTGAAGAAGAAATTTTAGCCAAAATCACCTGATTTTGTGAAAAGGAGAAAACAATGGCAAAACAAATAACAACTGGAGATGATGCAAGACAGGCTCTTTTAAGGGGCATTAATGCTTTGAGCAACGTTGTCAAGGAGACCTTAGGTCCTCGGGGAAAAAACATTGTCCTCGACAAGAAGTTCGGTTCTCCCACCAGCACTAAGGACGGTGTCACCGTGGCCAAAGAGATCGAGTTGGCGGATCCCATAGAGAATATGGGCGCCCAGCTTGTCAAAGAAGTGGCCTCAAAAACTTCTGATGTGGCCGGAGACGGTACGACAACAGCCACAGTTCTAGCGCAGAGCATCTATGCGGGAGGATTAAAGTATGTTACAGCCGGTGCCAATCCCAACTTGATTAAAAAGGGAATTGATAGTGCCGTGGGAGCGGTGGTTGAGGAATTGAAAAAATTAAGCCGCGATGTGAGTGGGGATATGATTGCCCAAGTCGGCGCCATCTCTGCCAACAACGACCCCACTATTGGAGAGATCATCGCAGATGCGATGGACAAAGTTGGAAAAGATGGTGTGATTTCAGTGGAAGAGGCCAAGGGCCTTGAAACCGAGATGTCCATCGTTGAAGGGATGCAGTTCGACCGGGGATACCTGTCGCCTTATTTTGTCACCGATCCGGATCGGATGGAGGTTGTATTAGAAGGTCCTGTGATTCTTCTTCATGAAAAGAAGATCAGCAACTTGAGGGAGTTCCTGCCTTTGCTGGAAAGCGTGGCTAAGATGGGCAAACCCCTCCTCGTCATCGCTGAAGAAGTGGAAGGTGAAGCCCTAGCAACACTGGTGGTGAACAAGCTCAAAGGTACATTCGCCTGCGCAGCCGTGAAAGCCCCAGGTTTTGGAGACAGAAGAAAAGCTATGCTGGAAGATATCTCTGTTTTAACCGGCGGAAAAGTAATCACTGAGGACATCGGTGTCAAACTCGAGAATATCACCACAGATTGGTTGGGTACAGCCAATAAGGTTGTCATCGACAAGGACAACACGACTATCGTTGAAGGCGAGGGCAAAACCGACGATGTCCAGGCCCGTATCAAACAGATCAGAACTCAGATTGAAGACACCACCTCTGATTACGATAGAGAGAAGCTCCAGGAAAGACTGGCCAAATTAGTTGGTGGAGTGGCCTTGATTAAAGTGGGAGCCGCGACAGAAACTGAACTCAAAGAGAAGAAAGCCAGAGTGGAAGACGCCATGCATGCTACAAAAGCCGCCGTTGAAGAAGGCATCGTTCCTGGAGGTGGAGTGGCCCTGTTGAGAAGCCAGAAATCTCTTGCCAACCTTAAGCTCGAAGGAGATATGGCCATTGGTGTCGACATCATTAAAAGAGCCATCGAAGAACCCCTCCGACAGATCGCCAAAAACGCCGGTCAGGAAGGCTCTATCATTGTAGAGAAAGTCAAAGAACAAGAGAAAGATTTTGGATTCAACGCGCTGACAGAAAAATATGAAGACCTTGTTAAAGTGGGTGTGCTCGACCCGACTAAAGTTGTACGCATTGCACTGCAGAATGCATCCAGTATTGCCGGATTACTGCTGACGACCGAAGGTGTGATTTCAGACCTTCCCGAAGATGATAAAGGATCCAAGTACCCCCCCATGCCCCCGTCCCCTGACATGTACTAAATCAGAGATTAAAAAAAAGCCCCGGGTTTTCACTCGGGGCTTTTTTTTTGGGAGTCGTAAAAGAAGGGGTCGCGTCTTAACATTTAACATTCGATATTTCGAATGTTAAATGTTAAGACGCGACCCCTTCTTCTATCAAATGTCGAATGTCGAGACGCGACCCCTCTCTACATTTTATACTTCCCAAAATCTTCGGGCTGTAAATTTTCCAGCCATTTTTTCAGATTTTCAGAATCTTCGAGGTTTTCGTCGATCTTCATGCTGTGAGCTTTTTCAACGACGCTTTCTTCTACGAAAATGGGAGCATCCGTGCGAAGTACAAGGGCTATGGCGTCCGATGGACGGGAATCGATAGTGATTGTTTGATTCATATGCCGGCAGTGTATCTGTGCATAAAACGTGTTGTCTTTCACATCATTGACGACAATTTTTTCCACTTTGATGTCCAGTTCATCCAGCAAATTTTTAAGTAAATCATGAGTCATCGGGCGTGGAGTCACGATGTTCTCAATCTTTAATGCGATAGCGTTGGCTTCAAAGACACCGATCCATATGGGGAGCATCCGCTCACTTTGTATGTCTTCGAGAACGACAATGGGCATCTTGGATATGGGATCGACAACGAGTCCTTTAATTCTCATTTCAATTTCCATGTTTCCTCCGAACTATTGGCTAAATATAAAATGTGAACAGGGTCTTGTCAAGGAATGTCGTTCTGGATGATATTCATGATGTTTTCGGTAAGACCGGCCAAGACGAGAATATCTCCCTTTTTGATAATTTCCTCAGCAGAGGGAATGGGGATGGTTTGTGGTGGGTATTTTCTTTTTATTAGAAGAATGTCAATCCTGTGCTCAGCCTTTAGGTTCAGCTCCTTGAGTGATCTGTCCAAGAAACGTGCAGGGGCTTCGATTTCCATGATCTTATACCCTGTGCCGATGTCAAAAGATTTGTTCTGCGCAGAAAATTTAAGTTTTTGGACTATGCTTTCGGCGGCTTCCTTTTTGATGATTTCATGATTGTAGGCTTCGATGACATCCTTTCGTTTGATCACACCAGAAAATTTGTTCCCTTTGAGCAGTGTGATTTCTGAGACATCTTGCTGACCGAAAATCTTCATGGCCTGTTCAAGATTATCTTCGTAATCGATGGAAATTCCCGGGACAGCCAGATCTTCGGCGATGAGAAGAGAATCGAGCATGTCTTTGTCCAAAACAAGTTTTTTCATTTGGTTGAGTGAAAAACAGCCGACATAATTATTGTCGTCATCGATGATCTGGAAAGTATGGTGTTTGCTGCTGATTGCCAAGTCGATGATTTGTCCGACGTGCACAGTGTTTAAAAAGACCTGGTGATCCTGACTTACAAAATCTTTTACGTGCAGAGATTTCAGGATATTGACTTCGCGTCCTTCTGAAAAAAGGATTCCTCTCCGCTTGAGCTTTAAGGTATAAATGGATTGTTTGTGAATCCCTACCGTCATAAGGGAGGCGATGATACAGGACAGCATGAGTGGAAGAATAATTTTGTAATCATTTGTCAGTTCGAAGATGATGACAATCGCCGTAATCGGTGCATGTGTCGCGCCAGCCACCACAGCCCCCATTCCGACAAGAGCAAATGCACCGGGTGAAAACATGGATTCAGGAGAGTTCGGAAATATGTTTCTAAAAAAGGTGCCGACCACATTTCCAGTCATGGCTCCTAAAAACAGGGAGGGGGCAAAAATTCCACCTGATCCACCGGAACCAAGAGTTAGAGAAGTGCCAAGGATTTTAGCGAAGATGAGAATAAAGGCCAGCCAGAAACCCATTTGATTTGTCAGGCTGGCGTCCATGGCTTCATAGCTAACACCAAATATTTGAGGAAACTTAAGGCCAATCACACCCACAAAGATTCCTCCCATGGCCGGCTTAATGAGCGGATGGACTTTAAGCGCTTCAAATTTGTCTTCTAAAAAATAGAGGACCTGGATAAAAAAGATAGCCACGGTTCCACAGATGATTCCCAGAAGAATGTAGGGCCCTATTTCCCATATGCTGCTCAAGGTGTATGAGGGAACTGTGAATGCTGAAAAGATATCCCCTGTTATGAATTGGGACGTCATTGTAGAAGTAACGGAGGCGATGATGATGGGAGAGAATGAATAGACACCAAATTCTCCCAGGATGACTTCAACCGCAAAAAGAGCGCCTGCAATAGGAGCGTTAAAAGTGGCTCCGATGCCGGCTCCTGCGCCTGCGGCCACAAGTGTTTTCAAACCGCGTTCTTTTATCTTGAATAGCTTTCCGATCGTGGATGCCAGGCTGGCGCTGACTTGCACAATGGGCCCCTCTCGTCCTGTCGAACCACCGGAGGCGATACATATTGAGGATGCTAAAGCCTTTACGGCCGCCACCTTATTGGGAATCTTTCCCCCACGAAAGATAAGGGATTCCATGATTTCAGGCACACCGTGTCCCTTAGCTTCTTTGGCGCCGTAGTAAATAATAGGGCTGATGATCAGCCCTCCTACTGTGGGAATAAGGATAGTCAAAAACCAAGGCTGCTGCGCGACTCCTTCGAGGATGCTTCCCGCTCTCCAGAATAAATTCTGGAAGAATTGGATCATGAATTTAAAAAGGATGGAGGCCAATCCAGCTAAGACACCTATGAGAATTGCCAGCAGAGTTAATCGGATGTGTTCGTTAAAATCGGTGTCCTTGAAATTGATAATCATTTTAGAAAAGGGTGAGCTGGCCCTGGCCATCCTCCCCCTCCTCCTCGTTTTCAAAGAGATGGATTTTTCCAAAAACTCCATCGTGTCCGGGAATGATTCTGACCTGTCCTCTCCTCATTCGGTCCACTCCCCGGCTGACTCTTGTCGGTTCAATCCGAGCCAATTCTTCCACAGGGATTTCAGTCAGGATTTTATATTCGTTCTGGAATTCATGGATGAAGCGGAAATAAATCTCCCAGACACTTTTGCTGCCTGTGGATTTTTCAACGGCCTGGGCGATGATCTCGATCAAAGGAATGAGATTCTTGAATGGAATTCTGGAAGGAGATTGGTGTCCGGGTTCGCGGTCTGCCAGTTCATCGACTCTGTGCATGACTCCGACAGTAAGTTTTTTGCCACATTTTGGGCAGAGATACTTATTTTGCCTGGTTTCCAGGGGAGAAAAGAGGACATTGCATTTTCTGTGGCCGTCATAGTGGTATTTGCCTTCTTCAGGAAAAAATTCAAGTGTGTGGAGAAACTTATCCGGATCTTTGCTCTTTAATGCATCAATCAGACCCGAGTAACTGAAATCGGTGTCGAAAACATTGGCTTCTCTTAAGATCTTGGAGGGAGAGTGGGCATCGGAATTTGAGATCAGTGTGTATTTGTCCAGTGCAGACAAGAGCCAATTCATAGACGGATCTGATGAGAGGCCTGTTTCCAACGCAAAAATAAAAGGAGTCAACTCTTCAAAACATTCTTCGATGGAGTCGAAACCGGAATTGGCTCCAAACAGAGAAAACCAGGGAGTCCAAATATGAGCGGGGATCACCACGCACTGCGGGCAGTATTTGGCGATGATTTTCACAAACTCTTTGGCGTCCATTCCGAGAATGGGTCGTCCATCCGAGCCCAGGTTGCCAATGCCAGTCAATTTTCCGTTAATCGTCTCCACCGATTTAAAATCAGGAGCCAGTATTAAAAGATGAATCTTGCGGACTTTCCCTTTTTTTGAGTAAATGAAGCTGATCTCTGTAGAAAGGATAAAGGACATATCATCAGGCGTAACCTGAATAGATTGGAGATGTTCATTTTCCGGAGGTTGGATGTCCTTCATCCTGAAGAATCCATTCCCCGACGGTTCAAGTTTATCCTTCATCAGAAAGAACCACTCCGGATGTGTGAAGTCTGCTGTGGCCAGGAGTTGGATTCCTTTGATTTTAGCCCAGCGGGAGAGAGTATCCAGCGTCATATCACGTGCTGTTGCCCTGGAAAACTTCGAATGAATATGGATGTCAGCGATGTAGCGCATTTTTTGTTTTCATCGCTTTTTTTGTTGAAGTAACCATTTTTTTTTAAAACAATTTCAGTCTATTCAATCTCCTTTGACATTACAAGAAAAACTCAAAAAAAAGGAGAAAAAAAGAAGCTGAATTTAAGAAGAGATTTGATTTCACCGTTCAAAGTGCTAAAATAAATATTGAAGATGAGATGAGAAGAACAAGTGGAGGGATTCCTTGAAATTTAAAATGAGAATTAAAAACAAATGAAAAGCGATTTTTTTATCAATCTCAATCAAAAGAGGAATCCAAAATGACAAAAAAAATTACAGGTTATTTAATTTCAGGGCTTCTTTTTATCTGTGTTTTTTCCTTGCTGAGCTGCGGTGTGGCAACAAGAGTGGATCTGGATCCAGGTAGTAGAGATTTTTTCGAGTATGCCCGACTTATCATGAGCAAACAGGAAAGGGATATCTTTAGACATCTTCCTGATGTGGAATCCCGAAAGGATTTCATTAGAAATTTCTGGGAGAAAAGAGATCCTAATTCGGACACAGATTTTAATGAATTTCGGGAGGAGTTTTACCGGCGCATTGATTATGCCAACGAGCGGTTCATAGAGGGAATTCCCGGTTGGAAAACAGATCGGGGGAGAATATTTATCTATTTTGGTGAACCGGATCAGATCCAGATGCAGCCCATGGTCAGCAATCCGCTGCTTGCTGGTTACCATGGCTATATCCTGTGGCAGTTTTACCGGTATGGATTTGCCATTATGTTTACAGACAAACGTGGAGATAGCGTGTATACATTTGATCCGGTTATCGGAGTTTTTTCAGAAGGAGGAGGCATTGTCGGGGATTTCTTTACGGCTATGAATAGGGCCCAATTTGGACTGCCTCCGAGGACTCGAGGATTTAAAGAAAAATTTCTTGACTTTGGATTTAAATTTAACCGTGAAACCAAGAACTTCAATTTGTCTATTCCCGCAGAGACCGTGACTTTTGTTTCAGAGGAAGGCTTACTTAAAGCTTCTTTTGACTTCGAGTTTTATTTTTACAGGAAAAAAAGTACGGAAAATTATAGCTTCACAGAAAGACGGCATTTTGAAAAATCTGAGGAAGAGACTGTTCGGTTGAAGAATATTAATTTCCAATTTTCTTTTCCGGACTTGAGTCCTGGAAAATACTATGTCGATGTGGTCGTTATAGGAGAATCAGATATAGGTAAAGCCAGGAAAATCTTTGACATAAATCTCTAATCCGAATTTTAAAAAATATCTGATTTATTTATCTGACTTCAATTTCGACCGATTTTGTCACCGATTTTCCAGAAAGATTGTCTATAATCTCCATGGTAAACGTGTAAGTTCCGGGTGCGAGATCTCGTTTTTCTGTCTCTTCAGTCTCTTTTCCTTCCTCATCCGTTGTTTTGATAATAACGGTTTGCTCCATGGGAAGCGGCTGGCTGACAATTGGGTGTTCGTATGGGGTTGTGGCCCACCGGATGGCCATTTCTTCACCCTGGGTTATGGAATAATTGATTTCGATATCATACCTGCCTTCGGCATTGGCTTGAACTCCAAAAATGTAGAAGAATACATCCAGATCGTTGCCGGGTGAGAATACGTGTTCAACGTTCGGTTCCATTTGGTAGAGCGAATAGGTAAAAAATCCTTTGTGGACCGCTATCTGCATTTCGACTGCAGCCATCTCGTTCATCTTGTTGACAAAAAAGACAGGAGTGGTGTCGATTTCAGTAAAGGAGGCCGCATTGGGAAGGGAGAATTCGAAGTACTGTGTACCGACTTTCTTTTGATCTGTGGAGGCTATGGCCATGCCTAGGATATAATCCCCAGGAGGCAGCGGATAAGCGATTGAGTAATTGACTTCCTCTTCAGGCGCATATGTGATCCC
>VAPA010388734.1_pt1 | contig 13928 bp, 11 predicted proteins | sample 3395041 | NCBI WGS metagenome assembly VAPA01 (sample SAMN08290432, study PRJNA428436) | hydrothermal vent metagenome | isolation source: Deep-sea hydrothermal vent chimney | place: Indian Ocean: Southwest Indian Ridge | depth 1973 m m
AATCGGCACTCGATATTCAGTAGGCCAGCACGCAAGGAGGATTAAGCAAGCCACAACCGCTAAAACCTGGAAATCATTTCCTTATCTGAAAAACCAATTTTAGAAAGAGAAAACATTTTGGTCTGATGGGTACTTTGTGTGTTCTGTAGGGAATGCAAGCGCAGAGACTATACGAAAATATATCCAAGAGCAGAGGTGACACCGATTCATCCCCGCGACATCACTTTGCTCTGATCACGGGGTTTTCTCGGTGAGTTTAGATAAAACACTCTATCTAGAACTTATATCAATCGTTACTGTCAAATTAGGGTAATTCTACTAATTCCTAAGTTTAACTATTTTATTTCCCTTCAAGATAGCGAATACAATGAAAAAAATATTTTTGACCTGCTTACTCATTTCATCAGTTCCAACTTTTGCATGCAGTTGTTATGAAATGACATTAGAGAAACATTTTGAATCTGTAAAAAATGTATACTACGGCCAATTAATTTCAGCACAGTATGAAGCTCCTAATAAGGAAAATGATTGGCCATCTGTTTCTGGGATCATCGATATAAAAGATGTCTTAAAAGGTGAGAAGTTAGAACAGATTTCAATCAAAACTGGTCTAGGTGGTGGCGACTGTGGCATCTCTCTAACTGTTGGTAAGTACTATTCTCTCTTTGTTAATAGGTCTGACGAATATATAAGTATTTGTGATGCTTCTAAACAAATGGACACAATTGAATACGAGGATCTGAAGCAAAAAATAGATACATTTCTTCGTCGTCGATGAGTTGCTCAAAAAATTAAAATTATTAATTTGACTAATATTGATAAATGAAAGCCGGTTAATAATTTCAGAACAATTCTGTCTAAAAGCGGATAAAAAGGCCCACAATTATTTATCTGTAGGCCTTTTGATTTAGAAGAGGAAGTCCTTTTGTACTCTTGAAAAGCACTAAAAAGTTCAATCTTAAACTCAATTAAGAATTCATAAAGTGCCTGATGGACAACTAAATATCAACTTAACAATCTGTTTTATCCAGCCGAACAATCCACTGGAAGAAACTCGCTATCCGCATTTTTTATCTAATCAACAACTATGCAAGAATCATTTGGTATTAACAAAAATACGTCCCAATCTTTATTCGAGATGCTACACTAGACAAGTGGAGTCCATATAAAAGCTATCTTCGCAAGCAAAACAAAATCGGACATTTAGAAATGTTTTTATTCTTTATGAGTTTTCTTGCTGTGACATTCTATTAAAAACCCTTTTTTGAAACTCCCGAATCGGCAATTCGCCATGATTCGCCGACGGACCAAACTCAAAATAATGGCTAGCAAGCGACTTTTGTAGCTGCTCACACACATAAATGTCTTCTTTCATAAAATCACCGCTACCTAAAGCGTGTGTTTCACCAAGACTTTGATATTTGCCCCTCACTTTTCGTTGCCAGTAGTTGTATGAAACGCTCGCCTGTTTAAGGTATTCCATCATTGAGCAATCTTTCACTTTGCTGCGAATCACCACTTTAGTTTTGTTAACCGCTAAAGGTATAATCTGAAATACTGACCAACTTGATTCAGTTTCAGCCAAACCTATACATGGAAATAACATAGGTACCCAAGCACCAAGTCTCACATCGTCTTTATCCATTAACATCGGATAGGGTGAATTTTTGGCAATATTAGCGCGGTAATCTTTAGTCAAAGGCTCCCAAAAGTAAAAATGCTCCCCGGCAAAACCAAACTCAGCACGTTGATGGTCATACATGGCTAATGTACCTGCATGAAGCTGCGCAAGATGGTAATGATCGATATAATTTTCTACCACCAGTTTCCAGTTTGCATTGATAGTTTCTTCAATGGCATATTCCTTGGCCTCAATCAAACACTCAACTTCGTAAGGTGCGAGGTGCTTGTCCATCGGCGAAAAAAATTCAGATAGTGACATCGCATTGATATCAGGGTGCACCCAAATCATACCTCGCCAAATTCCTACTTGAGCCGGTTTTAAAGATAAACATTTCTTATCTATACCTTCAAAATCTTGCTTTTGCTTTGGCATCGATTTTAACTCTCCTGCTTGGCTATAGGTCCAGTCATGGTAAGGGCAAGAAATAGTGCGTTTTAACTCCCCCTTACCTTCAACTAACTGCATTCCTCTGTGACGGCAAATATTATGTAGCGCTCTTAATTCACCTTGTTCATTGCGATAAACCAACATATTGTTGTTACCCGCCTGTACAGTTAAGTACTCATTGGGCTTGCTTAAATCTTCAGTCAACCCGCAAAAATACCAGGTATTTGACATTATTTTTTGCTGTTCTAAAGCGAATATTTGCTCATCAGTATAGTCTTGTGCAGAGAATAAATTCAGATTCATTATCTAGCTCCTATTTTCTTACAGTCATCAATCTTGAAGATTAAAGGTTAAGCAAATGGCCAGTGAGGATAGATAAAGCATGAAACCGCCACCAACCCCCAGACCAACATGGTCAACCAATACATACCAGGTTGTTCTGTTCGACTATAAGGGTGCCAAATGTAAGCAACCCCCCTTACTAAATCGACCAATAACCAAAGCACCAGAGCAAAACCTAACCAATAGCTATAAGGTAAACCCATCAACATATTCATACACCTCTACTTTTCGGCCTCTTTTACAAAGCTTGATCGGCATTCAAAATGCCGTCTAAATTGTTGTCTAGCGCAGCTTGCCAGCCTTTACCTGGAACCGTACAAGTAAATGTAAGGCTATTTTGTTCAGAGGACGCCAAACTTATCAGCTCATCTGAAGGTAAAAGCGCTTCAGATGCTTTATCACTGAGGTACTTTTTCTGCGATGTATCAAAAAAGAAGCCACGTTTCTCACCAGATATAATACCTAGCGCAATCAAATCACATTCAGTGACGACACCACCTAATAGTTTAGAAATAAATGGTGTCTGGGCACGTAGTTCAAACAAGGCCACTCTTGCCATTGCCTGATCTACTGTTTGACTATTTAATGTCACTTGCTGGCCTACTATTGGCGCTAAATCATTATCAAACTCCATCATGTAATCCACTAAGCCTTGCCGTGTTGCTTCATCTGGAATCCCTATTTCACCAGCATTAAAGTGACAACCATAGCGCTCGTCAGCACCCTTTGGGCAACCTGTTTCACCATTATCAAATACACCTCCTTTTAAGAAATTCAAGAGCTGATCTGTGGCGCCATCATGTAAGAAGCCAAAACCACGGATCTGATCACCTTGATGTGCTTTGGTGTGTGAAGGAAGAAAGCCTTCTCTATCAGGTAAACCGAACATCCCAACTCGGGTATATAAGTTTCTAAGTTGCGGTACTTTCAAGATTTGAATTTCACCACCATGAGCAATTTCGCCTCGGCTACCATAAAAACCTTGTGCATGATCTACCCCATGACAACCCTCACAATTCACACCGTCAACACTGTCACCATTAAGTGGTGTATCTTCTGCGGCTCCATCAGCACGACGTTCACCATGGAAAAAATCTGCCCCCAACTGAGCCGAAGCTGAAAGAGAATTGTCTAGACCACGAATAGGGTTAGGTGGTAAGGCTACTTTCAACATAAAGTCAGCAAATTTATCGATATCCTGCTCAAGCTCAATAACCTGTGCTGACTTCTCACTAGCGCCGACAGTTGCTGGCAAATCAATATTTAAGCCAAGTAAGCCCTCAAATGCGACAATAAAGTTTTTAAATGATGTACGCTCATCTAGGGTTTGCTCAACATCATCACCAAAATAGCCGATTGAACGATCACCACGCCAATGCATATGTCCATGATGTTGCATACCGCGCAAAGTTTGGGTGCCCATTGGCCCTTTCATCGAAGCAAAGCTGCGCTTGTCACCATTACCATTGATGATCTCTAGTAATTGACAACTCGATTCATCAGGACCCACTAATAAACAACCTAATTCAGATAAATTATTAGTTGGGAATGGTAGTGGGTTTGCCCCATTACTGGCATCTGGATTACCTAAATTCCAACTTAAATGATCGGTATCACCAAAGATGTGACAACTTGCACATGACGACTCGCCATTTGAAGAAGAGCGGTTCGCATCGTATAACATCTCTCTACCTGCCATGTAATCTTCAGGTTCGGTTGTTGCCATAGCAATACGCTGGGTTTCCTGTTTACTTTTCAGGTCTACACGCACAAGACTATTATCAAAGCGAGTAAACACATAAAGTGATTGTTTTTCCTCGTTAAGCAGCAGCCCAGCAGGACCTCCTTCAATCGACAAATAATTGCTGCTCAATTGTAATGGGTTGAATTCTTCACCTTCGCCATCCCAATAGTTATCATTGGTAAGTTGAGCAGTTGGTAGAACAGCCACTTTATTAGAGCCTATAACCGCGCTATATAACCACAGTCCGTCATTGCTAACTGCTACTTGTAATGGTGTAGACAAACTATGCGCTTTAAGTGAGCCATTACCTTTTAAGTCTTCATAATCGATATGACGGTTTAAATGCCTTGCTTTAACTTCGCCCGTTTGCGGGTTAATTACACTCATTCGGCTTTTGGCAATATTACCTTGAACTGTTGAGCCACCGAATTTGCCCGGCCCTTCAAATCTTGTCGCATTATTTGCATCAGTATTTGATACGAATAACTCTCCAGTTGTTGGACTTACCGTTAAGTTAAACAAGGTTGTACCAACATGGTTATACGAATGGATTGCATGATGGCTATCTGTGTCGATTGCAAACACATCGTTATCTGGCAAATTAAAGCGAATGCCATTAGAAAAATTGCGCCCTTTGGTATCTTGCCATTGTCCAGATGCACGATCGTATTTCACTATCATGCTGGTCCAAGGCTGATATTCACCATCGGCATTTACTCCTGGCGCAGTTCTACCTCCAGGTAAGTAGCCATCAGCTAAACCATTAGGCGAACTTTTACCATCGAGTACCTGACAAGGATAAGCACCATATTCATCATCTTCATAGCCATAACACATCACTGCTTCATGCACTGCGGTAGTTTGGTTGCCAGAATTCAATACCGCAGCATATATCGTGTTTTGATCGGGAGAAACAGCGAGCCCTCTTAGCGTATCGCCAAACATTACAGCAATTTCTAACGGCCTACCACCCAAGTTTTCACCGACATTGAAGGCATCGAATATCCAGATGTCTGCACGGCCAACTCCTCCCGTATGAAGTTTAGGATCTCCAGCACCTTTAACATTAACTATGTCTGGACTCGTTCTTTGTTGCCCACGATGAGCAGTGGTAATAAACGCCTTATTTTTAGCAAAAACAATATCCCTAGGCTCATCACCAACAAGTAAGGTACGAGTAACTCGCACAGGTGATTGTGATAAATCGACAATACTGACGGAATCAGACAGATGATTCACAACCCAGGCATGATTTTCATGAACAGCAACCGCTACAGGCTCTAAGCCAACGTCAACCGACTCTTTGTATTGAACTTCGCCGACTTCATTCATTGCGAATAGCTCAAGCGTGTTATTAGACGTGTTAGTCACTAACAAGGTATTGCCATCTTTCGTTTTTGCAATTGGTCGCACTGGCGCTGATTCAAAACCAATAAAATCGGCTTTGGCTTCTGGTGGTGAAACCCTTGTTGGTGGATTAGGTTCTACTTCCGGTTTTTCATTTTCACTTTTAGTTGAATTACCACCGCACCCTATAAGTGCTAAACCTAATAAATAACAAAGTGCTCTACTCATAATACTCCCTCAACATCTGCATAAAGTGTTTACACAAGCAGACACAAGCAGAAATATATTTTCAAATTGACAATTTACACTTTAGATCGACACTTCATAAATTGTCAACATGACAATTTAAAAAGAGATTGCTATAGTTTGAACAAATGAAAGTTAAAAAGGTATGTTATGGCTCGTCCAAGTTTGGCACCCCAGAGAATTGAAGAGATTCTTAATGCTCTAGAAGTGTGTATATTGAAATACGGTATTCAGGCAACGTCTCTAGAAAATATTGCAGAAACAGCCGGTATGAAGCGTACGATTTTGCGCCACTACATCGGTAATAGAGACGATATTATTTGTGCACTCAGTAAACGCTGGCGCCATAAATACAGTGAGCAGTGGCAACAAATTGTCGCCTGGTTACCCACTAAAAATCGAAGCGAAGCCATGATTGAAGCGCTATTTACAGTGGGTTCAGCTGACCGAGTTAATGCCACAATTATTGGCGAGGCGATATTCTCTGAAGCGAAACGACTTCCTTCCATAAAAGAAGATCAACAACACATCATGCTAGAGTTCCACCAATACGTATCTGACGCACTTAAAGTGGACTTCACAGATGCCTGCGACAATAAAGTAAACCTTGTAAGTCATGGAGTTTATGCCAGTTACTTAATGGCTGAATCGTTGCTGCCATTAAAATTAATCGAACAAGTTCACCAGTTAAAAATGAGTGCCAAATTACTGTGCAGTACATTGTCGGAAAGTTAAATACCATTTATTTTCACATTGACAATATACTGTTGTTCGAATACGCTATTCATCACTCAAGTCATCAAATTATTGTGGAGTAGCCATGAAATTGTTCGGTTCTTTACTAACTACAGGTTTAATTATTGGCTGTGCATGGGGTATCGCCCTATTACAAGCCCCTTCGGCTGAAGCAAATTCAATGGCTGCGCCAGTGCAGTCAGCACCGAAAGAAACTGAAACGTTAGAAGAAACAGTAAAAAAGGTTAATCAATACATCAGCTCAAACGTAAAAGTAAAATCATCTGAAATTAACGAGAAAAAATCAGATACCTATCGTCATAAAAATAACTTGTCTATTCTGACTATTACTGGGGTTGATGAGCGTATTTCAATAAATAATATCGCCTCTCTTTGGCAATCGTTCGATGATAAAACGCTCTTACACGCTAGGCTGATGGAAACGCCTGAGAAGGTCTATGTATATTATCGTAACTTCAATAAAGATTATCAGTCGGCTGACGTGTCTATTGGTTATGCAGCAGACATTGTTAAACCCTCAACTAAAGCAACAGCACAAATAAATGGTAATTACCAACAATTGTTGAGAAAAAGTGCCTATACAGCAACTGAGCTCACGAAGGCTTGGCAAGAAATCGATTACCGACAGCGTGTACATTCAGTGGTAGAGGTTCACTATTTAGATAAAAATAGCCGACCAATAGCCACCGAAGTACTGGTTAAATATCTTTAGGAGCAAATGATGGAATTCTTAACATCTACTTTCAGTACTGATGATATATGGTGGTTAGAAACCTTTATCGATGATTGGTTTTTAGTGATTGCATTAGCGCTTTTTATCGTTGAAATGATTCGCTATGCTGTTAAAAAAGAGTTCACACGTAATTTACTTGGCGATAGCGTCGCTAATTTTATTACGTTAGGGGCATTTATCATGCTAGTAGCATTGATTGCTGCTGCTTATGCTGGCGTGTTTTTCTATGTTTACGAAAACTTTAGGTTAGTCGATTTACCGCTAACACCTTGGACAATTCTTTGCTGTATTATCTTAGCTGATCTTGCTTATTATTGGGAGCATCGCTTTCTTCATAAGAATGGTTTTGCGTGGGCAACACACACTGTACACCACAGCTCACCGCACTTTAATATTTCGGTAGCTTACCGTCACGGCCCCTTAGATTGGTTATTCCCGTTATTCTTCCATTTACCTTTAGCAATTCTTGGTTTTAATCCATTTGTTATTTTCATATCGGAAGTAATTGTACAGGTATACCAAACACTCCTACATACTGAGACAGTGAAAAAATTACCTCGCCCGATTGAAGCGATATTTAACACACCTTCACATCATCGCGTGCACCATGCAACCAATAGACAATATTTAGATAAAAACTATGCTGGTATCTTTATCATTTGGGACCGTATGTTTGGTACCTTTGCAAAAGAAGAAGAAAAAGTTACTTACGGTGTATATCCCCCTATCAACAGTGTTAATCCTGTAAGAGTTTTCTTTAGTGGCTACGTTAAGCTAGCTAAGCAACTGTGGCAGGCGCCAAATTGGGGTTATCGGATGAAACTATTAGCCAAACCACCTATTTGGGCGTGGCAGCAAGAGCAAATGAAAAAGTAATATAATAGAAAGTCATTAAACAGTGTTTGATGACTTTTTAACTTTGTACTTTTAACTAGCGTGGCTGAATCAAGCACTTAATAATGAGCTTGTTTGTACTATTAAGTTGTTAAGTCACAAATTTGAAACTTACACTATCGTATTTAAATTGTTTTAGGAACAACAAAGAACTACTCAATTTCAAAGGCCACAGCTTACTTAGGGATCACCACTAAAATTGTTTATAACTTAAAAGCTAAACTGAAGTGAAACAAGTTGACAGTTCACTCAATGAAGATGAGAGATCAGCTCCCGATATAGTAGACACGGGATTTAATGACGAACCTCAATTAGTGGTTTCAAAACCATTAGCATATAAAGCAACCTCAAAATGTCAGTACTCAGATACAGTTGCAAATAATTTGCTTTCATCCGATAGCACCCAACAAATTTGGGATGGCTACGTGATGTATCTGAAAACTGGTCTAGTGATCAAAACCTTGATTCAGGTCTATAACGAAAGAAAAATGACAAAAGTCTTGTGCTTCACTTTGGATAACGCACCAATATACGAGTATGCGGTACAAGAAGCTCTTAGAAAAATTATTCATGCTATAAAGATGGTTGAAGTAGAAGTTCATCGATACCCAGAAACTTGTTCAGTAGATAAAGTTTCTATTATGTCGAAAATGTAAGAAGCAAATTAGCTAACAACCTGCTTCTTACTAATCATGTAAGATAGCTTAAAAGCACACTTAAAGCCTGGAATAATACTCAGCTTCCGTAAAAACTTTGTAGTTTCTATTTATCTATAGAGCTATCTCTATTAACCATGTTGCTAGGAGCTGCAAAAGATAAGAAGTAAATTACCGCTAAATTAGCAATGAACCATAAATCTTTTATAACAAACTGTCCTAGCCTTTCGAATATAGTGAGTGTGCTTACTGCATTTGGGGCTGTTACTAAAAAAGTTTGCGTCATAGCAAAGACTGCCCCACAGGCTAGCAAGCCTATTATTATGAATGGTTTAGATTTAAGTTTAATTCCCAGCCCTAAGATAACGGCAAAAAGAATATCGTATACCCCGATGATATTTGATGCAGTTTGAATATCAAATAGTACATATAGCCACGACATAAATGGAGATGTATCAACCAATGAAACTATTGCATTAGCCTCTAACTCTAAAAACTTCATTCCTCCAATCCAAAAAAGAACTAACGCAACAGGAAGAAAGTTCAATATGCTAAGCACTCTGTCTGAGAAAGAGTTTTTATAAAATAAGAATAGATAAAGTGGAATAACAGCAAAATACTTTATGATCCCTTGCCCGGAACCTATAACAGGAAACCCGCCAGCTTCAGCTATCCATCGACTTTCTCCAAATAAAGTCAGCAAGGCTACTAGCGAGATGAAAACACCTAAGAACGTTGGTATTTTGTGCGATACAACTTTTTTAAATGCCCCAACAGTTAATATCGAGAGCAAAATCATGCAAACGCCGACCAACACACTAAGTGTTGAACTAGGTAGCACCTCTGATAAGCCATAGAACTCAAACGTGACCGTAATTGCATTTATGTTTGCACCTAAAATAAATGAGGCACCCAATAAAGAAAAGCTTAGAGCTAATATGGCAACTATAAATAGATTTGCTTGATTATGATTCATAAAACACCTTTTCAGTTTAATGGCAGAGAAGACCGAAAGGCTTAAATGTAAATTTCAATCAAAAATTATAAACTCGAAAACCATCCCTCTTGCTAGAGAAGTCGCTCGAAAATAGTTCTATTTATTCATTTTTTAGCATTGTCTCTACTATTTATTTAGTTTGATACTGCTGAAAAAAGTAAGCCTGCTTAAGCTATTCAAATCACTGTAAATACAAACAACTGATTTTCAATCTTTTATTTTTCAACACAATTGTCAACTTAATCAAAAACAAGTGTTTCGAAAAACCGAACAAAAAATTAAAAACCAATAAAAATCAACAACTTACCAATTTTATGTAAAAATAAAAATTAGCTTCAAGTGTAATACTTGTTTTTATTTCCTTTATATTACAGTCATTAGTGCAAAATGGATTAATAATGAAAGAACAAGTTATAAGTTTTTTGATAGGTTTAGTGACCTACACCTTATTTGCATTGCTATCAATTTACTTCTCATACCAGAATACGTCTGTCTCAAGTGTTTGGTACGCAAATATTGTTATGGGGTTTATTTTATCTAAATCTAAGAAGAACCAGTGGCCGTTGATAATTTTAGGTATTCTTATTGGGAATAGTTTATCAGGAATAATTGCGGGAAAAGAAGAATACATTAGTTCACTGTACTTTTTACTTGGGAACTTAGTTGAAACTTTAAGTATTGCGTTAGTTGTTAGTTCCACAAGAAAAAACTTATTGAGCTCTGATTTACTGGATTTTTTAAGAGCATTTGCATCAATTTTAATTTTGCCCTCTTTAATTGGTGCAACCGTAGGTTCATTTCCCCTGGCTATTTATACAACTGAGGAATTTCATCAACTTTGGGGGACATGGTTTTTTTCGAGCGTTCTAGGGGGCTTAACTTTTATGCCAATTCTAGTTTCAGAACTACGCTCAGGCTGCTTTATTTACTTAAAAAAGCTAAAAAAACCTGCAGTTATAGCAACCATATTTGGAGCTGTGATAACTCACTACATACTCTTAAGCTACCTCTCTTTCCCTTTCTTATACTCTGCATTTATCACTACTTTGGTAGCATTATATTTTAAGCTACCAGTAATAAGTATTCTTGTTTCATCTATTAGCTTTACAACAACTATCTTTTTCTCAATGAATCTAGAGAGTAATGTAGAAATTAATAACCTTCTTCTTGATATTTTATTGCCATTATCATTCACACTAATTTCTCCCTTAATATTAACAATTGGGATAGAAGAGTCTAGATCAAGAAAGAGAGAGAACAGCCGACTAGTAAACAAACTCCAACGTATGTATGACAATACGCCTGCGTTACTCCACTCAATCGATACAAAAGGCAACATAGTTGCAGTTAGTAATCAATGGCTTGAATGGCTAGGTTATTCCAGGAAAGAAGTAATAGGTAAGCATACATCTACTTTTATGACGGCTGAATCTGCTTATTTAGCCAAAAATAAAGTACTTCCAGACTTTTTTAAAAAAGGGGAAGTATCTAATGTTGAGTATAAATTCGTAAGTAAATCAGGAGAAATTAAAGACACATCACTATCTAGTATTTTAGAAGAAGGAGCGGATCAAGAAGGTAAATTCTCACTGACAGTTATTCAAGATATTACGTCTGAAGTTAAGCTTAGCCAAAAACTGGAAGAGGAGAAAGAGTTTCTTGAGGTCACCTTAAATTCAATCGGCGATGGTGTAATTACAACAGATACAAATGGAGTGATTAATTACTTCAATCCAGTTGCGAAAAGAGTTTTAGATCTCGAACAAAGCTGTCTTGGCGAAATGTTTTCATCTGTTATATGTGTTTTCGACTCTGAAACAAAGAAGCAAGAAGACTGCCCTATTTCATATGCTCTAACTAGCAAAACTAAACATGCATTTAGAAGCAATGTTGGACTAAAAAGCTCAAATAAAACTGTTCAGTGTGTACAACAAACTACAACTCTTATTCAACATAATGATAAATCTTTACAAGGTGCAGTCATGGTGTTCCAAGATATATCTGAATTGAATGATATCACTAAAAAAATGGGATTTTTGGCATCTCATGATTCGTTGACTGGACTACCTAATAGAAGGTACCTCCAAGAGTACCTTCATGGTCTTTGCTCAGACTGCTTGAAACTAAAGTCGCAATTTGCAGTTTTATTTTTAGATTTAGACAGCTTCAAGATTATTAACGATACGCTTGGCCATGCAAAAGGTGATGAACTGCTCCATATTGTAGCAAAGAGACTCAGCAACCAATTACCATCAAGTGTATTTATAAGCCGTCTCGGTGGAGATGAGTTTGTTGTTGTAGTCCCAAAAACGGATAAAACTTCAGAGATTTCCAATATATGTGAAGACATAAATAAGCTTGTAAGCAAGAAAATGAACCTGGGAAGAACAACCCATGAGATTTCAACCAGTATTGGGGTCAGCTTTTTCCCTAAAGACTCTACCGATGTCGATGGCTTAATGAAGGCTGCCGACACAGCTATGTATGAGGCTAAAAGAGAAGGTAAAAATCGTTTTTCTTTCTATTCTGAAGAATTAGCAGAAGAAGCAAAAAGAAAACTTAGAACAAAACAGCTCATCCGTGTTGGATTAGACAAAAAATATTTTACTTTGTTCTTTCAGCCTATTGTTGAAGCTAAAACTAAACGTATCTTAGGTTTTGAGTCTCTCTGCAGATGTATCTCAAATGAGGGGCAAGAGCTTATTCGACCAGTCGATTTTATAGCTATAGCAGAGGAAACTGGTAAGTTAATTGAAATAGGCATGGAAACATTCCCAATTCTAATCAACCAATTGAAGAAGTGCCAAAACACGATTGGTGGTTATACTTACTCGTTTAATTTAAGTACCGTACAAATCAACTCAGATGAGTTCATTAATTTTTTAATGGAAACTATACAATTAGCTGGTGTGAATCCAACATTAATAGTATTTGAAGTCACTGAATCTGTCTTTATTTCGAACCCCTCTAGAGCCAATACTGTTTTTAGAAAGTTTAGGGGATTAGGTTGTAAAATTGCTTTAGATGACTTTGGTACTGGTTACTCCAGCCTTTCTTATCTCAAAAACTTCGAATTCGACTACCTCAAAATAGATCGCTCTTTTGTAAAAGATTTAGATATTGGAGACAGAGACATCGTATTTCTGAAAGCCATTATCAATATGGCTCAAGCATTAAACATAAAAGTGCTTGCTGAAGGTGTCGAAACGCAAACTCAATCTAAAATCCTAGCTCACCTCGGCTGTGAATATTTACAAGGTTATTTATTTTCAAAACCTAAAGCCAATATTTTAGACACTCTTACCCCCTTCGATAGCTAAGTATCTCGAAATTTGCAAATATTACAAAAAAGTATTTTTTGTAATAAAAACATCACCCTTTCGGTCATATATCGGAAGGTATTGTTTTATTTTATGTTTAAGGAATTAGTTAATTGAACAAACTAAGAAAGATGATGATTTTCAAGGGCATTGTGGAGTCAGGCTCGATCACTAATGCTGCTGAAAGATTATCTCTCTCAAAATCAGCTGTTAGCCAGCACTTAAAACTCCTAGAGGAGGCGATTGGTGCTCCACTTATTTATCGAAATACAAGAAGACAATCACTAACTCCAATAGGTAGAGAGTTTTATCATTATTGTCAAGAAATCAGCAATTTATCTGATGATGCTTGGAAAAAAGCAAAAGCAACACAAGAAACGATTCGTGGGAAGTTAACTGTAACTAGCTCATTCGGTTTAATGGACTCTATTGTCGCACCGGCCTTATGTATGAATCGCCCCGTGTTTGCCAGAGACTCAATAACTTGAGAAACTGGAACTATGAAAAAATCAAATCGCTATACATCAGAGTTTCGTGAACGTGCAATTAGGCTTGTTACCACACAACAGCATGAATACCCTTCTCTTTGGGCTGCGCTAGTATCGATTTCAGATAAACTGGGATGTACCCCAGAAACACTTAGAGCATGGGTCAAGAAATCTCAAGCTCAACCGTCTAAACCCTCTTCTAATACGCAATCAACTGAAGAACGCCTTGCCGTCTTAGAGCGCGAGAATAAAGAGCTCAAGCGAACGAATGATATCCTGAGGCAAGCTGCCGCTTTTTTCGCCCAAGCGGAGCTCGACCGCAAACAGAAGTAAT
>VAPA010160007.1_pt1 | contig 13856 bp, 8 predicted proteins | sample 3395041 | NCBI WGS metagenome assembly VAPA01 (sample SAMN08290432, study PRJNA428436) | hydrothermal vent metagenome | isolation source: Deep-sea hydrothermal vent chimney | place: Indian Ocean: Southwest Indian Ridge | depth 1973 m m
CTTCTTCAAAAGCAGATTTGGCTGAAGCAACCATATGCTGGCACATCGCATCTGTCAAAAACTCTTTTTTATCCGGGTTATTGGCCATCAGTTCCAGAAAGTCTTCCATTTCATTGGCAATAGTTTCGCTATCACTGACGATATACCAATCAATAGGAAGAAAATAACCCTCTGCTTTTCTGATTTTTCTTGTTACCTCGTGGCTGTAACGGTCCTCGAGATCATTCAAATAATCTTTCCAGGTCTTCGGAAGTGGCAGATAAGGGGCGGGTTGAATAACTTTTTGAAAAAACTCAAAACCCAGTTCTGCGGCAACTTTTTCAATATGTTCAATGGAGGGGGAATTTTCCAGCATGTTATCAAAGATCAGGCTGTGCCACTCAGGAAAATCACCCGTAGTAAGAAATTGGAATATTCTTTCAATAAAGCTCGGTAAATTTTCAATTGGAGCAATAAGATCCAGGTAATCGGAAATTTCTACACTTCCCAGGAACATCACCTGATGATCAACCATAAATAGCGGGGCAGCGCCAACCAGGGTGTTGTTCGCATCCCGTTCTATGAGAATGGAGAGGGTTCCCTGGTCCCACTCACCGCCGCCCAGGGTTTTCCACCATCCGAAAAGATATTCATGTCTCAAAAACGGCACATGACTTGCACTGTCTTGAAGAAGAGCATTCCATTCACGCTTTAGATTGAAGAAATCAGAGTCAGATTGGATTAGTTGGATGGTCATCAGCTATCTTTGGGTGGTCATAATGGCTTCGCTCTCATTTTACCAGTATAATAAAAGCAGCAAGTGCTTACTCATGGAAAAATGACTATGGCAAATAGGTTTAATTTGAATGTCCTACCGATTTCCCGCCATATGGGAAAAATGGCTCCAAACCTGCCAGGATTGATGGTCTCAAGTCCTCCCCGGCGGTCTCCCAGGAGAAGATCACAGGAAAAATTGATCCTTCATCTTCATCTGGAAGGTAATGCACCCCTCTCAGATTCTGCGATGGAACAGCTTCTTACCAAGCTGGCCGAGGTTTATTTCCAGACTGAAGGTTCCATAACTTCAGCTTTGAGAAACGTAACCGATGTGCTCAACAAATATTTGCTGGATCGGAATTATCGAGCAGCTTCCCGGGGATTAAAAGCTGTTGGTTATTTGACAGAGATCGTTCTCAGGGAAGATCGAATTCTGTACGCCCAGTGTGGACCGTCGCATGTTTACCAGATGATTCCAGATCAGGTTAGAGATTTACGAGATCCTGATTTATCAGGAACGGGTTTGGGTGTCGGAAAATTGTTCAAAGTAAGATATCATCAAATCAATTTGCTGCCGAACCAGCTCATCATTATCACTCCGAAATCTCCCCCGACCTGGACAGAAAATCTATTAAAGAATTTGCCGCGCATGAAACCTGCTGCCATCATTCAAAGGCTGCTGCATAAAGTTGATGAAAATCTTGAAGCTGTTTTATTTTTCCCGCAAGTAGGGGAAGGCGATGCGAGATTAATTGAACCGAATTGGGAGCTTGGTGTGGGATCGCTGGAAGTGCCCGAGCTTGAAATTGAACCTGAACCGCTGTCTGAAACAAAACCAGAAATTAAATCCGAGCCAGATATCCCTGTTTCTCCCATCCAGATCCTAGAAGATGAGGAGCCTGGTGACCTGCCTACTGAAATATCCAAGGAAAAAGAACCCACAGCGCCAGAAACTGTGGATTTCAAGCGGCCCAAACCCGCGAAAAAACCTGATCTTGCCGCCCAATTGGCATCCGGGTTAGAGCCCGCCATCACTGGTATTAGAAAATCTAAGGCATGGTCATCTCTCAGTCAGGCAGGATCAAGCCTGGCAGTATTTTTCAATAAGATCTGGCAGTTTCTTCTGGGTCTGATAAGTAAAATGCTGCCGGATGATCAGATCCTGGATCTGCCGTCCTGGTCATTGAGTTTAATTGCTGTTCTAGTTCCTCTGGTTATGGTGGTTTTTGGCAGTGTTTTTTACATCAAGCGGGGAAGGAATCAGCTCTACCAGGAACATTATTCAACAGCCCAGACATTATTGGCCCTGGCAAATACCCAGGAAGGAACTCCGGATTATTACCAGACTGTTCTAAAGGCGATGGATGAGATTACTTCAGCCCGTGGATATCAACAAACGGATGAGGTTGAAGAATTATTTCAAACGATCCGGTTGGAACTGGACACCCTGGACAGAGTGACACGACTGAATTACCAGCCCTTATTCAGCAGGGGATTAGGTGCAGATGTGACAATCTCAAAAATCGTTGTTACAGTCTGGAATGATCTGTATATGCTTAATTCAGATCTGGGCACCGTGATCTGGGCTCAATCCAATCCAGATGGTTATCAAATTGTGGATGATTTTACCTGCGGGCCTATTGATGGTCATATCACAGTTGGTCCTCTGGTTGATATCGTAGCTCTGCCGACCTCCCAGGAAGATCAGGCAACCATTCTGGGAATTGATCAAAATTACACCATGATATTATGTTACGCAGATTTGTCGGAAACCCCCGTAATCTTTGAAGACACTTCATATACTCTCGGCAGAGGACCAGCTCAGGCAATAAGCATGTCCAGCAGTGCTCCTTATAATCTTTACATCCTTGATCCGAAAAAAAGGGCTATCTGGATAGAATATCAGAGCCAGAATTATCATGAAGGATCGGAGTACTTTGGAGCAATTGATTCACCTGAAATGGCGGATGCTATTGAAATAGCGACCAATGGAAGTGAATTGTATCTTCTCCACGGAGATGGATATATCACCAAATGTGTCACAGAGCGAAGTGATTCTGATCCCATTTGCACGACACCTTTTGAATTCACTGATCCCAGGCCAGGACTGGAAGCAGGCGCTTTCTTCTCAGGTGCAAGTTTCAATTCGTTCAAAATCAAGGGTTCACCGGGAATGGCAGTGTATTTCCTGGATTCGGAAGAGCAGTCATTGTACCGGTTCAGCACTCAATTGGAATATCAGGAACAATTCCGTCCAATAGATGGGGTAATCGACAAACCGGCCACGGCGTTCGCAATTACCATGAGTGACAGGGCGTTTCTGGCAGTTGACGATCAGGTTTATACTGCCCAGCTGCTGCCCTAAAAGGGGAGTACTTACAATAAAAAAGAGCCGTAACCATGATGATTACGGCTCTCTTTTTTTTAATTGATCTCAGGATTCTGGTTCTGGATCGGGATCATCAAACAATTCTCCATCTGGTGCTTGGAGAAGGACAATTGTGATGTTATCGTGACCGCCCCTAAGGTTTGCCAAGTCTACTAATTTCTGTAAATGATCTTCCCGGTTGCCTTCTGAATCTAATATTTTCAGGATTTCTTCATCTGCAACCAGATCTGTCAGCCCATCAGTGCAGAGCATGACTTTATCTCCGGGAACCAGGGGAAGTCCCTGGTTGGCTTTAGCCTGTTCCTCGTTCTCGTTTTCATCCAGGTATAGACGAAGATCCGGCTTGATCGGGTCGGAAGACCCCAGGTAGCTCCTGATTAAGTGGCGACGAGGATGGCTTCGGGCTTCTTCGGAATTTATCACACCGACATCGAGTGCTTCTTGAACCCAGGTGTGATCTATGCTCAGTTGTTGAATAACACTGTCCCTTATCAAGTAAATCCTGGAATCCCCTAGGGTAGCGATATATAAGGAAGACTCATATATCAGAGCACAAACAACCGTTGACCCCATACCCTTTCTGTTGTCATCATCATTTGCTTCTGAGATGATGCTGTGGTTGGCTTCCAGAAGTCCACTCTTAAGGACCCAGATGGGATCGGAACCATCACTTTCTGCAACGGAAGCGATGATGGTGGCGACGGCTATTTTTGATGCAATTTCACCAGCCTTATGACCACCGATTCCGTCAGCAACTATAGATAATAATACAGGAGTTTCATCTGATTCACTCAGTTCAAATGAAGTTACTTCATAGGAATCTTCATTTAATCTCCCTCGGCTACCGGGGTCTGTTATCGTTGTATATTCGAGGTGGTGTTGATCGCTTGGAATCACTTATCATTCTCCTGGTTTTTAAAAACAGGTGAGGTGGTTGCCATAATTTGAAAACGGAATCCAGCCTCTCCAATGTTTATAATATCACCATCTTTTAGGAATTGGGGTTTTGAGCTGGGTATCTGTTGATAATTGATCCAGGTGCCTCCTGGTGAACCAAAATCAATTATTTGGTGTTTGTTTCCCCGCCCCACGCTTATTCTGGCATGTTCTTTGATAATTGAATGATGTTCGATATGAATAAGATTTGATTTGGGATCATTCCCAAGAATGATTTCAGGTTCTGTCACTCGTATGGGTCCAGGGAATAATCCCTGGGAAATGTCATTGATTGGAATTAATCGAAAAGGGATGAATCCTGATTTGAGCTGGGCAGCTGCGGATTCCTCTGGAACAATTCTTTTAGGAAGCACCCTGTTGACTAAAGATCTGCCGTTGATAGTTTTTATTTTGTTGATCAATGAGAGTCGATTTATTGGATCAGAAGGTTGAATTCTTCCCCTGGAAATTAACACAAATAATAATAGGCTTGCCAGAATAATAAACGCCAAACCTCCCAAGGCCAGGGCATTATTCCCCAAGATTGTTCCGATATTCGGCGGGGTGATCTCTACCTTCACCTCAATAGGCGTTTGTAAACTGATTCGACTCAACCCCATAATATCAACAGCTTCAATGGTCAGTCGGTGCGTAGCACTGGTTTGGTAAGAACTGAGGTCCCATTCAAATTGGTCGAACGGTGGTGCTACCTTTCTTTCAACTATCTCCCCATCCACCCTTAAAATAACTTCTTCGAGTCCCCGGGGATGTTTATCTGGAAATTCAACCAGCACATCAAGTGTGATGGATTCAGGCTGGTAAGTAATTTTTTCTTGATTTTGATCTGAATCCACTGGTACCTGGCGAAGAACTTCCCGGGGAGGGGATATGAAAATTGGATTGGGTGGCTGCACATCAAGAAAGAATTCTTTCTCCCCGACACTTTCACCCAGGGAGGCAAAAACTGATAAACTCATTTTGTGATTTCCTGATGTCACAATTTGGGAATCATATTCCAGTAAATATGTGGATCGTAAGGGTGCTAAAAGTAAACCGAAATCGACCAGTGGCTCTTCTCCAGAGAACGGCAAAATCAACCCGCCGGTTTCAGAGGACAGATTTTGCAGTCTTGATGCTCCAGCCGATGAGAAGAATGCTTGCGAAGACACCAGAATTGTGTAAACCTGAACCTGATTTTCCTTCGCTTGTGAAATCAGACTTTCAAGCGCACCCGATGCTTCTGATGTGGGTTGGGAGGAGAAAAACAGCACTACACGTTTCATGCCCAACTGGCTGAGTGGATCCGATGCGATCTCAATTGCCCTGGAAAGAACATTTAGATTCGCTTCGGTTTCCCTCAAATCAGGTGAGTATTCCTCAAGGGCATCGATAAAAAGACTTTTTTCATCCAGGTGTGTGAGTTCAATGCCATCATTGGTAAGAAGGCTAACATCATCTGGAGCTGAATTTAATGGTTGGTTTGCCCAATTGAGCAACCCTTTTTTGATATATTCAAAACGAGATATTCCATTGATATCTTGGATAGCAAAGGGGGGAGAGATATTAATTGCTGTAACAAGCTGAATTCCAGGAGAAAGTTCCTGAAAATCTATCAATTCCTGCTCGACCCCATCTTCCCTGAGATTTAACTGGTCTTTTGTCAGACCAGTAATATTGCCCCCATCTCGCTCAGTTGCGTCAAAATACAGGATCATCCGCGGATAATTTGCTGGATCAGGCGCGGTTAATGTAATTTCCCTTCCAGCTTGAGCTAGGGCAAATCTGGTCGTACTGAGTAATCCTACCAGGAGTAAGGATATCCCCAGCAGGTTATGGGTAGTCAGATTTTTCTTCATAATCTATCGCTGCCATTGTACCAAAAAGGAGGTGGGTTTTTAGTTTGCTTTTTTATTAGGGCTGTAAATAACATTACTGGAAGAGCGAGCAGGTGAAGATATCAGGGTATGATAGAATTTGTTGTGTTGAAAAAAACCAAAAATCTAGGAAATTTACTGGTTATCTATGGCTGAGGTAATTCTGGCTTCTAAATCTCCCCGGCGGCAGGAGCTGCTCCGCAATCTCGTTGATCAATTTTTTGTAATCAACCCTGAGGTGGATGAGACAATCGTCAGTGGTGAAAAACCCGCAGAATTCGTTGAGCGGCTGGCTAAAGAGAAAGCGATCATGGCAGGTGAAAAAGTAGCTGGCAGCTCATTAAACGATCTATTTGTGATTGGGGCAGATACAATAGTAGTAGATAATGATGAAATTCTGGGTAAGCCAATTGATGAAGACGATGCTAGGAGAATCCTGGAACAATTAAAGGGAAAGAATCATTTTGTCTTATCAGGAGTAGCCCTTTATAATCCTTTCTCCAAGGAAATCGAGTCCAGGGTGATCAGTACAGAAGTCATGATGAGAGACTATCATGAAATTGAGATTCAGGCATATATTGACAGCGGGGATCCGTTTGATAAGGCTGGAGCCTACGCTATTCAAAATCAATCATTTAATCCTGTTCCGCAGATGACAGATTGTTATGCCAATGTAATGGGATTGCCCCTCTGTGATCTATATCTATTAATGAAGAGTATGGATTTGGAAGCAAATCACCAAGTGGCTGAAAACTGCCAAGTTTCGATTCGATATCAATGCCCTGTATATCAAAAAAAATTATTAACTGAAACAGGGTGATAAACTCAGAGTAAGTGAATATGAAAATAAAAATTATCACTTTTGTCTTTCTGGCAGTGCTCCTAACCGGGTGTAATAAAAGTACATCCAATGGCACCCAGTCTGTTGAAGGTCTGCCAACTCCAGGACTGGCAACGCCTGTTATTCAGACCACCCAGGTGCCGGATGTTGAATCCGCAGCTGTATCCTTCCTGGAAAACTGGAAAAACAGTGATTACCAGGCGATGTATGATTTGTTAAGTCCCGCCAGCCAGGCAGCTATCAGCGATGAGGACTTTATCCAGCTATACAATGATGTTGCGGTTGAACTGGCACTTGAGTCCCTTGATTATATGGTCTTGTCCTCCTTCATTGATCCGATCCAGGCCCAAGTAGCTGTCACGGTTGATTACAACAGCAGGATACTTGAGAGATTATCGCGGGATATCATTATTTTGCTGTCCTTGTCAGATGGCAGCTGGTCTATTGATTGGTCGAAAGGTTTGATTTTCCCGGAGCTGGAAGGGGATAATATGCTCCAGCTCACAAGACTGGTTCCTCCTCGTGGGAATATTTATGATCGAGATGGAAGTGTGATAGTAGCTTATGCAGAAGCCATTTCCCTGGGTATCACTCCTTCTAAAATAAATCCTGATAAAGAGGATAAGTTACTCAACGAGTTGGGACGTGATCTGGATATGCCCCCCGAAGTTATTTACGCCATGTATCAGGATTATCCACCTAATGTGGATTGGTATCTTCCTCTAGGAGCAATCTCACTGGACTCCATTCAGGGCAGGGTGGGCATACTCGAGTCATACACAACCCAGGGTTTATTATTGAGATACTTTGATGGTCGTTATTACTTCAGTGGAGGAGTTGCTCCCCAGGCGGTTGGTTATGTGCGCTGGATCCAGGAAGCAGAGGTTGATGCTTACCGCATTTTGGGTTATTCCGTAGGCGAAAAAGTTGGTGGTCAGGGATTGGAACGTTGGGGAGAATCCTATTTGACTGGCGATCGGGGAGGTATATTATATGTGGTTGATGGGGAGGGTGAGATCATCACCCAATTGGCTCGCGAAGAAGCAGCCCCTGCATCTGAGATATACACCACAATAGAAAAGGAATTTCAGCTTGATGTTCAGAAAGCGCTCTATGGTTATAACGGCGCTGTCGTTGTGATGGAGATGGACACTGGCAGAATATTAGCCATGGTATCCAATCCGCACTTTGATCCCAATGCCTTTAATTCTGATTACTACAATTCATCTTTTCTTCTTCAGGAATATTACAAACCGGATCAAAAGACTCCTTTTCTGAACAGGGCTACTCAGGGTCTATACCCGCTTGGATCGGTCTTTAAAGTCATTACCATGGCAGCAGGCTTGGAAACAGGGGAATTCCAGGCGGGAGATATTTACGACTGTGGATATTTCTTCGAAGATTTGCCCGGTGTGACGCTCACTGACTGGACATATGATCATTTCCTTGAGGATGATAAAACTCCACCCAGTGGGAAATTAACCCTCACCGATGGATTGATGCGATCTTGTAATCCCTATTTCTGGCACATCGGACTTGAACTCTACTCGAACGGATACCAGGATGCTATTGCAGAAATGGCCCAGGGGTTTGGCCTGGGTTCTCTGACCGGGATTGAAACCCTTGCAGAAGAACCTGGCGATATTCCATTTCCTACTTCCGAGCTGGATGCCACAAACCTGGCTATTGGACAGGGCGATACCCTGGTGACACCCTTGCAAGTAGTCAGGTTCATAGCCGCGCTGGGTAATGGGGGTACACTTTACCGACCGCAGTTTGTGGAAAGCATCCGTAATTCAGGTGGGGAAGAAATATTCACTTTTGAGCCTGAAAAAGCAGGCGAGCTCCCCATCAGTGAAAAAAATCTCAATATCATCACAAATGCCATGATCCAGGTAGTTGATAATCCTCGCGGGACAGCCAACCACCGGATCAGGGGTTTGCAAATTCCTGTCGCGGGTAAAACCGGAACAGCAGAATCAGGCTCAGGAGAATCCCATGCTTGGTTTGCTGGCTATACCAATAACCAAAATGAGAACAAACCCGATATCGCTATAGTGGTAATTGCAGAGAATGCCGGTGAAGGATCTGATGTTGCCGCTCCTATTTTCAGGCGGGTAGTGGAACTTTATTTCAATCAGGTGCTGCGATACTACCCCTGGGAGGCGGAGATCGGCGTCTGGTATGTTCCTGATGAAGATGGTGAACAATAATCACAATGAAATCACAAAAATCGAGGTCAGATGACTGAAAAGATCAGGGGACGGGTCATTAAAGCTCAATCAGGTTTCTTTACCGTTGAAACCGATCAGGGAGTGATTGTCTGCCAACTCAGGGGAAGGTTAAAAAAGGGACGGAAATTGGCGGATCTAGTGGCCATTGGTGATTGGGTTCTGATAACAGAGCAGGAACCAGGCACAGGTATGATTGAAGAAGTTGAACCACGGCAAAGCATGATCTACCGGATGGCTCCAACTGCCCGGGGAGAATTCCAGCAAGTCATCATTGCGAATCCTGATCTAGCGGTCTTTGTCTTTGCAGTCGCTGAACCCGAACCTCGTCTTAGAATGCTGGACCGTTTTTTGGTCATCACAGAAAAAGAGGGAATTGACTCGATTATTGTGGTCAATAAAATTGATCTTATGGGAATGAGGAAAGCCCGTGATATTTTTGGACATTATGAAAAAATTGGCTATCCAGTCCTCTATACCTCAGCAATAAGAAATCGAGGTATCAAAGCATTAAAGAAAAAACTGGTTGGAAAGACCAGCCTGTTTGCCGGTCCGTCCGGAGCTGGCAAAACCAGCATTCTGAATTCAATTCAACCAGATTTGGGATTAGCTGTAAAAGAAGTCAGCGATGCCACAAAAAAAGGTAAACACACCACCGTTTCAAGAAAATTGATTCCACTGGATGGTGGCGGTTATGTGGCTGATACGCCAGGATTAAAAGCATTGGACCTGTGGGATATCACACCGGAAGAGGTCGATGGTTATTTCCGCGAGATCAGCCAGGTCTTAATAAATTGCCGCTTTAGCGATTGCACCCATACTCATGAAACAGGCTGCGCTGTGATTGAAGCTGTAAAGGATAAGAAGATCCATCCAGAAAGATACATTTCGTATTTGCGGATGAGAGAAGTTGAAGAAGATAAGATCCCATGGTTCTAAAACGCAGCTTCTTGGTATATTCCCTGATTTTATTCATCTTGATACTTGGCGCATGTTCTGCTGATGGCGAAGGATCCCAACTGTTCTCCCCAAAGAAGAGTCAGGTTATTGAATCTACACCCATACCAACCCCTGCCCCCCCACAGGTTTTATCCATATGTCTGGGAGAAGAACCAAGCTCGTTATTTTTATATGGTGATATTTCTACCTCTGCAAATATCATTCGCCAGGCGATTTACGATAATCCCGTAGACCAGGTGAATTTTCAACAGTCATCAGTTCTTTTGGAGCAAATTCCATCGCTGGAAAACGAATTGGTATCAATCGCGGTGGTGGAGGTTTTTACAGGCGACCGTATGGTTGATGCCAGAGGCAATATCACTATTTTGGCCAGTGGTGTTACCTATCGTCCATTTGGTTGCACCAGCAGCGGATGCTGGCAAGTATATGAGAACCAGGAATCGATCTTACTGGATCAGATTGAAATCGTCTTTTTAACTGAGACTGGCTTGCTCTGGGCAGATGGCGCCCCACTTACTCCGGCTGATTCGATATTTTCGTATCAGGTTGCTCTGCAAATATATGGATACACCGGCCCATCTAAAACTCGCTTTACATCCACGTATGAATTGACGGATGAGGACGTGATAATTTGGAAAGGGTTGCCCGGATTTAAAGGGATTTATGACTACCCGGATTTTTTCTTCTCCCCTTTGCCGGAGCATCGCTGGTCAAATTTCTCCCGGGAAGAGTTCTTGACATCAGCACAAACAACCCAGAAACCCCTTGCTTGGGGTGCGTACAGGGTTATAGAATGGGTTCGAGGTGATCATATAACACTGGATAAGAATGAAAATTATCATTCCTATTCCAGTGAGGTTCCAGCATATGATTCCCTGGTATTTCGTTTTGTGGATGGAGGCGAAGAGGCTCTGGCAGCTTTTTCATCTGGTGAGTGCCAGATTATCCTCAATGAACCAGGGTTGGCAGGGTATCAAGCAGATTTAATTTCCGGTCAGCGCAGCGGCCGTCTGAAATATTACATCGTCGGAGGATTAGCGTGGGAGCAGCTAAGTTTTGGAATAAACACCCTTAATCCCGGGACCAGTTTATTGAATGATAAAGATCTGCGCCAGGCAACAGCCCAGTGTATAGATAGGGAGAGAATATCTGCTTCTCGTCTGGATGCGGGTCAAGTTGTGGATGATTTCTTTCTTCCTGGAGATCCCAGGATAGTTCCAGTGGAGAGCCTTATTTCCTTTCAACCGACCCAGGCTGGTTTGGATCTCAGGGATTTGGGCTGGATCGATCATGATGGTGACCCAGCCACTCCCCGGCTGGCAGAGGAGGTAGAGGGAGTCCAGGATGGGACTGCCCTGCAATTAACCCTATTGGCATCCGGGACAGGTGAAATTCCCTTGACGGTGGAATTGATCAGAGCTGGTTTAAGGGGTTGCGGCATTGGGGTAGATATCCAATTACTGCCGCCGGCAGAATTATTAAAACCAGGTCCGGAAGGGCTCATCTTCGGTAGAAAATTCGACCTGGCTTTGTTTTCGTGGGCACCAGGTCATTATCAGCGCTGTCGTCTGTTTACTACTGCTGAGATACCCGGGCTCTATCCGGAATATTCTAAAGGATGGGGTGGCGTTAACGCCACTGGCTACAGCAACAATGATTTTGATTTGGCATGCGGCCTGGCAAATACCAATCTGCCCGATTCAACAGAAACCCTCCTGGCGCTGGAGCAATTGAGCTCGGTTTACCGGACAGATCTCCCGGCCCTGCCATTATTTTTCCGCAATGGTATCATCGTTGCCGCCCCGGATCTTGAAGGACTAGAAAATGGTATTTATTCCCATTTTTGGAATATTGAAAGTATCCGATAAGGGTAAAACCTGAGTGAAGTGCCTTTATCCAATACTTGAGAACTATATTAATCCTATTCTCTGGTATTTAGGGAGAAATATCTGGTTTGGTATGGTAGAATGCACATCTGACAAATCTTATATGGAATTTATATTTCAAAAGTCTTTGATATTTTTACCCCAAATAGGTATAATTGAATATTACGGTTGATGGAGTTTATTGGCCATCATATTAATTAACCTAAATTGTGAAGAGTACCAAAATTCTGGTAATTAGGAGGAATGAAAATTGGAAGATAGAGAAGTTATTCTCGACATTCAGAATCTGAGGACAACCTTTTCAACCCAGGAAGGATTGGTCCACGCAGTAAATGGAATTTCTTATCAACTTCACTCGGGGGAAACGTTAGGTGTCGTGGGAGAAAGCGGCTGTGGAAAAAGCGTTTCCATGCTTTCCGTAATGCAATTACTCGAAGTACCACCAGCAAAAATAATGGCGGATGCTATCTATTTTAAGGGCGAAAATCTCTTAGAGTACCATGATAATGATATGCGCAAGATCCGGGGAAGTAAGATCGCCATGATCTTCCAGGATCCGATGACTTCGCTGAACCCGGTCTTAACGATTGGTTTCCAGATTAAAGAACCCCTCAAGCTCCATCTAGGTATGGATGATGATACTGCTGGTAAACGAGCAGCTGAATTATTAAAATTAGTGGGAATTCCGGATTCCGCAAGCAGATTGGCTGATTATCCCCATCAATTCTCTGGCGGTATGCGCCAGCGGGCGATGATCGCTATTGCCTTGGCATGCAATCCAACCTTGTTAATTGCGGATGAACCAACCACTGCCCTGGATGTGACTATTCAAGCTCAGCTGGTTGAGCTGGTTAAGGGAATTCAAGATGAAATGGGCATGGCACTGATCTGGATCACCCACGACCTGGGCGTTGTGGCCGGATTGGCTGAACGGGTGATCGTGATGTATGCCGGGTTTGTAGTTGAAGATGCCCAGGTTGATTCGCTTTATGAAGATCCCCGCCATCCCTATACATTTTCATTACTGAAATCGCTGCCGAAAATTGATGAAAAACCAGGAGATAAGCTGGAAACAATCGAAGGTTTACCTCCTGATCTATTGGAATTACCAACGGGTTGCCCCTTTGTGCCCCGCTGTTCATTTATGAAGGATAAATGCAGAAAAGAAAACCCCGGATTGGTCGAAATCTCCTTGGACCACAGTATTGCCTGCTGGGTTGATATCAAGACAGGAGAGCTTCGATGAGTGAGAATAATACCTTAGTTCGAGTTGAAAAACTTGTCAAACATTTCCCCATCACCCGGGGCATTATTATTCAAAAAGAGGTTGGTGCTGTCAAAGCTGTAGACGGGATCAGTTTTGAGATCAAAAAAGGTGAAACACTTGGCCTGGTCGGCGAGAGCGGTTGCGGCAAGACTACCACAGGGCGGACCATCCTCCAGCTCCATAAACCCACCTCTGGTGAGGTCTATTTCCGGGATATAAATCTTGTCACTGCAAATGAGGGCAAAATACGGGAACTTCGGCGGGATATGCAGATCATTTTTCAGGATCCTTATGCTTCCTTGAATCCAAGAATGACTGTTGGCAGGATCATAGCTGAACCATTGGATGTGCATAATATTGGCACAGCCAATGAAAGGAAGGATCGGGTCCAGGAACTTTTACGCCTGGTGGGGTTAAATCCATACTTTGTGAACCGTTATCCGCACGAATTTTCTGGCGGTCAGCGCCAACGCATAGGTGTGGCAAGAGCCCTGGCATTGGAACCGGAATTTATTGTTTGCGACGAACCCATCTCAGCTCTGGATGTTTCCATCCAGGCACAGGTTGTAAACCTGCTGGAAGAACTTCAGAGTGAACTGGGATTAACCTATTTATTCATCGCCCATGACTTGAGCATGGTCCGCCATATTTCCAACCGGATCGCTGTCATGTATCTGGGCAAGATCGTTGAATTGGCTGAACGGGACGTTTTATTC
>VAPA010288245.1_pt1 | contig 13779 bp, 13 predicted proteins | sample 3395041 | NCBI WGS metagenome assembly VAPA01 (sample SAMN08290432, study PRJNA428436) | hydrothermal vent metagenome | isolation source: Deep-sea hydrothermal vent chimney | place: Indian Ocean: Southwest Indian Ridge | depth 1973 m m
CTTAAGCCTCACTTCATTTGCTGTTTATTTCGTCAAAAACCCTTGATTAATAAGAATTTTCTTTAATTTCTCCTTATTTGCAGTACTCATTACGCACAGGGGTAATCTGAACTCCTCCTGTATTTTCCCCATCATGCTGAGAGCAGTTTTTACCGGTAAGGGATTTGTTTCTATAAACATCGCCTCGTTTAAAGGTTCAAGCTTGAAATGCAGTTTCCTGGCTTCTTTAATATTGCCTTCTTCCCATGCCTTATGCATGGCAGAGGCATCCCGTGGAGCAACGTTTGCTGAGACGGAAATTGCGCCTTTTCCTCCTAGCGCCAGAAGTGTCAAGGTTGTAAAGTCATCACCTGACAGTACGGTTATCCTCTCGCCGCAAAGACGTATAACCTCGCTTACCTGTCTCATATTTCCGGTGGCTTCTTTAATCCCGACTATATTTTTTATCTCTGCAAGTCTTGCGACTGTCTGGGGAAGCAGGTTTATCCCTGTTCGGCTTGGTACATTATAAAGGACTAAAGGAATGTCCACTGTTTCAGCAACCTTTTTGTAGTGCTGGTAAAGACCTTCCTGGGTTGGTTTATTGTAATACGGGGTAACTAACAGGGCACCGTCTGCGCCAATTTCTTTTGCTTTTTGGGTTATCATTATGGTTTCATCTGTTGAATTTGCTCCTGTGCCGGCAATCACTGGCACTTTGCCTTTAGCAATGCTAACGGTTATTTCTATTACCCTGTAATGTTCATCATAATCCAGAGTGGACGCTTCCCCGGTAGTACCACAGGGCACTATTGCATTAGTACCTTCAGAAATATGCCACTCGATTAAGTCACCGAGAGCTTTTTCATCTACTTTGCCGTTTTTGAATGGTGTAACTATTGCAACGATTGAGCCTTTAAACATGATTTCCTCCCCTAAATTCAAAGTTAGTTTTAATGACTAAAGTTTATGGCAACTCTTGATTAAGGTCAAGCCTAAAAATTTGATTACCCGTATTAGAGAAAATAAATTAATTTTTTATTTGTGTTATCAGGAATTCCCAAATTGACACTTAATCTGGCCTTTTGATATCATTATTTGAGATTGTCTTTTAATTTTTCTTGTCAATGGTTGGATTTGGGGGTTTTTTAATCAGATGTTTGACTTAGGAATTCAAGAACTCATATTGATATTTATTGTAGCCCTTCTGGTTTTCGGGCCAAAAAAACTTCCAGAACTTAGCAGGTCATTAGGCAAGGGGATTAGGGAGTTAAAAATGGCCATGCGCGGGATAAAGGAGTCTGTTGAAGAAACAGAAACACAAATAGAAGAAAACATAGCTGAGGAAATCCCGAGGGATATCCCTGATAAAGAGAAAAAAACAGAAAATACACAACCCCGAACAAAACAGAATACATCCGGGATAACTGAAGAAGAGAAGAATAAAGACACATAATGGATAAACTGCTTGTTGCAGAACACCTTGGTGAACTCAGGAAAAGGCTTATTGTATCTTTTGCAGCTATAGTTATTGGTTTTGGCCTTTGTTTTCACTTCTCTGAACAAATTTTCTCCATATTAATCCTTCCGATGAACAGCTCTTTCAGATTTTCCTTTTCATATCCATTTGTTTCCATTGAGACATTAAAGATCAGCAATGAACTAGTATTTCTTGCATTAACCGAGCCACTTTGGATGCATTTTAAAATTGCGATTATAAGCTCATTTATATTAGTTTCACCTATTATTTTTTATGAGGTATGGAAATTTATTTCTCCCGGTCTTTTAGCAAAGGAAAAAAAATATGTCGTACCCTTTGTTTGTATTGCAAGTTCTTTATTTTTGATTGGCGCTCTTTTCTGCTTTATTTTTATCCTTCCTTTTGCAGTTAAATTCCTCCTCACATATAAGACACAAAACCTTAAAGATATGCTCTCTGTAGGCAGATATATTGATTTCTGCCTGAAGTTTATTGTTGCATTTGGAGCCATTTTTGAACTGCCGGTCATAATGGTTGTTCTTACAAAGGTAGGGATTGTTACCCCGGATTTCCTTGCAAAAAACAGAAAATACGCAGTAGTTCTGGCCTTTGTGCTTGCAGCCCTTCTTACCCCTACTCCAGATGCATTTAACTGTATACTTATGGCATTTCCTATCATAATAATGTATGAGACAGGCATCTTGGCCTCAAGGTTTCTCAGTACAAAGAAGAAAGGCGGAAGGGATGATAAGATAGAAAAGACGGGAGAAAAAAATGATTAGTTTAAGAGGCAAAAGCCTTGTTGCTATTTCCAGAGATATTGCAGACGGATTTATAATTGTTAATCCGTTATTTTTAAAGCCCCTTGATGCAGAAGCCCTGAAAGGGCTTTACCAGCAGATTATAAAGGTTCAAACAGAAATAAGGGGACAGAAATTTCCCTTCAATAATGTTCAGGCTATAAGAGTCAGAAACATGAGACTTCAGAGGCTGTATACATCTCTTATGATAATTAAAAACTTTGCCAAAGACAAAGGAATGAGGCAGCTATTTACTTAAAATCCCAGACGCAGGTTTGTTTTATTAATGTGTTGACCTGACAGGTTTTTTCAGCTTGTTGTATTTTTCCTCACCCACACATTCTTTTGCAAAGGCACACCAGTCCAAACAGGTAGGACCCAGAAGCCGCATGTTCATCTTGCCGCAGTATCTGCATCTCATTTCGGTTTCGTCACTCCATATCTCGATGACCTTCCCGCAGTTACGGCATTTTATGTCTTCAGGTGTTGGTTTTTTTATTTCCCTGCTTCCAGGGCAACCTTCTTTAAACATTTTGCACCTCTAGACTATATTATGACATAAAATAATATTACAGCTATGATTTGTATCATAGTGTAAAATTTAGGATTTTGGATATCGGATTTGGAATTTATAAATGTATCAAATCATCTCAATGGACTAGAGAAAATCCAAAAGAAAGCACTTGAAGAAGGAATCCCACACCAGACTTTTATATCCAGTGTTCTTCATAAATATCTTTCCGGTCACTTGAAAGAAAAAACTATTTAATCGCTACATTTGACCATAGAGAGTCCCTTGTGTTAGAAAAGGCAATGAAGAAGAAACATAAAGTGCTTTCAACGATACCTTCTGTTGATGAATTCTTAAAGAGTTCTTATGGAGAAAAGTGGCTTGGGTCATATCAGAGGAGAATAGTCCTCAGGGCCATAAGAGAAACACTGGAGATAAAGCGGAAAAGAATACTGAATGGACATTCCGATAAATTATCCATTAGTACAATTGCTTCTAATGTTGAGAATAAAATTAAAGAATTATCTGAGTATAAGCTAAAACCTCTAATAAACGCTACAGGTGTAATAATTCATACTAATCTTGGAAGGTCTGTTCTTTCGGACAGGGCCATTGAGAACGTGAAGTGTCTTGCCGGAAGTTACTCCAATCTTGAATATGAGATTGTCAGGGGTAAAAGAGGGAAGAGATATTCACATATAAATGACATTCTCAAAGAATTAAGCGGTGCGGAAGACGCAATTGCTGTCAACAATAATGCTGCCGCAGTACTCCTTTGCCTTAATACGTTTGCAAAAGACAGAGAGGTTATTGTATCAAGAGGAGAGCTTGTCGAAATAGGGGGTTCTTTCAGAATTCCTGAAGTCATGAAATCAAGTGGGGCCATCCTGAGAGAGGTTGGTGCGACGAATAAAACCCATTTTTCTGATTACGAGAATGCTTTGAGTGGAAATACAGCACTTATTCTTAAGGTTCATCAGAGTAATTATAAACTGGTTGGTTTTACTGAGGATGTTTCAATAAAGGAGCTGATTAAACTCGGCAGGACGTACAGGATCCCGGTTATGGCTGATCTCGGAAGCGGCTGTATGATTGACCTGGAAAAATACGGAGTATATGGTGAACCTACTGCCCGGAATATTATCAAAACGGGTGCAGATATTGTGACCTTTAGTGGAGATAAACTCCTTGGAGGTCCCCAGGCTGGGATAATTCTCGGCAGAGAAAAAATGATAAAGAAAATCCAGAAAAATCCTCTTCTTAGAGCGGTAAGAATAGACAAACTTACCCTTGCCTCCCTTGAGGCAACCCTTATGCATTATCTGGATGAAGATTTGGCACTTGAGGAAATCCCAACTCTCAGAATGTTGACACAATCTGTAGAGAAGATAAAACGAAGAGCTAAGAAGATTTCCGCATCTTTAAAAAAGGGTATTTCAGGCCAGGCAGATGTAGAAATCATGGCAGACCAGTCACAGGCTGGCGGGGGGTCTCTTCCAGAAGTAAATTTCCCGACTTTTGTAGTATCGATTAAACCTTCTGACATGTCTGTCAATACACTTGAGAGAAGATTGAGGGAAGGCGCTCCTCCTGTAATTGCAAGGATTAAGGAAGATGCCCTGTTTATTGATGCAAGGACAGTGCAGGATAAAGAAATTAAGAATCTTGTAAGTTGCATAATCTCGGCCCTTTCATAAAACATTACAGTTGAGGGGAACAGGAGTTTTAGATAATGAGAAGCAGTCATAAAGAAAGAAGTTGAGAAGTTATGAAATTAATAAGTTAGGAAAATTTTTTCTCAACTTCTCATCTTCTCAATTTCTCAGCTTCTTTAACTTCTGACTGTGTATTTTCGGTTTAATCAATTCTTTTAATTCTGAGGAATAAATGCGTTATGTAATTCTCGGTACAGCAGGACATATTGATCACGGCAAGAGTGCACTTGTAAAAGCTATTACAGGTATTGACCCTGACAGGCTTAAGGAGGAAAAAGAACGCGGCATTACGATTGACCTTGGTTTTGCATATCTGTCTTACCCGCCTGGCGGCGAGGCAGGTCCTGATGGTCTTAAGGTCGGTATTGTTGATGTCCCCGGGCATGAAAGATTAATAAAAAACATGCTTGCAGGGGCAGGGGGTATTGATCTTGTACTTCTGGTTATTGCTGCAGATGAAGGAATTATGCCTCAAAGCAAAGAACACCTTACCATATGCAATCTCCTTCAAATAAAGAAAGGACTGATTGCTGTAACAAAATCAGATCTTGTTGAAAAAGACTGGCTTACTCTTATAGCCGATGATATTAAAAATTTTGTAAAGGGTACTTTTCTTGAAAATGCAGAAATCATTACGGTGTCCTCAAAAACAGGGGATAACTTAGAACTTCTTAAAGAAAAAATAAGAGAAGTTGCTTCAGATGTTGAACCAAAGCCGGTGAAAAGTGTATTCAGGCTTCCTGTGGACAGGGTGTTTACCCTTAAAGGGCTAGGCACTGTTGTTACAGGTACTTCTATTTCAGGAAGTGTATCTGTAGATGCACCTCTTGAAATCCTTCCAAAAGGTATCAAGACAAAAGTCAGGGGACTTCAGAGCCATGGCGAATCGATGAAAACAGTTTTAGCAGGACAGAGAGTGGCAATAAATCTTAAAGGGATTGAAAAGGAACAAATCCAGAGAGGAGACGTACTGACAGTACCCGGCAGGATAAAACCAACATCCGTAATGGATGCCAAGATTGAACTTATAAGAGATATCCCGCTTCTCAGGCTTCGGAGCAGAAGCCTGGTGCATTTTCATACCGGAACTTCTGAACTCACGGCAAGAGTTATTCTCTACGATAAGGAAGAACTCAAACCGGGGGATAGTGCATACTGCCAGTTAAGATTCAGGGGCCCCATTACAGTTATGTCAGGAGACAGATATATCATCAGGAGATTTTCTCCTTTGTTAACAATTGGAGGAGGAGAGGTTCTTGACCCGTCACCCCGACGCAGAAAAAGAAAAGACGGTTATGAAGACTTAAAAGTTTTAGAACAGGGCAGTCTTGAAGAGAAACTGTCAACTAAAATTTTCCACAGTGGAATCAATAGCTTAACTTTGTCAGACCTTGAAAGGTGGATTAAAGCAGAAATGCCTGATATCGCAGGTACTATAAAATCGTTGATGAAAAAGAATGAAGTGATTCAAATAGAAGACAGGCTTTTACATAGGGAGGTTTTTAATAATTTTTCCCAGAAGGTCATTTCAGTTATCAGAGATTTTCATAAAAAGAATCCTTTAAGGCCGGGGATGCCAAAAGAAAACCTTCGAGCTGATTTTAAGTGGCTGGACTTTAAGTTTTTTGAAGCTCTGCTTGCTAATGTAAGAGATATTAAAATTGAGAAAGAAAACATCAGGTTGGAAACATATAAAATCTCCCTTAGTGATGACAAAAGACTTTTAAAAGACAAAATACTGGAAATTCTTAAGCACTCGTCTTTCCAACCCCCTATGAAGGAAGAGCTTGCATCCCGACTATTCGGGATAATCAATAATAAAGAGCTTGATGAACTGTTAAAGATTATGGCGTTAGAAGGCAATCTTGTCAGAATCAATGATTCCCTTTATTTGTTATCAGCCAGCTATAAAAAAATGATAGAGAGCCTGAAGGGTTTCTTTAAAACGAAGCCTGAGATGACAGTCGGTGAGTTTCGGGATATCCTGGGGACTTCAAGGAAGTATGCGCTTCCATTTCTTGAGTATCTTGACAGCAATAAGATTACGCTGCGGGTAGGAGATGTGCGAAAGCTTCTCATGAAATAAAGGTTTAAGCTGTTCAAGCCGTAATAAAGAGAAACCGTTTGACCGGTTTAAACTGTTTTTACTTAACACTCTCAGACGCGATATGTATTATTAGTCCGGAGAAGATTTAAAAAGACTATCCCCTATTGTATATGGATAAATTATACCGAAAGAAAAAGAGAGTGGCGACATGTATGAAAGACTGAATATGGCATTGCAGCTTTTAAGGAACACTGAGAATGTGGTTGCATTCACAGGTGCCGGCATATCAACAGAATCAGGAATTTCTGATTTTCGCAGTCCCGGCGGTGTATGGGACCGTTACAGAATCGTTACCTATCAGGAGTTTTTATCAAGCCAGAAGGCACGTGTGGAATATTGGAAAATGAAGCGTGAACTCATTAAGGAGATGAAGGGGGCTAAACCTAATAAAGCACATGAGGCGCTTGCTCGACTGGAGAAATTGGGGAAGTTAAAATGTCTTGTAACGCAGAATATCGATGGTCTTCATCAGGACGCAGGAAATTCTCAGAATATTGTTATTGAGCTTCATGGAACTAATCGCAGAGCAATATGCCTTAATTGCGGAAAATCATGGCCTATTGATGAAATCCAGACAAGACTTGGAAAAGGAGATGCAGCCCCCAGGTGTGAGTTTTGTGACGGTTTTATAAAACCTGCAACTGTGTCGTTTGGTCAGCCTATGCCTGAAATTGAAATGCTCCGCGCATACGAATGCGCAAGGAATTGCAAGCTCCTTTTGATGATAGGCTCATCTTTGCAGGTTGAACCGGCTGCGTCAATTCCCAGGGAAGCTTACAATGCTGGCGCAAAATTAATTTTTATTAACAGAACAGAAACACCATGGGATCATCTTGCTGCAGTAATTTTCAGGGAGAATGCAGGAGAGGTCCTGGGGACTCTTGTGGAACGTCTAAGATAGTATTGTCTCTGATTTTATTATTTTCCCTTGACTCTTGGACATATCCTGATAAAGAATATTCTATGGAAAAGGTAGTGTTTCGTTTTAACAGTGGAGCCACACTAAAAGGTACGCTGCTGGATTTTTCTCCGGAAAGCGAAAGCATATTCTTTAAAAAAATTTCCGAAAAAGCTAAAACCATTATTGATATTAAAGAGTTAAAGGCAATTTTCTTTGTAAAAAGTTTTAAGGGCAAGCTCAACTACAGGGAACAGAAGGCATATACTGCAAGGAATACCCATAATAAAAAAGTTTTTGTTAAATTTAAAGATGGAGAATCCCTTACAGGCTATCTTGAGGGATCGGTCCCGTGGGAAAAAGGATTTTTCCTCTCAAGTGAGAAAATGAAATTAAAAGGTTTTTTTATACTGCCCACAGATAAGGACTCTAATAATATAAAGATTTTTATAGTAAATTCTTCGGTCAGAGACGTTACAGTAGTCCCATAAGCCGCATATCTGTTAGCCGTAATAGACCTAAAGGCACTTCATAACATTGTTTAAAAAATCATTTTTTTGTATACTTCATTTCTATCTAAGTAAATTATTAGAAACAGTTAACGTTTGAATTTAAGGGGATATTTTTTACATGAAGGCGCTGATTACGGGAGGTGCGGGGTTTATTGGCTCACATTTAGCCGAAGAACTCCTTGACAAGGGGCATCAGGTATTTCTCATAGATGACCTTTCAACAGGGAGTATTGATAATATTGAACATCTGAAAAAAAATAAAGGCTTTAGCTATACAATAGATACGATTCTGAATTCTCCTGTTTTGGCAGAACTTATTGACAAATGCGATGTTGTGTTTCATATGGCTGCTGCTGTTGGAGTGATGCTTATTATAGAGAGCCCTGTGAACACAATAGAGACGAACATTAAAGGGACAGAGGCTGTCCTTATTCATGCAAATAAAAAGAAGAAAAAGGTAATAATTGCCTCAACATCTGAAGTCTATGGTAAAAGCGACCAGAAATCTTTTAAAGAAAACGGAGACCTGATTCTTGGTCCTACTACCAAGGGAAGATGGAGCTATGCCTGTTCTAAAGCCATAGATGAATTCCTGGCGCTTGCCTACTGGAAAGAGAAAAGACTTCCGGTTGTAATTACAAGATTATTTAATATTGTAGGGCCGCGGCAGACAGGAAGATATGGAATGGTTATCCCGAGGTTTGTAAAGCAGGCGCTTCTGAACCAGCCTATTACTGTTTTCGGTGACGGCAAACAAACAAGGTGCTTTACTCATGTCAAAGACGCCGTGAGTTCACTTGTAAAATTTAGTCAGACAGATAAAGCTGTTGGAGAAGTTATTAACCTCGGAAGTGATAATGAGATAACAATAGCAAGCCTTGCAAAAAAGGTCAAAGAGGCAGCAGAGAGTAAATCAGAGACACGATATGTACCTTACAATGAGGCATATGAAGAAGGATTTGAGGATATGAGGCGGCGTGTTCCAGACCTCAAGAAGATAAAAAAAATCATTGGATTTAAGCTAAAATATTCTCTGAATGATATACTTAAAGACGTAATAGAATACTATAAGGGTCGCTAAGCACTTGTATTATATTGCACCTTTTATCTTTTCTGCTATTCTGTCATTAACCCTTACCGTTTTAACCAAAAGGGCGGCGCTCAGATACGGCAAGATTGCAAAACCCCGTGAAGATAGATGGCACAGTAGCACTACGGCACTTTTTGGCGGGGTTGCGATATATTTCACATTTCTGATCGCAACGCCGATATTCGTTACCCCCCTGACAAATAAATTCCTTGGCATTATAGCAGGAGGCACTATTCTTTTTGTTATAGGTATAGTGGACGACCTGAAGTCAGTTAAGCCCTATACAAAACTTCTGGTGCAGATAACAGCAGCAATTGTTGCTGTTATCTTCGGGGTAAAGATAGAAATGTTTACGCCTGTGATAGCACTACCGCTTACCATCCTGTGGATTGTAGCAGTCACTAATGCCTTTAACCTGCTGGATAACATGGACGGTCTTTCTGCCGGAATAGCATTAATTACTTCTGTAATCTTAGCTGTTTTATCTGCCATGCAGGGCAGATGGGAATTAGCAACATTATCTCTTATTATTGCCGGTACATGCCTTGGTTTTCTGAAATATAATTTTAATCCGGCAAGTATCTTTATGGGTGACTGCGGAAGCATGTTCCTGGGTTTTACTATAGGGGCACTTTCTATAGTCGGCACTTATCAGCACGCATCTAATTTGATTGTGACAATGGCTGTTCCCGTTCTTATTATGGCTGTACCAATTTTTGATACAATCCTGGTTACTGTCATGAGAAAGCTTACAGGGAGGGCTGTATCTCAGGGTGGTAGAGACCATATCTCACACAGGCTTGTGATTCTTGGACTTTCCGAAAGACAGGCTGTTTCCCTGTTATATCTGTTAAGCATAATCATAGGTGTTATCGCAATTATTTATCCGTATTTCAATTTTTATGTGATTTCAGTGATTGGGGCACTGGTGTTAATCGGGCTTTTTTACCTCGGGGTGTTTCTTGGAGAGGCAAAGGTATATTCCCAGAAAGAAATGGATGTTGCCAAGGAAAAAATTATGGGGAAACCCAATAATATTGTATTTGACACTACAATCTTTTATAAAAGGCAGGTAGTAGAAATTCTTATAGATTTTATTCTTATTACTGTTGCATACGTCTCGGCATATCTTCTCCGTTATGAAGGCACTATTTCAGAACAAAACCTGCAACTTATTACGAAATCCCTTCCTATTCTTCTCTTGGCGCAACTTACCTCTTTTTATTATTTTGGTCTTTATAAAAAAATGTGGAGATATATAGGGGTTTCTGATTTTTTATCTATTTTTAAGGCTGTGACTATGGGAACGCTTATTACAGTAGTTATACTTGTCCTGACAACAAGGTTTTCAGGCTATTCAAGGGCTGTTTTTGTTATATATTGGATGGCAATTATGGGCTTGGTAACAGGCGTCAGGGTTGCGCTTAGGTTATTCAGGGAGCATTTTGCCGAGATACAAAAAACAAAAGGGAAAAGGGTCTTAATTTTTGGAGCAGGAGATGCAGGCAATTCGCTTTTGAGAGAGATTACGAACAACCCTGAACTTTATTACAGAGTTGTCGGCTTTATAGATGATGACCTTAAAAAAATTAATAGAAAAATCTACGGGAAAACGGTTAAAGGCGCCAGCGGTGACCTTGCGAGGATAGCTGATGAGGAAGAGATAGAAGAAGTCCTTATAGCTATTTCACGTTTAAGCGAGGAGGACTTGCAGAGAATAGAGGCTTTGTGTGAGGAGAGCGGGTTACCTTACAGAAGAATGGGGAAGATACTCTAATCCTTCACCCCGTTAGAAAGCTCCGCCTAAGCTTTCTAACGGGGCTTACTATTAATCCATGCTGCGCCAACACCTAATACAACAAAGAAAATCTTTCCACTGATATTGCCCAGCTCGTTATTCATAAGGTTAATTATCATAAAACTCAGAAAGGTTCCCCCGACCAGTATTATGGAAAAGTTGCGGTCTGTATCCGAACTATTACGCAAGATATTTTTAATTAAATAGTACAAATATATTCCGATAAAGATTATAAATGCACTAAGTCCAAGCAAGCCACTCTGGATAGCGATTTCAAGAAAGAGGTTATGTGGGGGGAAAAATACTCCTTTAAAGGTGGTATAAAAATTATATACTGAAGGCTTATTAACCCGCCACTGCTCTAAAAACTTTTCCTGCTGTACCAATTTCGTGAACTTTTTTATCCCCCAGCCATAACCAAGTAATGGCCTGTCTTTTATAATATCTACCGCTGCTTTCCAAGGTGGAATCCTGTTTGAGAAGCCTTCTTCACTCTTGAATTCTCCCGAGATATTGATGATTTTTTCAAGTTTTGAACCATACTCGATTATCGTTATGTTTTCCTTATGGGCATAAAAGAACAGCCCGGAAACAAAAAGAAATAGAGAGACAAAGGCTATCGTCCAGACTCTGTACTTTTTAGGTCTTGCAAATATAATCCAGAACAGCAATACCGAAATAATACCTAAAAACACAGTAACTCTCGTATATGCAGTTAAGATTACAAACACAATGGCGGCAAAAGCCAATAAGAAATGTTTAAGCCATCTGTTTTTGATAATCAGGAATATACCCAGAATTAGGGGAAAGATAATAGCGCCCATCTGTGAATAATTTGTAAGCCAGAGGTATTGGTCTCTGTGTGTCCTGTCCCAGAAATACAGCAGCCCGTAATTGGCAGATTCAATAATTGCCATCAGTGTATAAATTGCAAAGGCAATGAGTAATGCTGAAAGTAATTGTTTGACTTTTTTGAGATTATCGAACTCAGTAGCTGTAATTAAAAAGAGGCCGAAAGGAATCAGGAGCTCTCCTTTAAAGCGATTTATGTTTTCAATGGGCCCCATTCCGCATACTGATGAAATAAGGGCTATAACCATGAATAAGGAAAGGGAAATGATTATTGGATTTAAGGCTATAAATGGCTCTGATTTTCTCAATCTTAATACCACCCAGCAAAGAAATGCTGTCCAGAAGGCAATTTCTTTTGGTGTTGTTGTGTGTGGGAATATAAGGAGAAAGAGGTATAGGAAAAGAGATATATGCAGAATTCTCCCTAAAAGCGGTTCGCTGGTATCTATATTGTTATTTTCCATATTAATCTTGTTCTATCTATGTAACAGTTTTTTTACTGCTTCCAGTATTTCCGTAACACTTACCGTTGTTATGCATGTTCTATCGCCTCTTTCACAGGAATAAGGCGCCCTGTAGGCATGGGAGCAGGGAACGCACGAGATATCTTTCTGGATTATTATACTGTTCTTACCAAGCGGCCGCTGGTCAGACATATCCGACGGCCCTGCAATGTCTATGAGAGGCACTGAGAGAGTATCAGCCATATACGTGATACCCGAGTCAACACCGATAAACACTGAAAGTTTCTTAATCAGGGCAGGAAGTTCGTTAAGACTGAAAAATCCGGTAGAGTCTATTATTGAATTTTTGTTCCCGGATATTTTTAAAACTTCCTGCGCAGTATTCTTATCTGCCCCTGAACCTATCAATATAACACCGGCATTAAAGTCGGATATAAGCTGATTGACCAGAGAAGTAATTATGTTTTTATCAAGTTCTTTTAATTTATTCCCGCTGCTTACTGCAATACCTATTTTAAAATCCTCTTTAAAGTCCGGAAATTCTGACAGAAATGTTTTTACTTTTTCTTCTGCATCAGAAGATGTATAGACCTCTTTCGTAAGGTTGTCTGTTTTTATTCCAATTGTGTCCAGCATGTCTATATAAGTCTCGAGAACCAGCTTTTCAGCTCTGTGTCTGACAAAATGGGTATTAAGCCCGGAAGCTGTTTTTAGCGTCAACCCGCAGTAATCCGGCATAATTGCGACCCTCTGTGGTATTAGAGACCATACGGGTGCTATGGTAAAAGAGATGTTCGGATTAAGAGACAGCGATGCATCATATTTCCCTTTGCGCAAAAGCTTTATGAGTTTTAATTTTCCGGAAAAGCCTCTTGTGTTTTTTGTATCCAGAATTATTACATTGTCAATATGCGGATTGTACCTCAGAAGTTCTGCTGTGGCCGGGGCTGCAATAACTGAAAGGCTGGCACCTGGATACTTTTTCTTTATCTCTCTGAATACCGGTGTGCTGCATATCATATCGCCTATTTTGGCAGTCTGGATTACAAGAATTTTTTTTAAGTCATGTTTTCTGTTTAGTAAAGTTATAAGGCACAGGAGCGGATAAAAAAGATAGGTAATTAGTACATAAATCACTATGCTACCTCTGCAAGGACACTGCTGACCTGTTTGATATATTTTTCAATTGAAAAATTTTCAATTACCTCTTTTTTCCCGGCGCCTCCCATATCTTTTCTCAATTGAGGGGAAGATAAAAGCCTTGATATACAGTGTGCAAGGTCAATTATGTTGCGGGTCTCGAAAAAAACCCCTGTTTTTTTGTCTATAACAAGTTCTGTTGGCCCTGCAATCCTTGATGCAATAACAGGTTTTCCTGTAAGCATTGCCTCTAATATTACTCTCGGGAATCCTTCTCTTTCTGAGGGCAGGACAAATATATCCATTGCATTAATATAAGATATGGCATCGGATTTAAAGCCTGTTAATATAATCCTGTCTGTTAGTTTATTTTTGTCTATGTCCTTCTGTAAAGATTCTCTTTCAGGTCCTTCGCCTATAATCAGGCATTTTA
>VAPA011031683.1_pt1 | contig 13744 bp, 18 predicted proteins | sample 3395041 | NCBI WGS metagenome assembly VAPA01 (sample SAMN08290432, study PRJNA428436) | hydrothermal vent metagenome | isolation source: Deep-sea hydrothermal vent chimney | place: Indian Ocean: Southwest Indian Ridge | depth 1973 m m
ACTATTGATCGATTGCTGTTGACTGGCATGGCTCTCGTAGATTCCTCCTCCTGTATTGATGCGTTTCAGCAGGTGACTTGCCTCTTCTATGACTAGGATGTGTTTCAGCTCCTGTTGTACAGACTTGTGCTGAGTTTCGAGATATTCACCTGTTCCTTTCTTGTTGTTCCATCTTAACACCAAGATGAAATCTGAGATTCCTTTCTCCACATGAGATACATACACCATCTGACTTGTGTAGAGTATATTCGCTGCAGGTGTTGCAGTGGACTACTGTTTCTGCAGTAGGATTCTTTTTCTTGCAACTAAAGCAATCACCAAACTGACCATGTGAAGTATGGCGGCCGCAATTGGTGCAATAGTTGGGATTGTATAGAGGTGAAGAAATCACAGTGTTTCCAAAGATACTGAACGTTTCTCTATCGACCCCTCGGAAGGCTTGAGGGTCCATTTTGGACATGACATCATAGAGCTCCTTGCTCTTCTCGGTAGGTTCTGGTCGTTGCATTTGTAGATTCCATCCTAGAGCTGAAGCTTCAATGATAAGTTTCTCAGCATCCTCATCACTCACATTTCTCTTTCCAAGCTGTTCAACAATCCTCTGTAATCTAGGATTATCTGAATCACAACCTCTCTGTCGAAGGGCTGCTCCATATCTACACGGAGGACACTTTTCATATCTTGAACCCTTGTAGGTATCAAAATCGTCTCCACATTTGATACATGTCTTCACCATTGGAGGATGCACTGCGGACCAACCTCCACAGTCAGGTCGTCCACACCACTTTCTCTTTCTACCAGGGAGTGGTCTTCCACAAGCAAGACAATTACGTTGAACCACGTTTCATATCACCTAGTTCCAGTGAATTATGTGTGGAACCCTATCAGATTTTCTATCAGAAGTTGCAATAGAACCCCTACACACAGACTCACAGTTTAGATTCTTCCTATTTAACAATTCACAACAATACCGATACCTATCGGTATCTTTTTATCAACTCCACAAGACACTCGCGCAATACACCAGTGAAGCTGAAATAGCACCTTAGTGTTATTCACCTTCGCAGCGTAACTGGCGTCAGACCAAGCTTAAGCCATAGTCAGGTGGGTATAGATGTCGAAAAAGAAGAAGAAAGATGAAGAGGTCAAGGTTTCTGAAGATGAACCTGAGATTGAAGAGATTGAGGAAACCGAAGATATCGAAGAGATTGAAGAAGAGGAAGAAGAAACAACCACTGACGCTAAGAAAGATGAACCAGTTCCTGAAGATGTAGAACCCGAAGAGGAAGAAGAGATTATAGACGAGCGGATTTACACAGTTCCCCTGAGAAAGGCGTACTGGACGGGGAGTAGACTCCGCAGATCTAACAAAGCTATCAGAGTGCTCCGAAAGTTTGTAGAGAGGCATATGAAGCCTGAGGAAATTCTTATTCAACCCGAAGTTAATGAACGAATCTGGTCAAGAGGAATTCAAAAACCTCCTAGAAGAGTGAGGATACGAGCGACCAAGAACTCAGATAATCTTGTGCGCGTCTACCTTGCGGAGGGATAGTCCAGAATGATCGCCCGAACCGACTTTGAGGGCGATTCTAATGTTGGAGCCTATGGAATCGCCACTGACAGATTTGTATTTACCAGCTCAAACATGTCTGAGAAGGCGTTAGATTCAATAGAGAAGGCGTTCAATCTACCTCTCGTTCAATCAACGATAGCAACACTTGATGTAGTAGGTCTAGTTTCAGTGGCAACATCTAATGGAATTCTTATCCCATATACAACTACAGATGATGAATTAGCACAGATCAAAGCAGCCTCTGAGGTCAATGTTTGCTGGATTGACAATAAGATGACCGCACTCGGGAACATTATCATCGCTAATGATAATGGTGCTTTGTGTCATCCTGATTTTGATTTCAAAGCTAGACAACAAATCTCGGATACGCTTGGAGTTGAAGTGGTTTCAGGTAGCATTGCGAAATTGCCAATTGTGGGAGCGAACACAGTGGCAACAACCAAGGGAGCAATTGTGCATCCTTTGGCTACTGCTGGTGAGATAGAACTGCTAACACAGTTGTTAAAAGTACAAGTCGAGGTCGGAACAGTGAACAGAGGAAGCCCGTACACTAGTCTGGGTGTAATGGCAAATGTCGATGGAATGATTGCAGGAACTGACACAACAGGCGTTGAACTAGCGCACGTAAGTCAGGTCCTTGGATTTGTATAATGAGGTGTAATTTGGATGTCGAAAATCTGGCGCGCATCAGGTGCTTACTCGAAGTTGAAGAGAAATTTCACTTTCAGCCGGGAATTACTTGCTGAGAAGGAATCCCATGCCAGAGAGAAAATACTCTCTGAGCTTGGTAGCCGTCATAGGGTGAAACGAAGAGAGATTCAGATTGAAGAGATCAAGGAGATAAAACCTGAAGAAGTTCAAAATCTGGATCTTAGAAAATTACTAGGACTGGAGACAGAGTTCTGATGGCTGAAGAACAGCAGAAGCTGCTTCAAAAAATCTATGCTGAACAGCAAATGACCGAATCAAATCTAGGTCTCATGCAGCAACGTCTAGAAGCAATTCAGGTATATCTCACAAACTACCGCTCCGGTTTCATGGTCCTTGAAGAGATTGAGAAGAAGGAAGAAGGGGAAGAGATGCTACTCAACGTAGGTGGAAGCATCTTCGTTGAGGCGAAGCTCGTGAACCCTAACAAAGTTACCAGAGGACTTGGGAGCGGCATCAGAATAGAACAGAGTGTTACAGCAGCGAAAGAGGTTGTTTCCGAGGCTCTTGAGAGTCTTGAGAAGCAATATGAAAAACTGGCTCAGGAGTATCAAACCCTTCTACAACGCACTTCTGTTCTCAACACACAATTTCAACAATTAGCAGCACAGATACAGAGTACAAAGCCCCCTGGTGAGGAGGAGTAGCTGATTGTTCGATAAGCTCAGAGGAGCTATTGACTCAGCGGTTACAAAGGCTACTACAAAGGAGCTAAGTGAGAAGACTCTTGCTGATGCAGTATGGGAACTGCAGATGGTTTTGATTCAGAATGATGTAGCTGTCGAAGTGGCAGAACACATCTGTGACCTAACCAAGGAAAAGATTCTTGGGACTAGGACAGGAAGACTCGAGAATATCAGCAAGTTCTTCAAAACCGCAATTCACGAATCAATCCTTGAAGTACTCACCCCAGAGCATCCAATAGATCCAATCGAGTTTGCGACAGAAAAAAAGAAGAAAGGCGAACCTACCACTATTCTATTTGTTGGCATTAATGGAACAGGTAAGACTACAACCCTCGCCAAGCTAGCTAGTGTCTTCAAAGACAAAGGATTCACCGTGGTCATCGCTGCAGGAGACACATTTCGAGCTGGAAGTATTGAGCAGCTCGAGAAACATGCAGAGGTACTGGATATACGAGTCATAAAACAAGATTACGGGTCAGATGCCGCAGCCATTGCATATGATGCGATTGCACACGCAAAAGCCAGGCACATTGACATTGTATTGATTGACTCAGCTGGTAGGATGCAAAGTAACAAGAATCTGCTTGAAGAGATGAAGAAGATAGTGCGTGTTGCTGAGCCTGACCTCAAGATTTTCGTTGGTGACGCGCTTGCTGGAAATGATGCACTATCTCAAGCAAAGGAATTTCATAAAGCCATTGGTATTGATGGTGCTATTCTTACCAAAGTAGATGCAGATCCTTCTGGCGGAGCCGCTCTGTCCATTGCATTTGTCACAGGAAGACCTGTGATATATATTGGAGTAGGTCAGAACTACGCGGATCTCAGAAGATTTGATCCGGACTGGTTTGCCCAGAGACTCATCGCGGATAATTGAGTAAGAGGGCAGTTTTTTAAATGGCTCAGCAATGATGGGTGCGATAGAGAGTTCCGAGGTGCGACTATTGAATCTGAAAGGTAGAAATTTCGTTGATCTTATGGACTTTGAAAGATCTGAACTTAGACATTTCTTAGATACTGGTCATGACCTGAAGCAAAAACAGAAACGAGGGGAACCTCACGAACTTCTGAAAGGCAAGTCCATGGCAATGATCTTCATGAAATCTTCAACTAGGACTCGCGTATCGTTCGAGGTAGGCATGACTCAACTTGGAGGACATGCACTCTTCCTGCAACCAAGCGGTACTCAACTCGGAAGAGGTGAAACAATCGCTGATACAGCACAGGTATTAGGAAGATATTGCGATGTTATTATGGCGCGAGTGTTTGGGCACGAAGAAGTTACTGAACTTGCAAAGTTCGCGGGTGTACCTGTAGTCAATGGACTATCAGATCTACTTCATCCATGTCAGATTATGGCGGATATGATGACTATAGAAGAGCATAAGGGCAAGCTAGAGGGATTGAAGATTGCATACGTTGGTGACTCAAACAACGTCAGTAATTCAATCATGCAGGGCTGCACAATCATGGGAATGGATGTCACCATTGGCTCTCCGAAAGGATACACACCATCAGATGACATATTGAAGAAAACGAGCGCACTTAGCAAAACCCACGGAACCACCTTAACTGTAGAGAAGGATCCAAGTGAGGCAGTCAAGGGAGTTGATGTTATCTATACTGACACCTTCTTCAGTATGGGTCAAGAAAGATTAAAGGAGAAAGAGGACGCTCTCATGCAATTCCAAGTAAATGATACTTTGGTTGGAAAGGCAAAAAGTGATGTCATCGTCATGCACTGTTTGCCTGCACATCGTGATGAAGAACTCACATCAAAAGTGATGGATGGTCCTCACTCAGTTGTGTTTGATCAGGCAGAGAATCGTTTGCATGCGCAGAAAGGAATTCTAGCTCTCATCGTATAAGAGGCGGAAGATTTGCCCGGTGATATAATCTCAATTGGCAGGATCAATATTGATGTCAATATGAGAGTGAAAACACTACCGAAAGTAAACGAACATATGATTTGCGAGAAGGGACGGATTGCTATCGGTGGTTCTGCAGCAAATTTTGCCACACAAAGTGCGAAACTCGGTTCCAAGACCTCGCTTATTAGTTGCTTGGGCGACGATGCCTACGGTCAGCTTGCTATGAAAGAGATTGCAAATGCAGGTGTTGACACAAACAGTCTTTTGGTATTAGAAAAACAATCTACGGGGATTTTCTTCTATGCTCATGTTTCAGAGGATGAAAGAATTGTCGTAGTTGAACCAGGTGCGAATAGATTTCTTGAGAAACATCTTTTTGAAGAAGATAGTCTCGTTGATGCTCAACTGGTGCATGTCGCAGGATCATTTCCAATGATGATTAATCGAGTTTCAGACGTAACGACCACTAATGGTATGATTTTGTCTTTAGACCCAGGACGAGCTGCAGGTAATCTGGATTATGAAAAGATACTTCGTCGAACAGACCTTCTATTTGTGAGCCAAAAAGAACTCAAGGACTACTTCAAAATCACTCCAACCAAAAAGGCGCTTCGAGCATTGGCCAAGACATTCCCAGGGATTGTTGTACTCAAAATGGGGGAGAAAGGCGCAATTGCAACAGATGGATTCGAGTATTGTACTTCTGAGGTCTTTGAGGTGCCTGTCGTTGATACTCTTGGTGCAGGAGATTCATTTGCTGCTGGATTTGTAACGGCATGGATGAGATCTGAGAGAATCGAACAGGCGTTGAATGTGGCAAACGCCGTAGCAGCACTCACAATAACGAAGGCAGGTACACAAAACGGTCAACCTACTCTGGATGATGTAGCTAGACTTCTTCGCCGCCATCAGATTTCCATTGATTCAATCCTAAAGACATTCAGACCCAAGACTCGAGGTAAACCAAGGCGTAAGAAGACCAAGAGTCGACGTTGACGAGTAATACCTGGGTAGTATTCTCCTTTTTGTGTCAATAATACCTGGATATTGACAACAGCTAGATGTGAGTGGTATATATGCATCCATTGTTAGAAGAGGTCCTCAAATCGTCAGGCGGAAAACGCGAGGCACAAGCAAAGAAATCCCGAAGAACACCAAAATCAGCCACAACTGATGAGCAACTTGCTGAACTATTAGAATCAGTGAGTGCCAGAATATTAGTTGTCGGAGTTGGTGGAGCAGGCAACAATGCGATAACTCGCCTTATGGAGGTTGGTGTAGAGGGAGCTGAAACTCTTGCAGCAAATACAGATGCTCAAGATCTCTACTTCTGTAACTCTCATCACAAACTGCTTCTTGGAAGGGAAACCTGTGGAGGGTTGGGTGCAGGAAATGACCCTGAGATAGGAGAAGCTGCAGCAATTGAAACCTATGAAGATATCAAAGATGTAGTCAGAGGTGACCTAGTATTCATTACTGCTGGAATGGGCGGAGGAACTGGGACTGGCGCAGCAGCTTACATTGCAAAAGCTGCGAAAGAGAATGGCGCGTTGACTGTTGCCATTGTATGTTTACCATTTGATGTGGAGGGCGCTACAAGGAAGAAGAACGCAACTCGTGGTCTCAATGCACTGATGGAGCATGTAGACACTCTTATTGCTATACCAAACGAGAAACTCCTGGAGATTGCTCCGGATCTCTCTTTGCCAGAGGCATTTATGGTAGCTGATGAAGTTCTCGTGAGAGCAGTGAAAGGAATCGCTGAACTCATTTCAAAGCCAGGTCTTGTGAATCTAGATTTCGCTGATGTGCGTACAACCATGAAGAACGGTGGAGTGTCAATCATTGCTCTTGGAGAGGCGCAAGGTGAAAATCGAGCGGAAGAGGCTGTTATCAATGCACTTCGTAATCCATTGATTGATGTGTCAATCGAGAATGCACGAAATATCCTAGTGAATGTTAGTGGAAATGCGGAATTGCAGCTTTCAGAAGCAAAGCGTGTAATCGAGATTGTTACAGAACAGGTCAATCCAGGAGCTGAGATTATCTATGGTGCGCTCATAGTACCAGAGCTAGAAGACAGGTTAAGGGTGACAATCATCGCTGCTGGTGTGAACTCGCCCTACGTGTTCGATAAGACCGAACCCTTCCTGCCACTCGTTGAAGACCTGAAGAGCGATTTAGGAATCCCGAAGCTCACATAGTCAAACTTGGATACTCAGCAAATGTTAAAAGAGAACCAAGATAGACTGCAACCGACTCCTATGACTGTTAATTCAGTATCATACAAGGATGTGAATAACAATGGGTGTTGGTGACTTCATCAACGAGAGTAGACGTATCATGAAACTGGCTACAAAGCCATCCAGAAAGGAACTCTGGATGAGTACTAAAGTCAGTCTACTTGCCATGATCCTTGTAGGGGCAGTCAGCTTCATAATCCAGATAATCATGACCTTGCTCACGAGCAACTGGGGTGTCAATTAAAATACGCCCCGGAGAGTGAAGCTTCTAACACTTGGAGGGTTCTCCCTTGGAAACAAGTACCAGTATCTATGCAGTGCGTACGACAATCGGACAGGAACGTGGTGTCACTGACCTCATCACAACAGCTGTAATTGGTGAAACTGATGTGTGGCAGTGTCCATTCTGCTCAGAGGATTTCTCGTCTGAGAAAGCCACCTTGGAGCACATGAAGAGCTGTAAGAAAAAGAAGAAGAAGAAAGGGGACCCACAGCTAATTTCCACAAATCAACTTCTTGGACGTGTCAAAGCAATTTTAGTGCCTGAAACGCTAAGGGGATATGTTTTCATTGAAACCACGGAGTTCAGAGATGTTGAGATTGCTATCTCAGGTGTTCCTCATGTACGAGGTCGTGTTGGGGGCAAAGTCAGTCTTGAAGAGATTGATAGATTTCTAAGACCTCCACCTGCTGCAGAAGGTATCTCGGAGAATGACGTTGTCGAGATTATCTCTGGACCGTTTAAGGGTGAACGTGCGAAAGTCGTTCGAGTTGATGCGGGTAAAGAAGAACTGATTCTTGAACTTCTGGACAGTCCATACACAATCCCCGTCAGGGTTCACGCTGATTTCGCAAAGATCGTCGAGAGAGCTGAAAAGAAGGAAGAGATAAGCGAAGAAGATGCAGACGATAAACCCGAAGATGCAGACAAGTTTAGTGAAGAAGACTCGTTCTGGGCTCATAAGCCTGATGATTAGATCAGTTGCTGTGTAGTAATCCTTAAAACGAAAACATTCCCGTGCGAGTGTATCCTCTTAATCTGACACGAACGCATAGACGTCGTGTCCGGGGTGAAAAAAGTGACAAAGAATGCAGTAGACCTAGCTGGATGTTGGAAGAATTCTATCTTGCAGGTCGACCATATCAGATGCGTTGCGTACGCGCTGAATATACTGCATCAGGAGTCGTGTTAGAATTGAGCGAGAAACCAGTAGTAATAGATGCGATGGTTGAAGGTGGAAAAGCTAGCGGAGGCCCTCCAATTGGTCCCTCACTGGGTCCCACCGGTGTCAACATCTTTCAGGTTGTGACAAAAATCAATGAAGTCACACAAGCATTCGCAGGACTGAAGGTTCCTGTGAAAATAACAGTCAATCCAAATGACAAGAGCTTCGAGGTTGAAGTTGGAACGCCTCCAACCAGTGCTTTGATACTGAAAGAAGTTGGTGTACCCAAAGGTTCAGGTGAGCCAAACACGAACATCGTAGGCGACCTAACTCTAGACCAAGCGAAAACAATTGCCAAAGGAAAGGCAGATGACCTCTCAGCTCAGACTTTGAAATCAGCTGTCATGATAATAACTGGCACCTGTGGTCAAATGGGCGTTACAATAGAGGGTAAGACGGCAAAGGAGTTCCAAGCGGAAGTTCGAGAGGGTACATGGGATGCCCAGCTGAACGAACCTCTCAGGGAGTGATATTAGATGTCATTTAGTATCGAGTCTATAGAGGCAGCAGTTGCTGAGGCAAGAACCAAAGGAAAGAAGAGAAAAATCAAGTTCGAGGAGAGTTTTGATCTCGCCGTCAACTTCAGAAAGAAAGAGGTTGACGTTACAAAGCCTGAAAACAGATTCAATCAAGAACTGGTCCTTCCCAATGCACTGATCCCACCTCCAAAAATATGTGCTTTTGGAGATGGCGAATTTGCGGAGAAAGCTACAGCAGCTGGAGCTGAACGTGTCATCTCTAAAGATGATATTCCAAAGATTGGCGACGAGAAGAAAGAGCGTAAATCACTGGCAAAGAACTATGAGTTCTTCATCGCAGCCGTTGACGCGATGCCCTTGATTGGTCGTTATCTGGGACAGACTCTGGGTTCAAGAGGAAAAATGCCCAGACCATTCCCACCACAAGCGGATCTTAGCGTGATAGTCAATCAATACCATCGGACTGTTCGTCTCAAAATGAGAAACACACCCACATTCCATGTGAAGGTGGGCCACATCAAGATGAGCGACCGAGAAATTGCAGACAACGTGAGTGCTATTCTCAGCTTCGTGGAGAGTAAAGGGTTCTCTGAGAGGGTGAGCAATGTCAAGATCAAAACGACTATGGGACCAGTAGTTGAGGTGTCAAAATAGGATTGGGGATTATAGATGTCCGTGTATGAAAAATCAATTCCACAATGGAAGCAGGATTCAGTCGACGCTCTTGCATCGACCATCAATAAGAGTAAGATGGTTGGGCTCGTGAACGTCGAGGGTGTTGGAGCAAAACAGCTTCAAGGAATTCGTGATAGTCTACGAGGATCTGCAATCATAAAGATGGCACGTAATACCCTGATGATTAGGGCTCTGGAGAAATCCAACAAGAAGGGAGTCAAAGACTTGATTGAGTATGTCACTGGCCCAGTTGTGTTTATCTTCAGTGAACAAGACCCGTTCATGCTTAGTAAATTCCTTAGCGAAAATAAGACAGCAGCTCCAGCAAAGGGTGGGCAGATTGCGCCGAAGGAGATCATCGTACCAGAGATGAACACTGGCGTGGCACCTGGACCCTTCATCAGCGAACTGGCTGGTCTTAAGATTCCATCTCGTGTCAAAGGTGGTGTTATACACATCATAGCGGACACAGTGGCTGTCAAGCCAGGAGATGTCATTTCAAGTGCAATGGCTCTCATGCTTTCACGGCTAGGTATTGAACCCATGGAACTACAGCTCACACTGATTGCTGCATACAGCGATGGAGAAGTTCTCACGAATGAGTCATTTGACCTTGATCTTGATTCACTATTTAGTCAGGTCGTTTTGGGTCATCAGTATGCAATCAATCTCTCAGTGAATGTAGGAATCCCAACTGAGGTTACTATCCCACTCATAATTGCCAAGGCCAATATGGAGGCCAAGAGTCTGGCCCTAGAGGTAGGGTTCTTCGTTCCAGACTTGATGGATGTGTACTTGGGAAGAGCCATCTCAGAGGCTTCTGCACTAATTGCAGTAGTCACCGAGAAGGACCCCGAAGCACTACCTTCCGAGATTGTCGGCCAGGTTCAAACAGCTGCTGCGGCAGCACCAACAGCGGCTACACCCGCCACAGACGCGGCTGAGCAGCAAGAACCTGACGAACCGGAAGAAGACGAAGAAGAATCCGTAACAGGCATCGGAGGCCTGTTCGGTTAAGAAATACAAGAGGTAACAACAATGGAGTACGTATACGCAGCACTTCTGATCCACAAGGCGGGTAAGAAACTCACAGCCAAGGCTATGGAAGCAACACTGACTGCAGCTGGTGTCGAAACTGACAAGGCTAGGGTCAAGGCCCTATTAGCAGCCCTGAAGGGTGTCGACATTGATGAGGCACTTTCAAGCGCCGCAGCAATGCCAGTAGCAGCAGCTCCAGCAGCCGCTGGTGGTGCAGCTCCCGCTGAGGAGAAGAAGGAAGAAGCAAAAGAAGAGAAGAAGGAAGAAGAAGAAGAGGTCGCTGGCCTCGGAAGCCTCTTTGGTTAGATGGGACAACCTGTCCCTCCGAACTTTTTCTCTAAAATCAGAGGGTGGATGGGTCGCGAGCCTATCTACCCGCTAAATCCTTTTTCTCTGACCCATTCTTACAATTTGATGAGCAATCATAGGTGTAAGAGTTTTCTGTGTTCCACCCTTCCCCTGCCAGTGTCACCACCTCCTCGCATTTCCGAAGAAATCCAAAGATTAGCAGGAGCTTTGTCAACGTTCATCGGGATGCGATCCCTCCTGAAGACCTGGCCTCCTTCTCCTGTTTTTCTGTCAGTACATCACTCCCGACTACAGAGAGAGTTTCCACAGTGCTTACCACGGCGGGGTCATTATCACTCTCACCAGCTTTGTCACCAAAACTGACGACATCCGACTGGACAAAGTGAACAGCCGCGGACTCTCCCGAACCTGATGTTGGTCCCTTCCCAGAGGGTAAGGACTTCCCTTTCGAAGAATTCTTAGAATTCTTCTTCCGGGCTTTCAGCCGCGCACGTCGGACCTTGTCCAAGGTCTTAGTCCACTTACCTAGTCCTTTCATATTGCTTCATACTGATGCTGCATTATAACCTCATACAAATTCTTTTTCCTGTGCTATCCTTCTAGTAGTTAGTAAAGTTATAGACACATACAAATCCTTCTTTTGATAAATAATAAATCGTGAAAATCGTATATCACACCTTGATGCAAGAGACCTATGATAGGACTCCTGCAGGAGCACCCGGTAGACTCGATACAGCTGTCGAAATTTTGGGCAGTAATCCTGATTACGAGTTCGTGGAAGCAAAACCCGCAACAGAGGAGGAGATTCTGCGAGCTCATGGAACTCGCACACTGGATTCAGTGAAGGAGGACTATGATTCGACCAGAGCGGAACTTCTCTACCAGATGGCTCTCCTCGCAGCAGGTGGATCCATACAGACGGCTGAGATTGGAGTCCAAGGTGAGCCTGCGTTTGGGTTGGTCAGGCCGCCTGGACACCATGCATCCAGTGACTCATACTGGGGTTTCTGCTACTTCAACAACATTGCAGTATCTTTGCTTCATCTTCGAGCAAAAGGACTCATTGAAACAGCTTACATACTTGACTTTGACCTTCACACTGGAGATGGGAACATCAACATCTTAGGTGATGATCCCAGTTTTGTGATTCACAATCCCAGAGGGAATGGGGACAAACAATACTTAGATGATGTGAAGAGGTCGCTCGATGCGTCTCCCGATGTTGACATCATCGTTGCCTCAGCAGGTTTCGATCAATACCAAGAGGACTGGGGAGGTAACCTCTCAACTGAAGCTTTCCATGAAATCGGGCTGATTATGTCGGAATTCGCAAAGGAGAGATGTAAAGGTCGTCGATATGGTCTTCTTGAGGGGGGGTACAACTTCGAGGATCTAGGCAAGAACGTGCTTGCGTTTTGTGAGGGTTTGCGAAGCTGAGGAACCATTTCCCTTCTTCTACTGATGACAAGCGGAAAGCTTTATGTCCTTAGAGCATCGACGCTGGGTGAAGGGCCCGTTGCCTAGCCCGGTACCTTACGCAAACACGCGTTGTGTGGGAATATAGGGCGCCAGCCTTCTAAGTTGGAGTTCGTGTGTTCAAATCACACCGGGCCCGCCACTGTATTCTTGAGTTATTCAAAACTAAGTGTACGCTGGAACCAATCAGGAAGTTCCATGTCTAATGTTGTTTGTAGTTGTTTCACGTTTTCTATCGGGGTAGCCGTCTTAGTTCGTGCTGCACGTTTTGCACCAATTCCCGGCACTTTCTTCCATTGAGCCAATGATGCCCGTCGAGCATTGAATGGATAAGGGAGAACGGTGAGAGACCTCGGTCCATGATCGACTACAAAGACATCCTTCGGTACACCATCTCCTTGTGGCATATGACAGAGGAGAGGATAGGTTCCAAGTTGGCGGAGAAGGTAACTATTTCCAGTCTGACCATCAATGAAGACAGATTTGATTACTGTACCATGAGGTGCAACTCTCTGGATCATTTTGATGTCAATTGTATCACGGATTTGCACTCGATGCTTGAAGAACTGATTTCTTTTGATCCCTTTCCCTGACTCCTGTTTCAGTCGAGTCCCTGGAAGACCAATCACTTGCCTAACATTGATGCGTCGAACTATCAGACCTTCCTTGAGAATCTGTTTCAGAAAGTCCATGTTGTAATCCAGTGTCTTCTTAGACTCTCCAGGTAGTCCATAGAGCAGATTGATACCGGGCAAGAGGTGTGGAAGCCCCCAAGGTTCTCGAATTCCTCCCACCTCGTTCAGAATCCGAACTGCTTCAATCACGTCTTCTACATCAGCCTTCAGGTTGTTACGACGAATCACCTCAGGATCAGTGGACTCTACCCCAAATGCGGCAACATCACCAGGAGTGTGATACTTCATAATAGATTTGGCAACTTGTTTAGATTCCTGAGGATGACGAGCAATTGTGCCAGGGTTGACATTGTCAATATGAAGCACTTCCAGATCCGGGGCACTGTTTCTAATCTTTGAAAACAGGTCTTCAATTGCTTCTGGATTTGGTGTAGGAAACTCAACCTCACTCATCTCTCTTGACCCGTAAGTGAAAAGATCGGCCTGATGACCGATTCGAAAGGCTCGAATACCTTGTTCATAAAGAGCCTGTATCTCACCTGCAATTGCAGTCGAGGTTCGTTGTTGAGGAGGACCGTATGAAGGTTCAACACAGAATGAGCACCCTCCTGAAAGAAAACGGGGACAGCCCCGATATGACTCAATTTCACAAATGATGTGACTATTTGAGAAACCAGGGTGTTGTTTTACGATTGCAACCCCTCTTTTGACAAAGTCTTCAATTTCTTCAGCATCTTTACGAGTCAGGCCAAGGTCAATTGATTCGAAATTGCTTTCTGGTTCAAGAGCTTCAGCGATAACAAGTTCAGGGTCACCTCTGGCAAT
>VAPA010361737.1_pt1 | contig 13729 bp, 11 predicted proteins | sample 3395041 | NCBI WGS metagenome assembly VAPA01 (sample SAMN08290432, study PRJNA428436) | hydrothermal vent metagenome | isolation source: Deep-sea hydrothermal vent chimney | place: Indian Ocean: Southwest Indian Ridge | depth 1973 m m
AATCGCAAGGCCTCCTCTAGAGATCAAAACAACTCTTGTGCCAAACAATCTAACTAAACGATTCGAGCTCTGGCTCATCCCGCCACCTGTTTGCAACTCTTGTTCCAAGCGTTATAACTTATCGGTCCAAGCAGAAACCTATTGAGATAGTGGAACGTCAACCCCGTTTATAGATTCTTGATTTTTCTGATTGCTCCTCCAGGTGCTACTCCTTTCGGACAAGCCTTCACACAGTTCATAATGAGGTCACACAGAGGTGCACCATCAGACTGTTTTGCTGTTTCCAGGAGTCTCTTCTGGTCGGAATTGCGAGAGTCCTCATGAAATCTCCAAACCTTGGCAAGTGCAGCTGGACCAACATACTCTTCTTTCACCGCATTAATTGGACATGAACTATAACAGAGAGCACAGAGGATGCAGTTCACATATCGTTCTATCTTTTTTCGTTCCTCAGGACTCTGAACACGAGGTTTATCCTCATCCTCAGATTCACTCCACAGCTTCATCGACTCAAGAACATCATAGAACTTTGCCATGTCAACAACCAAGTCTTTCAGAATGGGCATATTGGGAATTGGCTCGATCAGTATCTCTATTTCAGGATTCCATCCAGTCGGACCTTCAGAGATTGCTGGGAAGGGTTTCAGTTTCATGTTATTACCTTTTACATCAGCCACTTGAGTCCTACAGGCAAGTCGGGGTTCTTTATTGATCAACATTGAACAACTACCACATACCGCACCACGGCACGAGTATCTGAATGAGAGGGATGCATCCATTCGATCCTGAATCTGAAAGAGTGCATCGAGGACGGTCATTCCCTTTTTTACGTCCACTTTGTAAAGATCATAGTGGGTGATAGAATCACCATCTCTACTTCTAGCAATTCTGAACATCATCAGTAGGTCCTCTCCTTCACTTCAAACATTCCCAAATTCACATCTATCAATTCAGTTTTGACGTGGTCGTCAACCTTGGTAAACAACGAATGTTTCAAGAAATTTTCATCGTCACGAGCGGGGTAGTCTAATCTCCAATGAGCACCACGACTCTCCCGTCGCATAAGCGCGCCCATCGTGATGATTTCTGCTAAATCCAACATATTTTCTAATTCAAGAACTCGAATCAATGCGAAATTGTACTTTTCATCACTGCGACCAACACTCACATCATTGAATCGTTCCTTCAACTCGCGAATCAACTTAAGAGCAGCTTCAAGACCTTGGGAGTTCCGATATACTCCCACGAGGACATCCATTGTCTGACCCATAGTCTCGCGAATGTCTGCAGGCGAGTCTCCTCCCTCATGTAGAAACAGAGTTTGAAGTCTCTCACGTGTTTTGAAGGTTTCCTGTTCTACACAAGCTTTGTCTGGAGTCTTTGCAGTGCCAGCGTATTCAGCAACTTTTCCTCCTACAACTCTACCGAAAACCAGTGTTTCAAGTAGGGAGTTTCCGCCGAGCCTGTTTGCTCCATGTACACTCATGCACGCAGCTTCACCAACCGAGAAGAGTCCAGCAACTGGTGTGATTCCATGTTTATCCGTGTGAATACCACCCATCGAATAGTGATGTGCAGGTTGAATTGGTATTGGGTCATCAATCGGGTCAGTTCCTGCAAAGTGGATACAAATCTCTCTAATTCCGGGTAGACGTTCCATGATTTTCTTCTTTCCCAGGTGTCTCAGGTCTAGGTGGACATACTCATCTTCGAAACCACGACCTTCAAGGACCTCTGTTCTGATAGCTCGAGCAACGATATCCCTAGGTGCCAATTCCATCTTCTTTGGAGCATATTTGTCCATGAACCGTTTTCCTTCAGAGTTGACAAGATATCCTCCTTCACCTCTTGCACCCTCTGTCATGAGTATGCTCGAACCAAACAGACAAGTCGGATGAAACTGTATGAACTCCATATCTTTCAATGGAGCTCCAATTCTCAGGGCAAGTGCACATCCATCTCCTGTGTTGATGAGGGCGTTAGTGGAATGTGCATATACTCGACCAAATCCACCAGTTGCGAGGACCACAGCTTTAGCTGCAAAACCATGAACTTCTCCCGTTGCTACATCAAGAGCTGTGAAGCCACAGATACCATCTCCAGATTTCACGAGTGAAGTGACAAACCACTCAGTGTAAAACTTGATACCTCTTCTGAGAGCCTGTTCAAATGTAGTGTGTAAAAGATTATGCCCGGTTCTATCAGCAGCATAACAAGTGCGGGGAAATGCTGCACCACCGAAAGGTCTCTGAGCAATCTTACTATCATCTGTACGGGAGAATGCTGTTCCCCATCGTTCATTCTCGATGACAGCTCGTGGGGCGTCCTTTGCAAGAAGCTCAACCACATCCTGATCAGCTAGATAGTCAGATCCTTTTACAGTGTCAAAGGCATGAGACTCCCATGAATCATCAACACCTAGTGAAGCGTTGATTCCACCTTGAGCAGCTACAGAATGAGACCTAAGTGGATGAACTTTTGTTACGATTGCGACATCAAAATTGTCAGCCAATTCAATAGCAACTCTCAATCCAGATAGTCCTGCTCCAACAATAAGAACGTCATGATCAAATGTTGAAATCGTCGCTCACCTCAAGTGTATCTAATGACCTGCTCCGTTATTATGTATACGGCGTTTCGACTAGACCATCTTTGATGGATCCAGAATGTCATCCAAGTTACCCTCAATCTCGATACCAGACTCGATAACTACCTCACGAATCGTTTTCCCAGATTCATGAGCTTTCTTTGCAATCTCAGATGCACGGTCGTATCCGATGAGAGGGGATAATCTAGTCACTATCATTAAGCTGTTATCCAATTGCTTCTGTATCTGCGTTTCATTGGCTTTAAGACCCTGGAGACAGTATATTGTGAACGAATCAATACCCCCAGATAGAAGACGAATAGAGTCGAGGAGGTTTACAATCATGACTGGTTTGGAAACGTTTAGATCTAACAAGCTTCCAAATCCTTCTGCAGCAGCGATTGTTGCATCATTCCCAATAACCTGCAAACAGACTTGAATCAATGCTTCAGATTGAGTAGGATTAATCTTCCCAGGCATGATTGATGAACCGGGTTCGTTAGACGGTAGAATGAGTTCACCAAGACCAGCCCGTGGGCCACTTCCCATCCAGCGAATATCATTCGCCATCTTCATACATGTCAATGCAATACTTCTGAGGAAGGCACTTGCTCTCACAATGGCATTGTGTGATGAAATGCCTTCAGCTTTCACTGGATTAACTTTGAAGTTGTTCCCTGTCATTAAGCTGAGTTCTTTCACGGCATGGTTGGCAAAGTCCTTAGGTGCATTGAGACCTGTACCCAAAACGGTTCCACCGATTGGTAGGAGGGACAGCGATTCAACAACTGAGGATAAGTCTAGATCGAGCGAGGTCACTATTTGTGATTTGTAGACTGAAAATTCAGTAGATAATGAAATAGGAACAGCATCCTGCAAATGTGTCCGACCAACCTTCACGATTCCCTCGAACTCCTCTATCTTATCACCAAGGGTTTTCCTGAGTCTATCCATTGCTGGAAGTAGATTGGTTCGGATTGCCGAGAGGGCAGAAATATGCATTGCAGTAGGAATCACGTCATTGCTAGACTGACTCATGTTCACTGTGTTGTTGGGATGGACAGGTGACTTCATACCTTTTGGTTGATCCAGAATCTCGTTTGCACGATTTGCTAGAACTTCATTCATGTTCATGTTGGTCTGTGTTCCAGAACCTGTTTGATAAACGTCAATTGGAAACTGGTCATCAAACTTGCCTTCGAGTACTTCATCAATCGAGGTCTCTAAAACAGTGAAAATATCATCAGGGATCAGCTTGGATTTTCTATTTGCTATTAGACACGCCTTCTTTACCTGAGCTAGGGCTTGAATGAATTCAGTAGAGAAAGTTTTACCACTAATCTGGAAGTTCATGATGGTACGTTGAGTGTTGATTCCCCAATACACATCGAGGGGTACTTTCAACTCACCAATTGCGTCTTTCTCGATTCGATATTTGGTCATAGGAAACACCAATTCATAGTGGTTAAGTTATGGAATCAATAATCCGTCTATTATCGCTTGAACATCCTTCACACTTGTTTCATGCGTGTTCAGTTGATTTTTCTGTGGAATCGCCAAGCTTTCAGATAGAACTGGAGCTTTAACTTTATAGAACACACCTGTCGGGATTTTCTCACCGTTGTTGAAAGATTTCTCCAAAGCAAGCTGTTTGTTTGTAATATCATGGTTAGATTCCTGCAATGAGTATGTGTGCTCATTGTAGAATTTCCAGGTGAGTTCACGATTCCAAGTCACGCAAGGTTGTAGAATGTCAACGACTGCGAAACCCTCATGCTTCACAGCTTGCGTCATGAGTGAAATCAGCGATTTCCTATCTCCAGAGAATCCTCTAGCCACAAATGTAGCACCCCCCGTCAAGGCAAGAGCTACAGTATTCACTGGATCCATGGGTGCTCCAGCCGTAGGAGGCGACGTGTTTGAAACATATCCTCTACGAGCTGATGGAGAAAATTGACCCTTTGTAAGCCCCATAACACCATTATTGTGGATGAAGACTGAGATATTCACATTCCTTCTAGCAGCATGCATAAGGTGTCCCAATCCCTCTCCAAGGGTATCACCATCTCCAACATGAACAAGAACTTTCAGGTCCAAATTCGCCAAATGAGCACCCTGCGCAACTGGTATGGACCTACCATGAAGTGTGTGGATAGCATTCAAGTTGATGTAATGTGGGATCTTGGACCCACAACCAATTCCAGACACTAGAAGGTATTCATGCTGAGGATAACCTAGTTTCAGTATTGTGTCCCGAAGAGCTACAAGTATTCCATGATTTCCACATCCAGTACACCAAGTAATTTTCTGAACACCTTCAAGTTGTTCCTTTGTAATCATACTATTCCACCCTCCTTAAGATGGTCAATGATAAACGATGCCGTCATCTGTCGTCCATCGTACTTGTTGACATGTTGGTTTACTGTGAGACCTGCTTCCATTCTAACTAGTCTGGCAAATTGCGATGTGGCGTTTTGTTCAACAGCTACAACTTTCTTCGCCTCACTGAATACCCCTCGAAGAATCTCGGTTCGTAATGGATAGATGTCAGAGAAATGAAGCTGGTTAATCGATACTCCACTGTCAGAGAGTCCGGTCATCGCCTCGTACGCAGCTCCCCATGTTGAGCCCCAAGTAAGTAAAGTTGTTTCAGCCCCACGACCTCCGTAGACAGTTGGAGGGTTCATTGCTTTGAGTATGTAGGGTAATTTATTGAGTGATTTCCGAACCATTGCATTTCGAATATCGGGGTCTTCAGTTAAGTGGCCGTCTTCGCTATGTACATTACTCGAGGCAACGACAACCTTCCCCTTATCACCTGGGAAAGCTCGTGGTGAAATATTATCATCGGTTAATTTGTACCTCATATAAGGTTCAGTCATCTTCTTGGGAGCAAGAGTTCCACGGTCAATTACTACCTTTGCGGTTTCAATTCGGGGGACATTCATAACAGAATCTGCAAAATACTGGTCACCAAGAATCATGACGGGGACTTGAAAGCGATCTCCAAGGTTGAACGCGCGTATAGTAACATCAAATGCTTCTATCGGATCTTTAGGTGCAAACATTATTCTTGGAAACTCGCCTTGACTGGAGTTCAACATAAACAACAAATCAGCCTGCTCCGTTCTGGTAGGTAATCCAGTGCTTGGTCCAGGTCTCTGGGCGTTATAGATTACAATCGGAGTTTCCGTCATAGCAGCTAATCCTAGAGCTTCCACCATCAAGGCAAAACCGCCACCAGATGTAGTAACCATGCTTCTAGCACCCGCAATAGATGCACCAATGGCCATGTTGAGTGAAGATATCTCATCCTCAGTCTGAATGACACCAATATTGAGCTTTGAAGCATTTGCAATGATATCTGAGAAGCAACCAGTTGATGGACTCATTGGATAGGAAGAAATCCATTTGAGATTCGCCGCCATCGCGCCTAGCGCTATAGCGCGATTACCTGTTAGTATGAGCCTATCTTTGCATGGACCTTGTTTCATTGCGCTCATATCGTGTGCACAAGACCCACTCCATTTCTCAGATGTGTAATTGTATGCAGCAGTCGCAACTGCAGTATTTCCAGCTACTATCTTCTCGCCCTTTCGTTGAAAAATAGCCCTAAGAACTTCTTCGGCAAGGGATAGAGGATATTTTATGATAGCAAGAACAGAACCAAGAGCTGCGGCGTTCATCATCCTGATATTGCCACCTACCTCTTTTGCAGTCTTCAATAATGGTGCTGCATGATGACACACTTCGAGGTCTGTGAATTCGATAGAGTCATCGAAGATAATAACACCCCCATCTATTAGCTGTGACCGTTTATTCACAACCGCATCCCGCGAAAGTGCAATTATCAAATCTATCTCGTTGACCGGTGCATAAACCGGGCTGTCTGATACTCGAATCTGACTGAAGTTGTATCCACCTCTAATCCTCGATTCGAAGTCCTTCAGTGTGAATGTGTAGAAACCAGATTTGACAAAAACTTGTGTCAAGAGATCTCCAATTGTGTCAATACCTTGACCAGCCTCTCCGCCAATGTTGATTGTAATGTCCATGTTCACTAGACACTCCCGTATTATTTATTGAGAGGTCGTGTCATTCTTATGTCCTTTGCTAGAAGAGTGGATATTGAGTATACTGGTCCTCAAGCTTGTAAGAAGAGTATCTACTTCAGACTCTGAAATGGTTTCAATTTATTAACAACCTCAACTCTCAATGTTTGCATGTTTGTTACAACCAAGGATGGGACTCAGTTAAACACAGTTTCGTTTGGAAGTGGAAACAGAACCTTTTTGACAATCGGCGGATGGGTAGCCAGTTGGGAAGTATGGCTTCAAGTCTTCGAGCCATTGAGCAAGAAATGGCGATGTGTTAGCTATGACCACCGAGGGTCTGGACAAAGCCCCGTTCTTCCAGAGAAAATCTCAATGGAAACTATGATCGATGATGTTTTCGAAGTGTTGGATATTCTAGAGATAGACCGTTGCATCATAGGGGGCGAATCGATGGGAGGAAGAATTGCCATGAGAGCAGTTCTGAAACAACCAGAAAGGTTCGAGGGATTAATACTAGCGGATTCATCTGCTTTGAATCAAGCTCCTCAAACAGAAGAAGGTAAAGCTTTCGTCGAGTTTTTGAAAGCAGACTATACAGGGGCTATTGAGCAATTCGTAATCTCAGTCTTACCAGAACCAGATTCGGATCACTACAAGCGATGGGGAATTGACATGTGTATGGCCACAGAACCAGAAGCTGCGATTCGAATGCTTGAATGTCAATATGAAAGTGAACCAGTTTACAACCCTCGCGAGATCGAGGTCCCCACTCTCATAATACATGGAAGTGAAGATAGTACTGTGCCTATCAACAATAGTATAGAATTATCTGAAACCATTCCTAATGCAGAACTATTAGTAGTTGAAGGAGCAGGACATGTGCCAATAATAACTCGTACAGAGGAAGTTGTTGAAGCTATACATAGGGTCTTCTCTAACTGACCTTTGGCAAGCTTTAAAAACACAATTCTTGCAGAAAACTCAGGATGTACAAACACGAAGTGCTTGTACACTTTTCATAATGGACAGCTCGTTACTCCATCCTAGGAAAGAGTGACACTGTCGTAAACTAATTGAGGAAATAAAAATGGCACAGTTATCAGGTACACCCATCCTAATTCTAAAGGAGGGTACTTCGAGAACACGCGGCAAGTCCGCACAGTCCAACAACATCATGGCTGGAATTGTCATATCTGACGCAGTGAAGTCTACTCTTGGTCCACGCGGCATGGACAATCTGATTTGCATTTAGCAAACAGGCTCTAGAATGCTCGTGGACAGTCTTGGAGATGTCACCATCACAAACGATGGGGCTTCAATTCTGAAAGAGATTGATGTACAACACCCAGCTGCAAAGATGCTCGTTGAAGTGGCTAAGAGCCAAGATCAGGAAACCGGAGATGGAACTACAACATCCGTCGTTATTGCTGGAGAACTCCTGAAAAGAGCACAGGAATTGTTGGAAATGAAGATTCATCCGACTATCATAGTCGGGGGATATCAGAAAGCAGCCGAGAAAGCTACTGACATACTCAAGAGTATCTCAGTATCAATGGTTGGCATGGATAAGAAAGTCCTAACCGGTATTGCAGCCACATCAATGAACAGCAAATCCGTTGTTGGTTCTAAGGACCACTTCGCGAAGATTGCTGTCGACTCTGTCCTTCAGATTGCAGAGAAGACTGATGGAGGAGCTAAAGCTGACATCGAGATGATTGAGATCATCAAGAAACAAGGTAAGAGTCTGAATGAAACCGAGCTTGTGACTGGAATGGTCATTGACAAGGAAATTGTTCATGCATCAATGCCCAAGAAAGTCGAGAATGCGAAAATTGCACTTGTGAATGCAGCAATCGAGGTCGAGAAGACCGAGTTCGATGCAGAGATCAAGATCGACCGACCGGAGCAGATCAAAGCATTCCTGGATGAAGAGCAGAGGATGCTCACTGACATGGTTGATAAAATTGTTGCCAGTGGTGCAAATGTTCTTGTCTGTCAGAAGGGAATTGATGATGTGGCACAGCACTTTCTGGCTAAGAATGGCATTATGGCAATTCGCAGAGCAAAGAAGAGCACACTGGAGAAGCTTGGAAAGGCTACAGGTGGAAACATTGCCACGAGCCTAGACGAGTTAAATGCAGACTACCTCGGTGAGGCAGGAATTGTGGAAGAGGTTAAGATTGGTGACGACAAGCTTGTATATGTCAAGAACTGCAAGGATCCTAAGGCAGTATCTATTGTGATACGTGGAGGAACCGAACATGTTGTTGATGAGGCAGATCGAGCACTTCATGATGCACTCTCCGTTGTGAGAAACGTTGTTGAGGATACTACCTATGTTGCTGGTGGAGGTTCAATTGAAACCGAAATTGCTAGGCAACTAGAAGCTTTTGCCAACAAAGTTGGTGGTCGTGAGCAACTGGCTATCGAAGCCTTTGCAGAATCAATGCTTATCATTCCTAAAACCTTGGCTGAGAATGGAGGTCACGATCCAATCGATATCATCGCAGACCTGAACAAGGAGCACACCAAGGCGACTGGTACCTGGTTCGGTGTTGATGTTATCAAGGGTAAGACCACTGACATGATGAAGGCAGGCGTAATCGAGCCCGCTCGAGTCAAGAGTCAAGCTATCCGTTCAGCAGCTGAAGCAGCTCAGATGATCCTCAGAATTGATGATGTAATTGCTGCACGAGCTTCCTCAGGTCCACCACCAGGTGCTGGTGGCATGGGTGGAATGCCTGGCGGGATGGGCGGCATGCCCGGAATGATGTAGTAGAAGAATACTGAACTTTGGAGCCGTTTCGGCTCCACTTCTCTCTTTTTCGACGAGGTTATTCAGGTTGAACAAGCGTATCTTACTAATTGGCATGAATAGCTTCGACAGTGGTAAGACACAGCTAGCAACAAGGTTGATCAAAGCTTTATCAGAAACAAGTCAAACAGTTGAATATTTCAAACCGCTGAGTGGGCACAATTATTGGTATGACTTTGAGCATACGAAAATGTGCATGAAAGAAGGTGTGTTATTTTCAAAAGATGTAAAGGCGGTTCGAGCGACTTCAAATCCTAAGAGTCCGATTGAACTGGCAAATCCAATTCATACTCTGTTCGTACCGATGAGGATTGAAAGACCTCTTCAAACACTCCCAAACACTCTAGGGTTAGCTGGATCAAGTTCAATTCTTGCATTGGAACGATTCAGTCGACCAGTTAAGGAGGGGATAGATTCAACGATCCTCACAGCACAGAAACTGTTCGAAGAAGAACGGGTAATTATCGGGCTTGAGGAAGTTGGCAAGCTAACGAGAAATGCGAGTATCTACGAAGTCAACAGTCTGGAAGCAGTACAAAAATTTGAACACCAGAATTTTGAGCAACATGTTTCAGAGTCATTTGCTCATCTTGAAGGTCTTGCCGATATTGTAATCATTGAAGGTTTTAATAATTCTGCGTGGCCCTGGGATGGATTGGATTCAGTTGATGCAGTTTTGGTTGTAGGACCAGGACATGTTTTTAGTTATGATCCAGAGAGATTCAGAAAAGCAGTCTACCTCATGAATCACGGACAACTCCCAATTAGGGAAGTAACCTTTGGGAGAATCTCAGATTTACTCAGACCAATCAAACGACTTGAGGATATGCCAGAAACGGACTTAACCTCATTTGAGATGAAGGAGCTCGGTCTAAATTTCCACACGAGAAAGAAAGATTAAGCCAAACTGAAAATCCTAAACACAACCCCTGGGACTAAACTACGGAGATAGTGATTTGACAGAAGATTTGGACTGGGAATTGATAATTATTGGTGGAGGTCCTGCAGGGATGACTGCGGCAATGTATGGGGCACGATACGGGCTCAAAACGCTCCTGCTTGAATCAAAGGTATTAGGAGGAGCTCAAGCCACTAGTCCAGGTATTGAAAATTATCCCGGGTACACATTCATCGTTGGTCTCGAACTCGCTACTAAAATGAAAGAGCAGGTCAAGAAGTGTGGAGCAATTATCAAGGAAATCACTGAAGTCAAAAGCATTGAACTTGAGGGAGAAGATGTAGAGTTTCTCCTTGATACGCGACGCGGAGTCTATAGGGGGAAAGCCATTATATTTGCCACAGGAGGCGGTCACAAACATCTTGGGATTCCAGGGGAGGATTTGCTCACTGGAAGGGGCGTGTCTTTCTGCGCAACCTGTGATGGACCGCTTTTCAGAAACAAGACAGTAGCAGTTGTAGGTGGAGGAAATACTGCAGTCACAGAGGCGCTATATCTCTCAGAGGTCGTTGAGAAGGTGTATTTGATACACAGAAGAGATGAGCTGAGGGCTGAGAAGATAATCCAAGATTATGTTTTCAAATCAAGTGTCGAAATAATTTGGGACACCATTGTCAAGGAGATAAAAGGAAATGACTTGGTGAATGAGCTTGTTCTTGAGAATGTGAAGACTGGAGAAGTTCGCTCATTACCAGTTGAGGGAGTCTTCGTCGCACTTGGTTCCAACCCTGAGAGTACACTCGCAAGAAGCATCGGTGTTGTTACCAATGAACGTGGAGAGGTTATCGTCGATGCAAAGCAGGCTACAAATATCCTTGGAGTCTTTGCAGCGGGAGATATCGTAGAATCAATGAAACAAATCGCTGTTGCTGTTGGGCATGGCGCAATATCAGCAGATTCAGCCTATGCGCACATAAGAAAAATGCAAAGAGGTTCCATTGGGTATGCATAGCCTCCTTTTGCTAGTACATCTGTTGTTATGGGGAAACGTTAATAACTACACCTCAGCCCGAACCTCAAAGCACTGAGTCAATACCTCAGTGATATTGAAATTGACCGTGATGTATCCATGAAAAAGGTCAAAGTCGTAGCAATCTCACTTGCATTTGCTCTAGTTTTAATATCTGTCGCGGCCCCGCCCGTGGCTGCTGCGAGTCGATATGACTCCTTAACATCATATATGGCAGATAATTATGATGCAGTAAGAGGTGGCTATAAGCTCCCATTCGATGGTGTGACGCGTGTGAACCCCACTTATGGTGCTATCAGTATTATGGATGAAGTAGGTGTACTCGCACAGAGACCACCGCCAATATCTGTACCTAATGCCTTGGAATTCTCGAGCAACATTCAGTGGCTGATCGGTGATGAAAATGAAGAGCCATACTATGGAGGATTCAGCGACTACCTTCTAGGACCTGTCACAACTGCTACTAACTATCATGGTCTTCGGCTTTGGCAGATCTTGAAGAATGAGGGAGGTATTCCTGGTACAGATGAGTTTGATATCAATCAAACAGCTAATGCCTTCTGGATTAACAAGACTTCAGACTCTGGAGGATTTGGTAGCGCAAGTGAAGTATACCCTGATCTGGTTTCAACCTACTACGCTTTGGCATCACTGAGAATCATTGATCAATTGTACCCCCTTGAAAATGCTTGGGACACATATGTCAATGAATCTGCAACTATTGAGTGGATTGAGAGTTGTAGAGATGGTGATGCGTACATGCTTAGTCCAATCTCAGATCGCGCGAGTGTAACTGCTACAACCGCAGCTGTATTATCTTACTACGCTATTAATCCGGTCACTCTCGTACCTGGAGCATCAAGCGTTCAGACGTGGTTACTCAACCGCCAAGTTCTAGAATATCAAGAACCCGAGTTTGTAGGGGGTTTTGAAGAGGGCAATGCGACTAAGGATCCTAATCTTGTAAGTACATATTTTGCTCTCAGTGCATTAGATACTCTTAATGCAATACCAAGCGTAAATGCGACTGCTGCCGAGAGTTTCATTTTAAACACCCAGTCAACAGAGGGAAGCTGGGGCTTAGTCCCAGGAGTTAGCAAAGGTTCACTCCTTTATTCAGCCTATGCATGTCAAGCGCTGAATATGCTACCCTTCGAAGGTGCATTTAGTACTCTTTCATCGTCCGTTGATCCAAATTCACAAGGATCCTCATTATTCGATTGGAGAATCGCAGTGGTTCTTGGAATAATCGTTGTTGCTATGGTCATTTCAGCATATGCCTTGAGAATGGATTGATACTGCAATAGCTTTATCTCGCCAGAGAAGTATAATGCCTTGAGGGTCATTGTGTTTTGACACTCAGGTGTTTCGTATGCCCAATACGGAGATAGATGAAGAATCAATTCCAAGATACAAACGAGGTTATGAATGGTTTTCTCACCTTGCTAACAGCGAGATGTCTCAAAAACCATGGCGACGTTTGGGTATATTCTCTTTCTACGATGAACCATTTGCTGAAAGTGACCGTTTGTATCTGTCACCAAAACAAGTCATGTTAACACTGGCGAAGATAGCAAAATCCAAGGAGTCTGGATTAGTGTTTGTCGTTGATGCCATGGAAAAAGGTGAAATGGGTCTTAGCACTGAATCCGGTTTCAACCAATTTATGGAAATATTCGATGGTTTGTTCCCTGACTCATCAAAGTTCTACTTTGGATCCAAGGATTCTGAGAGAGCATGGATACAGGAGTATTCATCTCTGAAGATACCGTTGAAGTGGCTAGTAAAGAGACCCAATGTATTTGCGGAAGTTCTGTCTGATGCCTCGCCTGTTGGAGAACTTATTAGTCCAGGAGATGCAGCGTTTGAGGATTTTTCGGGGATGATTGAAGTACTTGTGGACAAACTTGGACCACCTTCACTAACCGAAGAAGTGATGGGCAAGATACGGAGCACCGAAAAAAGCGAATACGCGGGGGAAGCTGTCGGGATGATGACTGTCTTTATCAGTCCAGCAACAGCTGTTACACGAGGCGTGAAGTATCTAAGTAAATTCATGGGTCTTGTGAAAGACCGAAGAAAGCAGGAAGTAAAAGACGTCTATAATGAATGGACACAGAGAGTGAAAGAAGGATACTCAGAAGAAAAACTCAAGAGGTTCTTTGATGATTCTCTGGATTTTGAGTCTGGTCTTATACAGGCAGTTGGTTCTTTCAAACCCGTTCTAATAGTACTTGAAACTAGAGGAACTTTTTATGATCTATTCCTACCACTTGTGCTCCAACATCTGGTGGAAGAGATTGGATACATTCCACCACACAGACGTCCGAAGAAACAGATTGAC
>VAPA010103125.1_pt1 | contig 13679 bp, 12 predicted proteins | sample 3395041 | NCBI WGS metagenome assembly VAPA01 (sample SAMN08290432, study PRJNA428436) | hydrothermal vent metagenome | isolation source: Deep-sea hydrothermal vent chimney | place: Indian Ocean: Southwest Indian Ridge | depth 1973 m m
GACCACCGATCGATACTCCCGTTCGTAGAAGCGATCGAACGGCTCCGTGGCGCGCAATGCACCAGACGAAGGCCTGTTCGCCTCGTCTGCGGTAGCACCGCGGGGTCGTGGTCGTACGGTCATCAGTCACCTGTTACACGCCGGTTGCGTCGTTGAGGTTTATCGAGATATCGGCAGATCTCCGGGACCACCCAAGAAGTTCGGTAAACCTGGTCGGTCACTACTGCGTGTTACAGGCAGGGCAGGACTAGGCAGGCGAGGGCATCACCAATCGATTGGGAGAGGACCACCACCCATGAGAGGAAAACCGTTTCTCGTAGCGTTCGCAGCGTTCGCCATCGTTCTGATCGGTGGTGCAGCAATGGCAGGCATCGGAACATACTGGAACATTGGAAGCTCACCGACAGTGTCGGCCGAGCCGGACGATGTACAAGTAACGCCGACAACGTCCGTTCCGAAGGCGACGACCACGACGTTTGCTGCCAAGGAACCCGAGCCTGAACAGGTCACGAGTGACAAGCCCGTCCAACAGGAATCTGACGTGGCGAAGGAAACCGAACCCGTGGATGCGGACGACACCGACAAGGATGTGCAGGAACCAGCGCCCGCGTTCACACTCACCCATCCGGAGGACGGGGCGCGCTTCAAGTCCAAGGTCGTCGCCTTCGGTGGGACCGCCGGCGAAGGTATCACCGTTCATCGTGGCAAGTACGAGGCGATCCCCAAGGAAGGCGAATGGGTGATGGAACTCGTTCTCTCCCCTGGGAAGAACTACGTCTCCTTCGAGGGCATTGATGCAGACGGAACGGCGACCGTTGCATCGGTCACCGTGTACTACGACGCACCTGTCGACAAAGGCCAAGATGAAACGGCCGCGTTCGTCGCCCATCAGAAGTACGGATCCTGTTCCGAGGAGATCCCCTACGACGTGTTCTACGGATCTGCGGAGCCGGGGGCAAAGATCACCGCAAGCTCGGCGTATGGGGGCAACTCCACCGTCGCGAACAAGAATGGCAAATGGGAGATGACGGTCAAGTTCCCAGATGCACCATCGGGCAAGACGTTCAATGTGAAGATCAAGGCAAGCACCGGCCAGTCCAAGACCTTCTCATTCACGAACACCGGCGGCGGCAAGGACGGCTAACAGGGCGCTTCCACTGACGAAGCAAGGACCGCACGGGGTTGCCCACCGTGCGGTCCTTTCGTGTCACAGGCACCCGATACGTTGGCACCAACGGAGGGTGATTGTGACCACACACGAAGTTCTCACATCCCTGCTCTGGCTCGTCGCAGGTGGTTATGTGCTGTACCTCGCGTGGTTCCTGGCACGAACGATCCGGGAACGTCGAATGCGAAGGATCACAGGAACCGCCGACAGTTGAATGCTGACGGCTGACGGCTGATGGCTGACGGCTGATGGCTGATGGCTGTTTGTGGAGCCGGAGGCGGGATTCGAACCATATCCACCACCGAACCACTGAGTCGTCGACCGAGGAACCAGCCAAGACCCCACAGTGGGCAGAAGGCGACGGAAGCGGAGCTTCCGACTCGAGTTCGGCCTGCGCACAAGTAGGCCGCGGGTTCACAACACAAACCCGATACGGCGAAACAGCCGAAGTTGTCAATAGAGCCGGAGGCGGGATTCGAACCCGCGGCCTACGCATTACGAGTGCGTTGCTCTACCCCTGAGCTACCCCGGCACGGGGAGAAATGATACAGGCGACAGATGACTTTCCGGAGGGAGGACCACCCACCGCACTTGACAACCTCGGTCACTCACGCCTCGGCCAGCGCGTCCCAGTCGATCGGTTCGGTGTGGTCGAGGGTACGATCGGCTGGTGGCATCGGATACTTCAGGCCGTTGCCACAGTTGAACAGTACGGCACGCTCATCCTTCGAGACGAGACCACGATCCAGGGCTGACCTGTATGCGGCGAAGGTAGCCGCACCCTCCGGGCAGAGCAAGAGGCCATCGTGCATGGAAACTGCCGTCTGAGCGTCCTGAATGTCGGTATCGGGGACCGCGATCGCAAACCCACCGCTTTCTCGAACCGCGTCCAGGATGAGGAAATCTCCGATCGCTGCAGGTACACGGATCCCCGAAGCGACCGTCGAGGCATTCTCCCAGAACCGCGCATGTCGCTCACCCTCCTCGAAAGCACGGACGATCGGTGCACAACCCGTTGACTGCACCGCGACCATCCGCGGCAGGTCGCCAGCCAACCATCCGATCTCACTGAGCTCGTTGAATGCCTTCCACATGCCTATCAACCCTGTACCACCCCCCGTCGGGTAGAAGATCACGTCGGGCAACTGCCACCCCATCTGATCCGCAAGCTCGAGACCCATCGTCTTTTTGCCCTCGATGCGGTACGGCTCTTTGAGGGTAGAGACGTCGAACCAACCCATCGGACCCTTTCCGGCGACCACGATCTTCGCGCAGTCGTTGATGAGGCCGTTGACCTTCCACACCTTGCCACCCTGAAGTGCGATCTCTCTCACATTGATCTCGGGCGTGTTGTCCGGGCAGAAGATGTAGGTCTCCATGCCGGCCCGTGTACCGTACGCGGCAAGCGCGGCCCCGGCGTTCCCGTTGGTCGGCATCGCAAGGCGCGACAGACCTAGCTCCTTGGCCATGGACACAGCAATCGCAATGCCCCTGGCTTTGAACGATCCCGTGGGAAGCCGGCCTTCATCCTTGACGAGAATGTCTCCAACGCCCAGAAAATCCGACATGTGCCGAAGCGCAACGAGTGGTGTCTCCGTCTCGCCCAGGGATACAACATTGGCCGATTCTCGAACGGGTAGAAACTCCCTGTATCGCCACACGCCGCCCGGCCGAGAAGCCAGATCGTCCTTGGTCACAGCCGACGCGAGGCCTCCGAAGTCGTATCGAACCAGGAGAGGCTTCCCAACATCGGAGAGTCCACAGACCGTATCCGGCTCGAAGCGATCTCCGGTCTCGGAGCACTCGAGGTGCGTAACGAACGTCGGATGCTCGCTCAGTTGAGACTCAGTGATGACGTCCTCCTCGTCGAAGACCGGTGCAGCGTGGTCTCAGTGGCTCCAATGACGCACCCGCTCATCAACTACCTCGTACCAGTCGTCCATCATCGCACCTATGGGATCTGCCCGGTCCTCGTAGGTATCCCACCAGAGGGGCTCCACGATCCAGATCTTCACCGCGGTGCGCTTGAACGCTCGTTCACCAGGGGCAAGGCTGTGCTGGGTCCCCACGATCGCTACGGGAACAAGAGGTGCGCCTGTCATCCACGCCAGCCAGGCAGCTCCCCTCTTCGGTAGGTCCTCACCCCACCGCTCGACCCTGCGCCCTTCAGGGAACAGGCACACGGCACCGCCACCTTCGAGATGGTCGATCGATTCGCGCATGGCCCTGATCGGGTACCCGTCCCTATCGAGGGGAATAGTCCCGAAGAATTGAAGGAGACCCTTGAAAGCTCTCGACTCCGCGAAAAGGTCATCAACGGCGAGGAAACGCACGTAACGATCGAGATTCACGCTGATCAACGGCGGGTCAAGATGAGAGAAGTGGTTCGCAGCGATCACCACCGGTCCGTCGTGAGGCAGATGCTCCGCACCGGTCACCTCCAGATCGAAGAATGCTCTCGTGACCACCCGGTTCGGCAACCGAAGAAGCCTGTCGAGTGTCCGCGGCGCCGCAGCTACGAGATCAGGCATCGGTGCCGAGATCAAGGAACAGGGCCGCGAGAGCGAGGCTCGGACGCTGGTTGGCGTGGAGCGAATCGATCGTGTCGAGTACGCGAGAGGCATTCTGAACCGCGGTTTCAGTCGTGACCCGTGTCAAGGACGACACAGGGATATCCGTGTTCTGCACGGGAGCGCCAAGCTGCGCACTCGCTGTATCACGGTAGAAGGTCGCGAGCAGCTCGAGACCGGTGACGTAGAGAGCGTCGGTTGCTCTCGCGAGCTCGCGCTGTTGGCGTTCCAGCACCGGCTTCGGGATGTTCCCGTCAGGATGATCCTTCTCGAGTTCGGCAACCTGGCGTTGCTTGACGGCAGCGAGAAGCGGCTCGGTTGCATCCATGACCTCGGCAGCCACGCGGTAGGCGTCACCGGGATGATCGGTGAGTTGTCCCGGTATCGATAACCATGTGTCCCTGAACGACGCGACTCGCGGTTCCCTGGCCAAAGCAACGGCAAGCCCCGGGCGCCCTCCAGAGATCCGGGCGGCTCGTGTCGCGTCGTCCGGGTCCACCCCACGCTCAACAAGGCCTGCCGCGATGTCTTCCTCTGAGACACGCCCGAACACGATGGAACGGCACCTGCTCGAGACCGTAGGTGGCAGATCATCCTCAGACTCAGCAACGAGCACGAACGTTGTCGTTGCGATCGGCTCTTCGATCGTCTTGAGCAGGGCATTGGCTGCCTCGTCGTTGAGCATCGATGCCTCTTCAAAGAGAAACACCTTTCGTCCGGCTTCAAGGGGAGACAGCACAGCGGAAGAAACAACCCCGCGGGCCTGATCAACGGTGATCGACGAACGTCCCTCCGGAGCGATCAGCACGAGATCAGGATGAGACCCGGCTTTCGCTCTGCGAACAGCCTCAGCATCCTCTCCCCCGACAAGCACCGCCGCGAATCGCCTCGCCACGCTGGCCTTCCCCACATTTGATGGCCCGACGAACAGGTAAGCCTGGGAGGGACTGGCGAGCTCAGATTCCAGGAGATCGAGCACCCCGCCGTGTCCAACGAGATCGGCGAAGTGCGTCACGTTGTAAGTCCCAACTCGCGAACCACTGCGGCAACAACATCATCCACAGGCTGTGAGGCATCGAGGACGATGAACCGATCCGGTTCGGCGGCTGCGAGATCATCGAAGGCGAGCGCGACCCTGGTGTGGAATTCGTCAGCTTCGTTGCCGATCCGGTCGCCCTCCTCCTGTCTTGCGAGCCCAGCACCGGGCTCGATGCGGAGGAGCACGACGACGTCGGGCCAGACACCGCCGAGTGCGATGTCGTTGAGTTCAAAGACCTCGCCTAGGGACAAACCTCGACCACCTGCCTGGTAGGCAAGGGACGAGTACGCCGTTCGGTCGGACAGCACCCAATATCCTTCGGCGAGGGCTGGCGAGACAGTTTCGGCGATCAGCTGGGCCCTCGACGCAGCGAACAGGGCAGCCTCGGTACGGGGAGCGACGTCGTGATCCATGGTGAGGAGAACGTCCCGGATCTTCTCACCGGCCTCCGTGCCACCCGGTTCGCGAACAAGGACAACCGACTCGCCGCTGGATCTCAGATGATCCGCGACCCGCTGCGCGATCGTTGACTTACCTGCGCCCTCAATACCTTCGAACGCCACGTAGCGGGCTCCGGCGAATCGGGATGGCTCGTTCATACCGTCAGTCTCGCAGAACTCAGATGCCTGCTGCCCGACTCCTGATGCCTGATTCTTCCCTGAAACCTGACACCTGACACCTGATACCTGGCTACTTCTTCTTCGCCGGGCCCTTCGCCCGCTTCTCGGCGAGGCGGTCGGATGCGTGTTCGAGGGTGATGTTCTCGATCGTTTCTGCCTTTCGGAACGAGACGTTCGTTTCGCCGTCGGTCATGTAGAGGCCGAAGCGGCCATCCTTGACAACGATCTCCTTGCCCGTCACCGGATCTGCCCCAAGTTCTTTGAGCGGCGGCTTTGCACCACGTCTCTGGCGGGGCTTTGCCAGAAGGGCAAGGGCATCTTCGAGGGAGACAGAGAAGATCTGATCCTCCTCCTCGAGCGATCGGCTCTCCTTGTTCCACTTGATGTACGGTCCATAGCGGCCGTTCAACGCCTCGATGGGCTTCCCATCCTCGGGGTGTTCTCCAACCATCCGAGGGATGGTGAGGAGCTGGAGCGCTTCATCGAGTGTGATCTCGTCGAGCGACATCGTCTTGAAGAGCGATGCTGTTTTCGGTTTCTCCTTGGAATCAGCATCTCGCTCGCCAAGTTGCACGTACGGACCGAAACGGCCGGCCTTCGCGAAGACCTCCAGCCCAGATTCCGGGTCCGTGCCGAGAGACCTGTCGCCATTGGGTGCGTCGAGCAACTCGAGGGCTCGCCCGAGCGTGAGCTCGTCCGGAGCAAGGTCGGGCGGAATCGACGCTCTCCGTTCACCGTGCTGGAGATACGGGCCGTACTGGCCGGCTCTGGCAACGATCGGCTCGCCGTCTTCACCGATGCCGATCGGGAACGAATTCACAGCCTTTGGATCGATCCGCTCGAGTACGTCCTCACCCACGAGTTTCTTGAGTCCAGGAGAACCGTTGCCGTTGTAGAAGGCGTCGAGATACGGGACCATCTCTGCGTCACCGGCGGCGATACGATCGAGATCTGTCTCCATCCGAGCGGTGAAGTCGTAGTCGACGTAGTCGGAGAAGTACTGCTCCAACAGTCCAACCACACTGAAGGCTCTCCATGTCGGAATCAGGGCCGAACCCTGTTTTCGCGCATACTCGCGGTCGAGGATCGTCGTGATGATCGACGCATAGGTTGAAGGTCGTCCGATACCGAGCTCTTCGAGCCTCTTGATCAACGAAGCCTCGGTGTAGCGGGCAGGCGGTTTTGTTTCGTGATCGGTCGGCTCGAGTTGCACCGGGCGCACAGCGTCACCCTCGACCATGTGCGGAAGATGGGTCTCCTTGTCATCAAGGGCGTCATCGGGGTCGTCATGTCCTTCGACGTATGCGCGGAGAAACCCGGGAAACGTGATCGTGCGACCGGATGCCTGGAACATGCAGGTTCTCGCATCGAGGGTGTCCGCTTCGATCTGGACGATGAGACTCTCGCCCTTGGCATCCTTCATCTGGGAAGCAACGGTTCTCATCCAGATGAGCTCGTATACCCGCTTCTCGTCGGAGCCCTGGCCGAAGTTCGCCGCGACCGCATCGATGTCCACGAACCGATCACCCGCCGGCCGAATCGCCTCATGGGCTTCCTGGGCACCCTTCGCCTGCTTGCCGTACGTCCGTGGCTTGGTCGGCAGGAACTTGGCACCATACCGATCCGTCACAAGAGAACGTGCAGCCTGAATCGCGGTGCCGGAGAGGTTCGTTGAGTCCGTCCTCATGTAGGTGATGAAGCCAGCCTCGTACAGACGTTGAGCCGCGCTCATGGTTCGACGAGCACCAAACCGGAACTTGCGGCCTGCCTCCTGTTGAAGGGTCGAGGTCCTGAAGGGGGGATAGGGCCGCCGTGTGTACGGCTTACGCTCGACACTCGATACAGCGAACTCCGAGCCGGAGAGACCGGTCGCGAGGTCGACCGCGTCCTCTGTCGTGAGCAGCAGGCGTTCCTTCCGGAGTTGGCCGTCGGCGCCGAAGTCTGAGCCCTCTGCGATCCGTGTGCCGTCGACCTTCCTGAGCGTGGCAGGGAACTCACCTTCGTCCGCGGCGAAGATCGCCTTGAGACCTGAGTAGCCGGCCCTGACGAACGCGATACGCTCGCGTTCTCGCTCGACGATGATGCGGGTTGCGGGCGACTGGACTCGACCTGCCGAGAGCCCCTTCTGCACGCGCCGCCACAAGATGGGAGACACCTCGTAGCCGAACAACCTGTCGAGGATGCGCCTCGTTTCCTGGGCCTGGACAAGCGGAAGATCGATCTCACGAGGGTTCTCAACGGCCTCCCTGATCGCCCGTTCCGTGATCTCATGGAACACCATCCGACGAACAGGGACCTTCGGCTTGAGTTCCTCGAGGAGGTGCCATGCAATGGCCTCTCCCTCGCGATCCTCGTCCGTGGCGAGGTAGAGCTCGTCGACTTCCTTGAGTTTCTGCTTCAGGAGTCTGACCTGCTTCTTCGACGAGTCAGTGACGATGTAGATCGGTGCGAAGTCGTGCTCAACATCAACACCGAACCGCGTGCTCTTCCACAGGTCACGCTTCTTCTCAGGCAGATCAGCTGCGCGGGCAGGAATGTCGCGGATGTGGCCGATCGAAGACTCAACGATGAAGTCGCTACCCAGGTAGCGGTTGATGGTCTTCGCCTTTGCCGGCGACTCGACGATAACGAGCTTCTTGGTCATGGCTTTCCGGTTCGTAGTGGCGTCGGCGTACAGAGATACGTGAGTCGTGACGTCCTGTCAAGGGTCTCGACGGCGTAGAACCTAGCCCAGATGCGGAGCGAATCCTGCATACAAGCGCTCGATGACCCTCTCCCAAGTGAAGTTGTCCGCCACGAATCGGCGTCCTCGAGCCCCCATTCCGCGGGCAACGGACGGGTCTGCGAGAAGGATCTCAAGGCCTTCAACGATCGCATCAACGTCCGAGACGACGAACCCTGTCTCTCCGGGCAGCACCGTTTCCGGAGAACCTCCGGAGTCGCCGGCGAGCACAGGAAGGCCGCTCGACGCTGCTTCGAGGAACACAAGTCCGAGACCCTCGAACTCAAGCCCTGCCCACCGTGATTTGCACGGCATACAGAAGACGTCCATCTGCTGATACAGCCCCGGCAGCGTCGACCAGGGGACGTCAACCTCGAACCTCACGGATACACCGAGGGAACTCGCCAGCTTTCGCAGCTTCTCCTCAGTTCGACCCTTGCCAACGAGGAGTACCTCAACATCGGTATCGAGCCTTGCAGCAGCTCGGATGAGCCGTTCCTGTCCCTTGCGTGGCACGAAACGGCTGACACACCCCACAACCGGAATCACGTTGACCGGTGGTTCGTGAGGTGGAGCGAATGTGTCAACTTCGACCGCGGAGCCAAGCAACTCGACCGGCTTTCGGGAGATCCGACGTACGCGGCGAGCGGTGTATCTGCTCACCGCGAAGCGAACATCCGCCGACGCAAGGTTTCGACCAAGGAGTTGCCGCACTCCGGGGACCGCGCCGGGAACGGTGATCTCCGCTCCGTGGCTGAGCACACCGATCGGCACCCCGAGCTGTTTCCGAAGACGGTTGCCAAGGACAGGTAGTGGATGCGGGGCGCCGAACAACAGGGCTTCAGGGCCGAAGGTCTCTGCAGCCTCCACGATCGTGCGTGTGGTGGCCGCAGTGGGCATCATGTAGGACCGAGCTCCGCGAGACACACCCGGCTCGTCTGGGTCCGCATCGTCATCGGACGGTGCGACAACATGGACCCCATCCGGGTAGGCGTCAACCAGATTCTTGAGATACATCTGTATTCCACCGGGTTTCGGCGGATAGTCGTTCGTGACGATCAGGAGACGCACGTCGGGGAGCCTATGCGTCCAGGTGGGGGGCGACGTTGTATGCGGCAAGCACAGGGCCGTAGGCCGTGTGACGAACCTGGGACATCGAGGAGTTGCGAGGAATCGGAAAGCGGTCTCGCGCCGCGAAGGTGAGCCCAATCACACGTGTGATGTAGGACCGCAATGCTGCACCGTGGGATACGGCACCGATATGTGCGTGACCGGTGGAAGTGACCAGGGACCGGATCGTTCCATACACGCGCTCACCTGTCTCGGAGAAGGACTCACCGTCTCTTCCGCGGGGCATGTCCACGCCCTCCTCGTAGATCTGCTCGAAGAGCTCGGGATCGTCCGACACAGCCTCGTTCATCGTCATGTTCTCCCAATTGCCGAAAGACATCTCTATCAGGCCCTCAGCATCAACCGGCGACACACCCAGAGCGTCGCCGATGATCGAGGCCGTCTCGACGGTTCTCCCGAGCGGTGACGTGAACAGCGATTGCATCGGTGGCGCAACAGCCGATGCTGCCTTGACCTGTTCTCGGCCGAGCGCGGTCAGCGGGCTGTCCGTTCTCCCCTGCCATCTGCCCTCGACATTCGCCTCGCTCTGTCCGTGGCGGTACAACGAGACGATCGTTCCCTCAGGTCCGAACTGAGTCGAGGGTTCTGTGAGGTGCGTTGCGTCGTTGAATACAGCCACCTGCATGGTGCCATCCTCCTCGACGCGGATATGCGTTGAGGCAGTGTTGTGGGATGGAATCATCCGGAGTGCTCCCCCGGTCAGACCCAGGACGTAGGACATGGTGGACCAGATCACACCGCCGTGGGTGACAACAACGGCGCTTTGCTCATCATCGATGGAATCGACGACTGTCTCAAAGGCGCTGACAACACGACGGCGAAAGTCTGCCATGTTCTCGCCTCCGCCAGGGGCAATCGCATCGCCTCTCAAGAACGCGTCCATCTGACCCGGGAACCTGTCCGTGATCTCGGCGGAGGTCAATCCCTCCCAATCACCAACATCGAACTCTCGCCACGCAGGGTTCGCGACGGGGTCACCGAGAACGCTCGCCGTCCGCATCGTCCTCGGCAGGTCGGATGCGATGAGCACATCTGGTCGTTGTCCGTTCTGGCGACCCGCGAGCGCGACCAACTGGGTCTCGCCGTGTGGCGAGATCCCGGAATCTTGGAAACCCTGCCAACGGCCGACACGATTGGCATTGGTCTCTGCGTGGCGTATGAGGGTGACCGTCTTGGCCAATGGATTCTCCGGGTGCGACGAGCGTAGGCTAGGAGTGTGTTCGCAGCATCCCTCCTGGCACAGGAAACAGCTTCTCTCCTGGCACAGGAGACAGCTTCTCTCCTGGCACAGGAGACAGCTTCTCTCCTGGCACAGGAGACAGCTTCTCTCCTGGCACAGGAGACATCGACCATCCCCGAGGCCGGCGGCGGAGCGATCCTCGTCTGGTTACTCCTCGCCCTCGGGATCGTCGGTCTCTATGTGTTGATAAGCCGCACCAGAAAGCGCTCCTACAAGGACTACGTATCGCGGGCGGACAGGGAAGCCGAGCTGAAGGCGAATGATCCGGATATGAGATCAGAGGACTGATCTCATATCCGGATCACGCGGTACGTACTACGTATGACGTACTACGGCGGGAATGATCATCGATCATTTCCGCCATACTTCCCTGTTGAAGAGAACGAGTATGGGAAGTATCTCGAGTCTGCCGATGATCATCAGGGATGCGAGGAGCCACTTCCCCGCCCACGGGATTCCCAGGAAGTTCCCGGTCGGCCCCACGTCGCCCAGGCCGGGACCCACGTTGCCGAGCGACGTGGCCACAGCAGTCACGGTTGTGATGATATCGATCTCCGTTCCGGAGATCGAACCGATGATCGCCATCAGGAACGTTCCTGTCATGAACGCGAACATGTACAGGAGAAAGAAGGTCTGGACCGTTTCGACCACGACATCGGGCACCGGTGACTTCCCGACGCGAGTGATGAACACACCCCGCGGGTGAATCAGACGCCTTACATCGGTACGTGATGCTTCATACAGGATGTGCAGTCGGTCCGTCTTGATGGCGCCGGCTGTCGAGCCGGCCATACCGCCTACGAACATCAGGCCGACGATCATGATCCCGAGCGCGGGAATCCACACCCCGAAGTCGGCAGTCGCATATCCCGTCGTCGTCACGATGGTCAAGGAGGTGAAGATGGTGTCACGAACGGTTGTCGTGACAGATCCACCCCATGTGCCGATAGCCATCAGCACTGCGGCGAATGCGACGATCGAGAGGTACACACGCAACTCGACCGACTTGAAGTATGCCTTCCAGTCCCGCCGCACAACTTTGTAGTGAAGGGCGAATGACATCCCGGCCAGCGCCATGAAGACGATGACGATCCACTGCGAGTAAGCCGAGAACGCACCGAGGGAGCCAGCGTTCGTGCTGAAGCCGCCTGTCGACATCGTCGTGAAGGCGTGATTCGCGGCTTCGAAGAGAGTCATGTCCCCCAACCAAAGCAGCACAGTCTCAACCGCCGTCAGGACGAAGTACACGATCCAGAGCCGCTTCGCCGTCTCCTTGAAACGCGGTGTCAGCCGGTCGGGCATCGGGCCGGGAGATTCTGCTCGTGCCAGCTGGACTGCCCCCATGCCGAGAAGGGGAAGTATCGCGATCGATAGGACGATGATCCCCATGCCGCCAATCCACTGGGTCAGTGAACGCCAGAAGAGGACACCGTGTGAGAGATCACCGGGATTTGCGACGATGGAGGCTCCCGTCGTGGTGAACCCTGCCGCCGCCTCGAACACAGCGTCTGTCAAATTGCTGATCGATCCGGTCAGCAAGTAAGGAAGGGCGCCGAACAGCGCGAGCGCGATCCAGGCAAGTCCGACGGCAGCGAACCCCTCCCGAGTGGACAATTCTCCCGGACGATCGAATATTCGCCACAGAGCGAAGCCGACGAGCGTGGTGATTGCCGCAGCGAGCAACAATCCCGGTATGTCCGACCACTCCCGATAGATCACCGAGATCGCCGGAGCAGTGAGCATCGACAACCCGATTGCTCCTAGCACGGCACCGACGACATGGAGGAGATGACGCCAGGACATCGATTCAGCCGGACAGCTTCTCTGCGACGGCGATCGCCTCGGGGAGCGCAATCACAATCAGGTGGTCACCGGGCTCGATCCTCGTGTTACCCCTCGGTACGAAGGCCTCTGGTCCTCGTTGAACACCACCGATTATGAGTGAATGGGGAAGCCTCAGATCGGCAAGTGTCCTACCGATCGCGGGGCTCTGCGGGCCGACTTCGAGCTCGATCGCCTCAGCGTCTGAATCTGAGAACGTCGCCACAGAATGGATGACTCCCCTGCGGACAAACCGAAGAATCTCGTTCGCGGCGGATAGCCGGGAACTGACCGTGGCATCGATACCTATACCCGGCAGGAGCCCTACCAGATCAGTGTTCGTGAGTCGGGCTATCACCTCGTGAGCACCGAGTGATTTTGCCACAAGCGCTCCAACGATGTTCTCGCTGTCCCAGCCGGACAATGCCATCACCACATCGGTTGCTTCGATTCCCTCCGACTTCAGGACCTTCGGATCCTTCGGGTCCGCACATACAGTCACAACATTCTGGAGATCCTCAGCAATGAGCCGACAGCGGTCCATATTCGAGTCGATGAGTGTCGTGTGGATATCGTGGTCGGCGAGCATCCTCGCCGTCAGTTTGGCAAGGCGAGTGCCCCCCAGAATCATGGCTTTCTCTGCCGGCTTGCTTGACAGACCCAGCCACTCGTAAGCCTTTTCCGTTGCGTCCCTTCGCGCCATCATCAGCACGTGATCGCGTGGCTCAAGTGTCGTTGCGCCTCGTGCGATGATCGTCTCGCCGTGTCGGATCACTGCCACGACGAGCCAGTCCCACGACACAATGCTCTCGCGAAGATCCGCAAGCGTCTTGCCCACGAACGACGCTCCCGCGTCGACATAGGCACCCAGCAGAACCAACTCGCCGTCGGCGAAGTCGATTATCTCCGCGATATCCCCACTCGATGCGAGCTGCAGCAACTCTCGGGCGGCAGCTTCGCCGGGGTCGATAACGAGATCGACACCCAAGGCCTCGACCTCAGCTTTGAGCTGCGGGTCCTCAACCCTTGCAACCTTCCGGGGGATTCCGAGCTTCGTCCCCGCCGCGCAGGCAAGCACGTTGACAGCATCGGACGAGCTGACCGCGATGAGAAGATCCGAATCTGCGAGACCGGCGTCTTTCAGTGTCTCGGCCGACGCGCCATTTCCATTGATGACGAGACAATCGATCTCGGATTGTGCTTCAGCGGCTCGCTCGGGGTCGGATTCGATGACAACGACATCCTGGCCCTCATATGCAAGCTTCTCTGCAAGGAACGACCCGACCGCCCCTGCGCCAACAATGACTATTCGCATGAGGTGTCAGACTAGGACTGCGGCGGAGCAGCAGCCAGCCTTCAGTAGTCAGC
>VAPA010594874.1_pt1 | contig 13668 bp, 15 predicted proteins | sample 3395041 | NCBI WGS metagenome assembly VAPA01 (sample SAMN08290432, study PRJNA428436) | hydrothermal vent metagenome | isolation source: Deep-sea hydrothermal vent chimney | place: Indian Ocean: Southwest Indian Ridge | depth 1973 m m
TCATTTTTGATCGGATAAAACCGAAATAGGCGATCGGATTAGACCGAAATCAGTGATCGGATTGAACCGAAATGGGTGATCGGAATGGGCCGGAACATGCATTTTGCTTAGACTTTATAGTTCTCCGCAGTTTAAAGGAGATCACTATGAAAAAACGTGTTACACAATCTGAGCTATATTCTGAATATCCCCATATTCTTGAACACCTCACAGGCTTGGTTAAGCCTTCAGTCAAAAGTACTTTAAGTCATAAACTCATACATTTAGTTAAGCTTCGTGCGTCACAAATTAATCAGTGCGGCTTCTGCCAACACATGCACGCCGAAGAAGCGAGAGAGTCTGATGAAAATCAGTCAAGGCTTGATGTATTGTCTGCATGGAGAGAGCTAGATTGTTTCAGTTTTGAAGAGAGAACAGCATTAGCGTGGGCGGAAGCGTTAACGCTTATCCACTCTTCCACTATTACTGAAGAAATGTATAACAGTGTAGAAAGCACCTTCGGAAAAGAAGGGCTGATAGAACTCACGTCTATTATTCTTCAAATTAATAGCTGGAACCGTATTTCAGTAAGCCTTCAGTTTCAACCTTCTATTTAGTAGTAAGGAAGACGTGAAAATGACTATCATGAAACAAGTACAAAATAACAAATTGGGTGTAGCCGCCTGCTTGTGCTTTTTTTGGGGAAGTACCCTTTTCTTGCCAGCCTTCAGCAAATTTGCAACCGCTGGAGTATGGTTGTTTATGGCGGGTTCTCTATTGATGCTTTTAGACATCTTGAGCATTAAAACCAACTAGGCTTTGCGCTAATAGTGTTTAAGAGTGTATATACAACTATGCACTCTTTTATTGAGCGAAATTTACTGCTGTATATTGGTACAAGAAAAGTGAGTTTCGATTTTACTTTGATATATATGGCATAAGCCATTGAATGGGGAGAGAGAAGTTGGTCGGTGTGGGAGGATTTGAACCTCCGACCCCTGACACCCCATGACAGTTACAACAGTGCAAACAGGAGTATTAAAGTGTAAAAAGCAATCCTGTCAAAGAGAACATCCAAAATGTGATGATTATCAAAGCAGAAATTCTCCATGCCATACCGGGAGCAGAAAGAGTTTCAATATCGCCACTATCCTTTTTAACATTGACGAGACCGCTTACTTTGCAATAAGAGGTAAATGCTGCATCAGCGTCTTCAGATTGACACAAAATGCGAATCACACTAAATGGAATCGCCTTGCCATAATACAAAGAAAAAGCTCTCGCTATTGAAAAGTGGCGTGTTGGAAAAAGCCACGCCTTGTCTTTTGCTAATCCGTCAATGATGTCCAACAAATCAACTTTGATTGCTTGTAATGCCACATCACGATTTCGTTTGTGTACGTATAGCAAGCCGAGTACACCAATTATTGCTGCCAAAACCATGTTTACATTGCAAACTTGGTCTGGATTTGTAATAAAGTCGATAAAATTTTCCATTGTTAGAATCATGTTCCTTGAAAATATTGTGAAACCTAAAAGGGTAACGAGGTTCGCCTACATTGTTTTAGTTCGACATCAGAAAAATTCTCAAAACGGCAACCCATTCGCCATCTTGTTTAAGTCGCTGAATGCAACCACGCCTAAGACTGAAGTTCGTATCAAAGAAGAGGTGGTGACATCAAGTTTTGCAAGACTCTTAATATTGGCACTACCTAGACTTATCCTCAGTTAACAGCCAAACCATATACTCCATTGCTTTTGCATCTGCGTTTATTAACGCTTCATTTTCTTCTAGCGACGTTAGATAGGGTTCAAACTCTGTTTCGATGAGCCAACCCACGGTTTGAATATGATTAAACGCATGAACGGATAAGAGCGTATGCTTGATGGCCAAAAAGCACAAAGAAAAAAAGGTAAAGTTGGTTCTCTTGGCATAGTCTCCATAAAATTTCGCGAAACCATCTGAAAACCGAAAGCCAAAAGCATGAGGAATGGTGCGAGCAAACGCTTCAAATTCCTCGTGGTCTCGCTCCACTTCACCTTCCTCAACTTCAATGACAAAGGTGTTGATATGTCCATATAAACTTTTGAGTTTGCGCCGTAATTGAGCTTTATACGTAGACTTATTAATTCGAAAGTTTTGCTCCGAAAGGCTGTTTTGTGGAAATACGGTTTTATAAAGCTTGTCGCTGTCATACACCTCTATGAATCCCTCGTACTCCTTTGGTATACCAGCGTTTCCTATATGCTCCATAAAATGGTTGCGGTGCGCGAAGTAGTTGTTGAATGCGTTGTTTTCAACCGTTAACGTATTTGCTTTGGCTCGCTGCTTTGATGCATGGAAACGACCCACCGCTACGCTTATCGGGAGGCAAAGTGATGCAACAAAGATAGGAAAACCCAGTTGTTTCAGCAAGGCTTCATAATCAGTCGGACTAGGCCAACAGAAACACCAATAAGGCACGGTCAACAGAAGTGCCCATCCAACGAAAAACAAAATTGGCCACCAGAACACCATGTGCTTATGCAGCGGTAATTCATCGTAAATAGAAAAAGGACGCCAATTGAATTCGATGGCTTGCAACTTCTCTTTAACCCGTTTCCAGTGTTGAGCAATGTTGCTTTGGTTAGGGTCAGTTGGCGGTGGTGCAGGTGTTTTTGAGTGATTTGTCAATGCTTAGTTTTTCTTATCAGCAACGAACGCTACGACATATGTTAGGACAATTGAGTTCTCTCGCGCAACAACGACGTTGTTTTTAGGCTTTAAAACTGTTTCAGTCTCTAAATGATTCTGCCCCTTTTGATTCTTGCTTCGTTTATTAACTTTCACCTTGAATAGCCAATACCGAAAATTCATCACCCGCACTATTACTAACTTTAAAACACAAACCCCGCCGAAGCGGGATTTGGTTTCAAATTATGATTGATGCTCTTGTTTTTAGCTCTAACCGCACTTAACCCAATTTGATTTTGAGTTGCCCCCTTTTATTCTTGAGGCTAGCTGCATATCGCGCTCTTTCGAAAGTGGAATCAACCAAAACCTGATTTACAATCATCAGACTTTATACTCAAAAGAGTCGCGCCCGGCAATGATAACTCCAAGCAGGAAATCGCCAAGCTTACTGGAATAGCACTCAAATCAACACAGCTAGGCCGCCCCAGAGGCAAACAAGCCAAAATTAACTCTGACCTCGTTATTTTTCTCAGACACTGACACCATTATTCTCCTACCCCCCAACCTGCTGTGCTCTAGTGATCATTTCTGCTGCTATTGGTCGTTCAGTCTGCAGCAAATGATAAAGTACTAATGAAGACCCGATTATAGTAATGACATAGACTCAACCTAGCTCAGCCATCAACTAGCTCAAACTGATTGGAATTTAATACTAATATATCTATTGTCTCGCCGTTTTCATTCGAAAATTCAACGTCGTAATTTCCATCACCGAAGTCATCTATAACATAACCTACAACTCCCTCAGGCAAACCTTCGTCTTTGAACTCTGAGGCTTTCAGAACGACTTTTTTGTATAACATATATAGCTCCCTATCTGACGAAGCCTGAGAATGGCCTCGATAAAGTTATCGAACCATCTTGCCTAATCATCCAGCCTGATTTGACGTAGGAGCTTCTTCCATACGCTGCACTAATTCAGGGTACGTTAATTCCAATTTCAATACGTTGTCCGTATTTGGTCATTTCACCAGCATTGAATCTTCCTTGAGAATATAGCTTTGCAGCTTGACTTTGATACATTTTAGCAAGCTGAGAAGAATGCTCTACACCATAGCCAAGACTTCTGAAAATATGGTCCTTGCCATGTGTAGCGCCATCTTTAAAAATGTATCCTGAAAATTTCTCGACAGGAACACCAACATTTACTTTGGCTGTCAAACTTGATCCTGACAACTTAGAGCTCGACGTTACTGCGGTCCTCATCGACACTGTGGCACTATTCAAACCTCGAATGAGTGGCGAACCAGCGAACCCCAGCGGCATAATACTATTTGCCAGTATTTGTTTGTTCCAAAATCTTCCATTAATGCCAAATAATCCATCATAAACATCCCGGATCTCTCCATAATTTTCCAGCCCCATAGCGTCACTTGAACGTACCCAATCATGAATATCGAATGAGCCACAGTTGCCATAGCCAGCTGCACACTGCTGAACAGCAAGCCAGTCGACGCGCCCTACGTCTTCACCTGTATCTTGTTGTTTTGATGCTTGGCTTTCAATTTCTGTGGTTTCTGAAACATTAGTAAACCTTGTTTCGTTACTTGTAGGAGAAGCGCCATTTTGCATTGACGAGAGCTCGCTCTCGACATTGTTCATGGCTATCTCACTTACTCTATCGTAATCGCCGGGAGTACCAATCACCTTCGCACCAGTACTTGCACAGCTAGTTCCTTTAATTCTTGAACCTGTGCATGACATGTAGCCGGAGGGATCAGTTCCAGCTAAGGGGTTATTCATAATATATGAATATGGGTTTATCGATTGTGAATTGCCCGGAGCCTGAATGAACGGATCAACACTCAAAAAACGCCCAAGGTTATGATCGTACACCCGCCCGTTCATATGAATGACGATGCAGTACGTTTAGTACCTTAGGTCAACAGCAAGCTTTTAAAGAACAAATAGTTAGAAACAACTTTTTGATTAGATTAATGTAACTGCCCTAAAGAATACAACATTTAAAATTTTGAAGAACAACTTGAATTTGTTAATTACTCACTGTAAGAACGTTAGTAACGCGTTCAAGGGATGATAGAAAATGGAAATGACTTCACTACGATTGCTGCACAAAAGTATGTTAGCAGTTGGCACGGATATTCAGCAGTTTAGAATCAATACTGGATCAGCCAGCTTCGACTGTTTGTTTTCAACAAGAGAAAATCCCTTTTCGCTCGCCCTGACCTCTAGAGGTAGTAATCCAAAATTCTTTAAATTTGACGTTCAGGTAGGTTATAGAATAGTCCCATACTTCGGTGATTTTTATTCGGATTTAGTAGAAGTACTCCGAAGTGGCGCGAACACTGGGCAAAAGCTAATACCCAAAGATTTTCTTGAGCAACTAAATAACCAAATCCCTATCAAAGCAACATCTAGCAATACCCCTTCAACTAGTGAGATCATTCGCTTACGTCAAGACATTACCGAAGATAGAGAAAGACCTCATTTCGACACATGGATATTTTGGAAATCGAAAGATAGACAAGGGCCAACGAAAGAGAATCAACATAAAACACTCGTAGTAATGGGACCAGAAGCCCTTCAATTTAGTCTAGATAACCGAGCTTCATCCAAGTGGAGTGCGAAAGACTTGGGGCGAGATTGGCGTGAAATCAAAAAAAAGCCAGATACGCCGAGCTAACCAATCTTTTTATGTTAAATTCAATTCATCATAGTTGATCTGCTACTGTATGAACTACAGCTCTTCTTAAATCGTTTCCTTTTTCTAACAATTCTGTTTTCGATTTGCTATTCCAGTATTCGACATTCGCTTTGACAATATCAACCAACGCCGTGAACAAAGATTCGTTTTTTACTGCGGTTTCCCGTGCTCTTGCATACTCTTGGCCTTGAGATTCCAGCTTTTTGAAGAAGGACTCTATGTGTTGGAGCATAAGCATTTTGCTGGTTGATGTATCCGCATCCTCTTCTTTGCAGTGTTGCATAAACGACACGAAAAAGTCTTCGCAGGTTGCTTCTGTCCCCGTCAAGTAATCGAAGTCATTTATGTTGCAAACAAAAATGTTTTCGTAAGGAATTGGTTGACCAAACTTTGATTCCAGATTTGATATGGTGTCGGCGGCTATATGCTTGGCTATGTTGCTAAAGCGTTTCAGATAATATTCGCCTTGCGTAACAATAAGCCCATATCTTTCGGCTTTCTCCGGCAGTTTTTGATAGCATTGTTGTTCCAATCTGAAAGCACATTCGATAATTTGTTTTGCCGCTCTGATCACCGTGTCCTTCAGGTGGTGTTTAATTAGTCTCGGCTCTGCGGTAATCATTGTCTCGACTTTTGGGACAACGCCTTTAGCTTCAACGAAAACAACGCCATCGGTAGCTTTTACCACCGCATCAACCACTTTACCTTCAACCCTGTGCTCTTTGTATAGCAGTTTTAGTTCATCCTCAGAATCGAAGGAAACGTCGTCTCGAATTAGGCAGCCTCTGACATAGTTCTCATATGCATCGCCATAACGCATTCTGAAACCATCGCGGTTTATTCTTAAAAAATGATTAAAAGCAGATTCTGACAACCCTCGTCTCAATAACGCATGGTCTGGCGTATAGAGGCCACGAGTATTGAGAATAACGGGGCAATGAATCAATCGAGTGTCTGCGTTTATAATGCTCATCGCGTTTTCGCGAGGCATTTTCTCCGATAGAAAACGCTCAATTTCTTCAGGAAACATAGCGAAAACTCTTATGGCCTTAGCAATTGTGTCAATACTGAAATGCGGATGCAGTGCTTTCACCACTTCAAAATAATTCATCACACGACGTTCATTATCCATCCCTACCAAAATAGCAGCGGTGATGTGAAAATAATCACTGAGCGTTATTTTTGTAGCTTGGAAAAATTCATCATTGAATGGACTTTTTCCCATAGGGAACATGAGTGCATGCTGTAACACGAGTCCTCTTAACCAATACGCTTTAGAATGCTGAATCCAGAACTGGTTGTTGATCAATGGCCTTAAAAATAAAGTGACTGATTCAATATTATTGTTGCCAAAGTTTGAATCGTTTAGCTGCCACAACCTGTTCATAAACCATGTTATGTCACGAGCCGAGGCGATTTTAGGCGTTCCTTTGTTTTCAACCTCAAACAGCCACTCCAACAGCAAATAAACGAGTGACGGCATGCGTTGATGTTTTTCTATACTGCCATCGGCGTGGCGTGCCAATAGTTGGTCAAGTTGTTGCCCAAAACTCTGTTTATCGTAGTACCTAACGCGTTTTTTAAGTTTGAAAACCTCTGCATTATCGGACATGAACTTCTACTTCTTTGTTGTTCTGACTATTGAGAAAGTTGATTTTGCAACGCGCCTAGGTGCAATTCATAATCTTCAGGGCGAGATTGCTTGAACTTCTCCAGATTAATCAGCTTCCATTTCACCGAAGGAAACTGGGAGAAGTCGTATATTGACCAGTCAGGCTTTAGCTGATTTACACTGAGTAAAAATGCGCGATCTTTCTCGTCTAATCCGCTGTTCACAACGTGGATAAGCTCACTTCTGGTGGCTTCAAAATCTTCATAGGTGAAAGCATGTTCAGACATACCTTTGAATTGACTTTCAAAGGCAATTCGTTGGTCAATGTGATTGGGGTTTAACATCTCATGGGTAGGCCGATTGCTACAAATAAGGGCGTATATAACGCCTTTCGCTATCTCGCGTGAATAGCCTTGGTGTTTGAGCAACAAGTTAACGTCAAACAAATCTCTTGGGTGTTGGCGGTCAAGGGCTGCGCAGATTTTACCGCCATACAGTTGTGATAGTGGCACCACCTGAATATCACAGAACACATCAAATTCATCCTGCGCGGTGTCACACAGCGGCATAACCTCAGCACTATCATCAAGCACACCTCTGCCAACCATATTCACTTCAATCTTAACCAGTACATCGCCTTCTTCTACCATCAACTTGCAGACATCAGCTTTGTGCGTAACTTTTATAGTCGGCCTTAGTGACTTGATACTACCCATTATTCTTGTCAGCGCATGATTGATTTCACGAAGGCTCTCGCTTCGGTCTTGAATCGGTATGTATGTCAAATCAATATCTACAGACAACCGTGGCATGTCCAGTACAAATAGATTGATAGCGGTGCCGCCATGCAGCGCAAAGCAGATTTCTTTCGCTACTTCGGGAATGACGTTTAGCAGCAAACTGACTTGTTCTAGATAAAGTGATTTCATGTATGTGATTCAAGCTCTTTGGGCACGGTTATTTGGTACTTAGGGATATACACACCCTCAGCCACTATCTGGCGCTTACCTTTGCCTAAATCGATAGCATCCAGTTTTAGGTAGTTCAACCAACTGTGACCGGCTTTTTCGGCCATATATAAAAACAATCGCTTTACTTTGATAGAAGTACACGCCTCCAATAGTTCTTGAACTGACTTTGGTCTCAGATTATTCAATCCTTCCATTAACTCATAAACCTCTATAAGCGGTTGCTTATCAGGGGTGAGATACAAACACTCCATTACTGCACGTGCGGGGCTGGATACCTTGATTGAGAAGTCTTTGACATCATACTTTGTCATTCCAAGTTCAGCAGGTAAAAATGATGACGCGTGATAATCTAAGTCTATTCCCCAATCATACTTTTTAAACCACGAAGGTAACCTCTCGGTTTGTGAACCGAATAGCTGGCAGCGCTGCATAGCTAATTCAAGGTAGTGTAACTTACCCAACAGTGATAAGGCGGTTTTGGCACCGATGTGTATGCTCAATTCAAGTTGCGTTTGCAGTGCATAAAGTCCGCCTAATACATCAACTTTGTCCCCATCTCTTATCAGGGCACCTCGCTCAAGCTGTCTAAGCCAGTTACTCTTGCGGTAGCGTTTTTGCAGATCTAGGCTGTAACCTTGCTCAGTCAGCCACGCAGACGCTAATACGACACCTTGAGGTGTCGAAGACATTAGATGGTTTATTTTACTTCTATTTTCGGTACTCATGGTTCTAGTTTAGTGTAAAAATCAAACCCGCACAAACCAATAGTTTAAATTTACTCTTAAATAGGCACTCAAAGTACGCTTTTACTTAAATTTATAAACCCGGCATGTAAAAGCATATTGCTATTTTCAGCTACTCATTCAAATATTGATTTGCGCAGCATTAAACATTAAAGCCCCCCTCCGCAAGATTTGAAAACAAAGCGCCGTAAAAATCGAAGACTTGTGTCAATGAGGAGATTCGATATTTCAGCTGCATCAGGGTTCGGGGGAATAAATACTAGGAAGACTTGCAGCGGGATGAGTGCGAACGTAGTCATTCCTCAGTTTGCCAACAGCGATATGGGTATACACTTGTGTGGTACTCACGTCCTCATCCCCAAGCATCTTCTGGACGGTTAACAAATCAGCGCCACTATCCAGCATAACGGTCGCAGTAGTATGTCGGTAAAGGTTGCTTGCACCGCGCTTTGAAATGCCTGCACGTCGTTTATATCTTACTTTGGTGGACGATTAGCGCAATGCAAATTTGCATTCCGTTAAATCCACAGATTTGCCGAATAAGATTTAGCGACCGCAAAATTGCAGTCGGTAAATTCTGAGTTGAACATGCAAAAGTTCAGTTACTTACCGTACCGAATATTGTCGGTTTGGCTCTGCATAATTCCCGACCGAAATCACCAGCAGAGCCTGTGCGATGTCTTCGTATATTGTCAAGATGAACGTTGCGACTGGCTTGAAGATTGTCTTAGCGATGTTTCCGTGGCGCGTAGAGGCACCCTATGGGGGGGAGTTGAGGCTTCATCATTGTCGATTTGGCCTCTCAGATTTTTGTAGTGAAAACTTTTCAATCATAAATCAAAACAAGTAGTATGACGCGGTAAGTTTTTTCAGGGAAGCAAAAATAATGAAGGTCCATCACTACACTACAATTGATACTTTAGAACTCATCTTGATGAACCGTACGATAAGACTTAATCGTTTAGATTACGTCGATGATAAACAAGAGAGTGAACTCATAGCGCATAGACATTGGGCTAAATTTATCTTCGTTAGTAGTTGGACTGCGAACGAGCATGAGTCACGTTCAATGTGGGATTACTCTGGATTAAATGGGGTGATGATAAGCCTCCCAAAGTTTCCATTTAAAAAATATCAACTGAACTCGAAGCAAGAGATGATGCTATCCGTTGGCGATGGAACATCCAGCCCTGTTCCATTTGAGAGAATGTACAACAAGAAATGGATGTTTGTAATACCCCCCTTGATTGAGGAAATTTATGGAAATAACGTTGAATATGACCCTGACCCTACACGACTAGTTGGAGTTCATAGGATTGATGAAAATGACGACCATCACTTCAGTCTGGGAAAGGAATTAGCACGAATAAAAGATATTGCATGGAAATACCAAGAAGAATACCGATACGTATTCGTTATCGTTCCAATAGATGCCGAGGCTTTTCAAAAATGGCAAAATACTGGTAACTCTGAAGAATTTTTTAGGTCCGGTTTAACTAATTTTATCCGAGGTTCTGATACCACGTTAGATTACTTCGATGTTGAATTAGATGATTCCTTGGAGTCAATTCACGTTACATTTGGTCCTCAATGTAGTACGAATGAAAAAAAGCGGGTTGAAAACTTAATTGCACAATACGCCTCCGCGGGCACAACTAGCGAGAGTAGGTTAACAGGAAAGCTTCAGGAGCCTAAGCGTAGCTAAACTTTAACTATGCTTCATTTCATTAACTACAGTTAGAAACTAGCTTCAAGCAGTCAGCTTCATGAATCCTCTCGACATACTGCCACAGTTCGTCCTTGTTCTTATACTTACTGTACAAGTTATACGTCAAGGACAACTGCTTGTGCACTGCTAGTTTCGTAGCGATGTCTTCAGGACAACCGACTTGCTCTAGCGCTGTCGCGAAGTGACCTCTAAACGAGTGTAAGCCTGTCTTGTAGCCCTCAACCTTGGCGAATCCTTTAGTTATCTTACCGAACTTCGACGAGATACTGTTAGCGGCACCTTCAGCACCAATAACAGCCTCACCGATCTCAGGGAACAACCAAGGGCTATCTCCTGCCCTCTCTATGACCTGAAGCACAAGAGGTTTAATAGCTGGTGATACAGGCACAATGCGTTGAGCGTTAACTTGTATGTCAAGCCACTCAAGGGTGAGAGAGAAGTTGGTCGGTGTGAGAGGATTTGAACCTCCGACCCCTGACACCCCATGACAGTGCGCTACCAGGCTGCGCTACACACCGACCGAAAGAGCCGACAAGTCTACTCAATTTCAACGACTTTGCAATGTAAAAAAACCAAATAACCGCCTAAACGATTATTTGGTAAACAAAACCCAACTAAAACGAAGCTTATTACAAGTCGTCTGCACTTACATCTTTGATTTCTGGCCATTCTTCATTCGCCTCATTTATATGAGTAGGAATGTTCCTAGCCCATGCTTTGTATACACTTTCGTCTTTATTCACATAAAGTACGCCATCAACAATTTCAAACGCTTTGCCGTTTATTTCAAATTTCTTACCAAACGTTGCGCCGTAGGCACAAAAGCCGCCGTAAGCTGGTGCGTATTTGTCTGGGTTGCTTACAAACATGTCTCTATTTTTCTGCGATGAAAATCGGTAAATAGCGTCGTTGTGGACAGCCGTTATAGTCGCTTTACCCAGCACTGGCTTACCTTCAGTAAAATAAGCTACAGCGTCGTGCCCGGCTAAAATAATTCCGTTTTCGTCGGTCTCTGTATCAACGCCAGCGAATACCGCGCCACTAGCAATTAGTGAAACTGCAAATAAACTACCTTTTAAGAATACTCTCATGCTATTTCTTCTCCACATTGGTGTTTCGAGTGTTTTCACACTATCTCTGTATAAGTTCGAAGAATATGGTACGTACTTCGGTCTTATACAAACATGCTCCAAACGCTTAAATACTTGTCCAAAACACCATGAAAAATTTAGAAAGCCTTTTTGACCAACTTCAAATAACCACCAATGTATTTCACAACGGACAATATTGCGGTAACTGGCAAATTGACACTTCTGGCACCGGCTTTATTAATTTTCACGCCGTAACTCACGGTCAATGCTACTTACACCGTAACGACGACGGCCCAGTTCTGTTAGAAAAAGGCGACATGGTTTTACTGCCTGTTGATAGCCCACACCTTTTAAGTCCTACAAAAACTCACACTTACAAAAATGTTAGCGCAAGCTCTATTCCTGTTAGCGAGAAACTAGGAGCTGAAGGCCCGGTGCTACTTTGCGGTTACTTCGAGTATCAGCACCCTTTAATGAGAGTAATAACAAAAGAACTGCCAGAATTTTGGATAATTAAAAAAGCATCAAAAGAAAGTAGAGTGCTACATGAAAGTCTGCAGTTACTTATCAGCGCGTCGTTAGAAGTGTCGGACTCAACCTTCACTTCGTCGGTTCTGCTAAACAAAATCGCTGAGGTTGTATTCCTTTTGATTGTGAAGCATTTAATGAGCAAGTACTCATCAACCTTAGGGGCTCTACTGCATCCGGCCATAGCAAATAGCCTTCAAGCGCTGCATAACGCGCCTGAACAACATTGGAACGTAGAAATGCTGGCGAGTATTGCGAATATGTCTAAATCTAACTACGCAGCAAAGTTCAAAGCCTGTGCAGGCGTAACTCCAATTAAATACCTAACGCAATGGCGCCTGCGTTGTGCCTGCACAGAAATAATCCAAAGCAACAAGCCGTTAATTACCATTGCAAACCAATATGGTTACGAAACGGAAGCTTCTTTTTCAAAGGCTTTTAAAAGAGAGATTGGCGTATCTCCTTCACAAAAGCGCGTTCAAACTAGGCCAGCGTAACGTAACACACCCCAGTGACTACCAGTGCAACTAACACGTTTAGCACCACACCCTCTCTGGCCATAGTTTTAATGTCGAACTTTTCCGTTGAGTATGCAATGGCGTTAGGCGCTGTAGCTACTGGCAGCATAAAAGCGCAACTTGCGCTAATTGCCGCGGGGATCATCAACAACTTAGGATCTACGCCCACAGCCATACCTGCGGCCGCTAGAATTGGCATTAGTAGTGTAGATGTTGCCGTGTTAGAGGTAATTTCCGTCAAGAAGGTAACGAACAAGCAAATTCCAAGTACCAATAGAAGAACAGGAAGCGTAGAAAGTCCCGTTAGCCATGTTCCCATAAGAACACTTAAGCCTGATGACATAAATGCTTTGGCTATACAAATACCGCCGGCAAACAATAACAACATGCCCCACGGAATATCGTTTGCGGTTCTCCAATCAAGCAGTTTGTCGTTGGTTCCTTTTTCGTCTACTTCACCGTTATCGTTTCCGCTGTTTGTAAAGAACATAGCAGCAACACCCGCTACGGCAATAGTACTGTCACTTATTGTGCTTATGCCTATCCAAGCAGTCCAAAAAGGTCTGAAAATCCAAGCTAAAGCGACAGTGCCAAAAATAGCAAGAACACGCTTCTCGGCTTTTGTCCATGTGCCTGGGACAGGTAAATCGATGTTCCCCACTTGTTTAATACCGCGCGCTAACCATAAGGCCATAATAGGTACGCCTAGTATTACGATTGGTACGCCTGTTTTCATCCAGTCGATAAAGCTGTATTCAATACCTTGGGTTTCTTCATACACGCTCATAAAGATAATATTAGGTGGCGTCCCAATCGGTGTCCCTACCCCACCTAAGCTTGCCGAATAAGCGATACCAAGTATAAGCGCCACGCCAAATCGCGGATTGTCTACTGCGTTGATAATAGCGATAGCCATTGGCAACATCATTAGGATTGTTGCCGTGTTACTAATCCACATACTGAGTACTGCAGTTGTTAACATGAAGCCCAACACTAACTTGAGCGGGCTTCCGCTACCCGTTATACGCAACATGTAAATGGCGAAACGCTTGTGTAAGTTGGCGCGCTCTAATCCTTTTGAAAGCATAAACGCAGCCA
>VAPA010090157.1_pt1 | contig 13635 bp, 10 predicted proteins | sample 3395041 | NCBI WGS metagenome assembly VAPA01 (sample SAMN08290432, study PRJNA428436) | hydrothermal vent metagenome | isolation source: Deep-sea hydrothermal vent chimney | place: Indian Ocean: Southwest Indian Ridge | depth 1973 m m
ATATCGTTAAAGATGGAGTTAGGCTGGAGGTCAAATGCCGTAGGAAAGGTGCGTCCCAATTTGCCGCTATATCAAATTTACACATAATAGTTGACAGTATCTATTGTTTTGATGAATAACAAGAGAAGGTTCTATTTTAAGGCAGGATTCATAATCACACTTTCAGGAAGTAACTGTGAAAGCGTTTTCAGACCTTGGCACTGCTATGTACACACTGATACAAATTAATTAGTTCTGTTTCTGGCACATGCCGGAAAAATTTTAAATCATTATACGGCTTCAACCCTCACTGCATCCATAGAAGTTTTTCCTTCATCTGATGGGTACATCAGGATATTTACTCCACATTGAGGGAAGTGTGCCGGCACATAGACATTGCCGTCAAGGATGGTGTCTGAGACAACAGCTTTGAGATATGCCGTACCGCATCTTGAAGTTACCTTGACATGGCTTTTGTCTGAAATACCAAATCGTTCAGCATCTTTCTCACTTATCTCAAGTATTGCCTCGGACGCTGTAAGGCCAAGTGTTTTAGATCTTGTTGACATGCTGCCAGCATGCTGTAATATATCCCTGACAATCATATTCAACGGAAACTTTTCATCGGATTTTTCGCATGGTGCATAATGGACAGGGTTAAATGCGCGGGTCGTGAGCAGTAAGTCACGAGGTACAGCGGGCAATGAGTTAATCTCCCTTACAATGTCTTCTTTGTCCATTATACCGATATTCCTACCCATAGTTAATGCGAGGTTTTTCATGATCTGCCAGTCAGGAAGTGACTCGCCAGTCGGCTCAATCACTTTGGAGACCTTTTGTGTAACTCCCTCAGCATTAGTATAAGTGCCGTTTTTTTCCGCCCAGCTGGATGCAGGCAGTATAACGTGAGCAAATTTTGCTGTTTCTGTCAAAGCTATATCCTGTACAATCAGCAGGTATAATGACTTCAATGTCGTGACAATCTCCGATTTATTGGGGAAGGTAGAAACTGGGTCTGAGCCCATTATATAAAGGGCCTTAAGTGAATAAGGCTCATAGAGCATATCGAGTACACCTTTTCCGACAGACCCTGACATTTGATAGGCCGGGCCGGCATCCGGCCTTATGCCCATTTGATAAAGACCGAAGGTATTGGCGTTTTCCGCAGGAATCTGGATGGCATCCGGACTTTCACCAAGAAGATTAATCAAATTTGTAGCGGCTAAGATAGTATCCAATCCTTTTGTGTTTTCAGAAATGCTGATAGAGAGAGTGAGCATTCTGGTTCCGGCATTAACCAGAGCCTCTGTAGTAGCAACAAGCTCTTTCTCCCCTATCCCTGTAATTTCATAGACTTTTTCAGGTGTATACTTTTGGAGTGCTTCCTGAAGTGCTGAAAACCCTTTGACCTTTGAGGCATTCTGATTATCAAAAAGGCCCCTGTCTATCATAACCTTCATTATTCCATTCAGGAACGCTACCCCTGTCCCCTGCTTTATACGAGTCCACTGTGTGCTGTGCCTTGTCAGTTTTGTCTCTCTGCTGTCAACAACGATGAGATTTGAACCCTTTCTTTTTGCCTGCAGGATATTTAGCCCGAAAACAGGATGTGTTATGCTCAGGTCTGACTCGATAACGAGTATTACTTCTTTGCCTATAGGGGACTTCAGATCAATCCTGTGGCCGCTCAGGCCGAAGGCCATGTTCCAGGCTTTCTCTACAAGGCCGTAGCCAAAGGCAGCAGAAGAATCAATATTGTCCGAACCTATTGTCTTCCGTACAAATTTCTGAAAAATATAATTCTCCTCATTTGTACATCTGGGCGAGCCTATCGCACCTATAGAGGATGTGCCATGCGCATTGGTTAAGTTCTTCAGTCTGTCACTTATATAATTAAGGGCCTCATCCCATGAGACACGTACAAGCTCTCCCCCTTCATTTATTAAGGGAGACTTGAGGCGGTTATCGCTGTAAATATAATCAATACCAAACCTTCCCCTGCCGCAGAGATTCCCCTGGTTCACTCCCCTGTCTTGCATTCCCCTTGACCTTAATATCTTCCCTTCTGCTATTCCCAGGGTAATTGTACAGCCGCAGCTGCAGAAAGGGCATATTGTATCCTTCTCATCGAGGGACCATGCCCGCGCCTTGAATTTAAGGGTTTTGTTCAGAAGGGCGCCCGTAGGGCATACATCAATACACTGTCCGCAGTAATCACATTCAAGAACCTCACCGAATGCAGGCTGTACAACAGTAGGGAAGCCTCTTCCTATAAGACCCAGCGCTCCCCTACCCTGATGTTCTGCACAGATTCGAACGCATTTGCCGCAAAGTACGCACCTGTTGGCATTTAATTCTATAAGGGGGCCTTTGGTATAAGGCGGCGCATGTTTTTTCTCCCTTACAAAGCGTCCCTGCGGTTTGCCATATTGATAGGCCAGATCCTGGATATCGCACTCACCTGCCTTGTCGCAAACAGGACAGTCAAGAGGATGATGGACCAACATGAGCTCAAGCATGGTCTGGCGAATCTTTCTCACTTTAGGGGTATCAGTCCACACGATAAGCCCCTCGGTTGCAAATGTTGCGCATGATGCTTCAAGTTTCCTGTTTCCCTCTATCTCAACAATACATAACCTGCAGCCGCCATGAGGTACTACACGCTTGTCATAACAGAGATGGGGTATATTTACGCCGTTATCGAGTGCAGCCTCAAGTATGGTGCTTCCTTTTTTTGCAGTGACCTTTTTACCGTTAATTGTGAGTTCTACCATCTGACACCTCCACTTTTTAACTGTTTCGCTATTTCACGTGAGACTGTTTAACGTGAAACCTGAAATATATAATTTTTAAAGCCGTATCTTATCCGTTCTCATGATTTATGCGTTGATAGTATTAGATCATTGTCAGGTTTTTTTATTATGTCGGCCAGATACTTTATTTCAGCCTCTCCGGCATTGCTGGTAGTGGCAGGAAGAATCTTTATAGAGTTGAATTTGCATGAATCCCAGCATGTTCTGCAATGCAGACATTGTTCCTGATTGATCTTATGGGATTTTTTCTTCTCACCTGTAACAGCATTTGTTGGACATGCCCTGAGACATGCCCCGCATCCCTTGCACAGTGTTTCATCTATATAGAACGTGCAGAGGTCACCGCATACACCGGTTGGACACCACTTCTTATTTATGTGCATTTCATACTCTTCCCTGAAATACCTTATGGTTGAGAGCACAGGGTTGGGAGCAGATTGGCCAAGACCACAGAGAGACGCTTCAATAATATCGTATGAAAGGTCTTCAAGGATTTCTAAATCACCTGCCTTACCTCGTCCTTCGCAAATATCAACGAGCATGTCATACATTAATTTTGTACCGATCCTGCACGGGACGCATTTGCCGCACGATTCGTCAGCAGTAAAATCGAGAAAGAACTTCGCGGTGTTCACCATGCAGGTACTGTCATCCATTACCACCATTCCGCCGGAGCCTACAATTGCACCGCTCTTTGCTATGTCTTCATAGGTAACACGGATATCAAGAAATTCCTCCGGGATGCATCCTCCAGAGGGTCCGCCCATCTGTACTGCCTTGAATTTTCTTCTTTTCTTGTCTATGCCTCCTCCAATATCATAAATAATCGTTTTCAGGGTTGTATCCATAGGCACTTCCACCAGTCCGACATTATTGACAGCTCCTGTGAGTGCAAAGACCTTTGTACCGGTGCTTTGCTCTGTTCCAAGACTTTTGTACCATCCGGCTCCGTTTAAGATGATTTGCGGAATATTAGCCAGTGTCTCAACATTGTTTAAAACTGTAGGCTTATCCCATAATCCCCTGACTGCAGAACGCCATAACTTGGGTCTAGGCATACCCCGTTTACCTTCGATAGAACGCATCAGTGCTGTAGCCTCTCCGCAGACAAATGCGCCTGCACCCTGATATATCTCAAGGTCAAAATCAAAGCCGATACCGAAAATGTTGGTACCTAGCAATCCTGTCTCATAGCACTGATCTATGGCTGTCTGAAGACGTTTTACCGCGAGCGGATATTCAGCCCTTACATAGATATAACCCTTATGAGATTCAGTAGCTATAGCGCAAATAATCATTCCTTCTATTACCGCATGAGGGTCAGATTCCATAATCGACCTGTCCATAAACGCACCTGGATCGCCTTCGTCTCCATTGCATACAACAAATTTCTCATCAGACTTGATCATCAGTCCAAGTGCCCACTTTTTCCCTGTGGGAAAACCTGCCCCTCCCCGTCCTCTCAGTCCTGAGTCTGACACCACCTGTACGATCTCCCTGGAAGTCATCCTGGTAAGCGCCTTTATAAGCGCCAGGTAGCCGTCCATCGTAATATAGTCCTCAATCCTTTCCGGGTCGATAAATCCTTTGTTTTTCAGCACCACCAATACCTGCTTATTGAAAAAAGGTATATCATGTATTGATGGAATAGGTTGTCTTTTCTTAGGCTCTTTGAATATCAGTTTCTGATAAGGTCTCCCTTTAATGAAATGCTCATCAACCAGACCGGGCACATCATCCAATTTTATGTCCTGATAGAATGTTTCTTCTGGAAATACAGTCATGACAGGACCTTTGGCACAAAATCCGTTACATCCGGAGAGGATCACTTTTGCTTCGCCGTCGATATGCTTCTTTTTGAGCTCTTTATCGAGAGCAGATTTGACTTTCATCGTTCCGCTAGCCATACATCCTGTTCCAGAACAAAGCATTGCATGTGAACGAACCTTTTCCATGTCATCCTCCTTTTTTATGCCTCATATTCTCACTCTATTTTTAATGTTCTCCGATTTATCAGAACGGGTTTTCACTGCCACGTGCCAATGCATATTTTTCTATAGGATTTCCACCTTCAATATGTTTTATAAATATCTCCTTAATCTTCTCTTCATTGAGGTCTCCGTATATGACTGGCGGCTGATTTATGAATTCAACAACAGCCATAGGCTCACGGGAGCACAGTCCACTGCACCCTGCTGTTTTTACCAAAATATCGTATGCACCGACATTAGTGATCTCATCTATAAGAGCTGACATAACATTTCTTGCGCCTGCAGCGATTCCGCATGTCCCCATATGCACTACAACTTTAGCTTTGTAATAACCCTTTCTTAGATTGAGCATGGACTTGTTTTTTTCTTTAATTTGGTGAAGATCCTCTATGCTTAACTTATGCATCATATATCTCCTTTCCCTGGATCAGTTCACAATGGATGAGCTGATGTGTACCCTTCTTTTTAGTAAGAACTCAGGCTGTTCACCCCTTGCAGACATCTATCCACTGATCTCTAATTGTCTGCTTTTGATAAACTCGTTAACCGCATGCAGTGCCTTCCTACCTGTCATCCACGTCACGCTATTCCATGCTTTTTCGTATCCGCTTATATAACATGGGGCGTGCTTACCTTCCGGTTTTGTCCTGAAGCAGGAGTAAAACGAGACAATGCTGCGTATTTCAGAGGGATACATGTTCAGGGCCAGTGCAATTCGCTTCTGTATCATAGGGGGTAGATACCCTAATATTTCCTGAGCGTGCAGCAGAATCCGTATTGCATGGCTGGACATTTTTCTGTACTGGTTAATCACCTTATCAAATTCCGCTAGTTTTGCCGGCTGGAAATTTTTTTCTGGCTCAAACTCTGAAGCATTTTCCCGTATTATTTCTATCGCCTTATTTGTTACGCCTCTCAGCATTTCCGGGGTAAAAGGCTTTCTTATGTAGCTGATTATGTCGAGCTTATGCGCCTCTTGAACGGCTTTCTTTAAGGATTTGTCTGTTATAACAACAATACCAATGGCAGGGCGGTATTGTTTTATCCATTTTATAAGTGTAATGCCGTCTATCCCTCTCAGCGAGATGTCTGTGAAGACAAGATCGTAATAATTTTGTTTTAACCTGTGCATAGCTTCTTTTCCATTGAGCACACCTTCCACAGAATGGCCTGCGTGGTTAAGGACCCTCCAGACACTTTTTATGATTTTTGGGTCGTTGTCTACGACCATTATGCCTATGTTATCTTTCATCGTTATCCCTCCTTTCTCTTAGTAAAGGTTTATGTTGATATGCCCTTAGAACATCTATTATTTAAACTCCCAGTGTTTCCATTTGAGATACTCGTTGACCGCGCTCGCTACCCTTCTTCCTGCTCCCATAGCCGAGATAACCGTTGCAGAACCTGTAACTATATCTCCACCGGCAAATACAGCGCTCTTGGAAGTCATGCCTGTTCCTTCTTCAGCTACGATATAGCCGCTCTTGTTTAGTGTTAAATCCGGCATGGTTTTTGTCAGAAGAGGATTTGCCCTTGCCCCTAATGCAGGAATTGCTACATCTATTTCAACTTGAAACTCACTGCCCTTAACAGGGATCGGCCGTCTCCTGCCCGATTCGTCAGGTTCGCCGAGTTTCATCTTTATACATTCAACTCCGCATAGATTTCCTTTACCATCATCAATAAATCTTGTTGGATTCGTTAACATCAAAAACTCTATACCCTCCTCACGTGCGTGGTGAACTTCTGCCCTTCTTGCCGGCATCTCAGCCTCAGAACGCCTGTAAATAAGAAAGACCTTTTCCGCACCGAGCCTTAACGCCACCCTTGCCGAGTCCATAGCCACATTTCCACCGCCCAGTACGGCAATCCTTTTGCCCATCTTTATAGGGGTTTCATATTCGGGGAAGAGGTACGATTTCATCAGATTGGCCCTTGTCAAATACTCATTTGCGGAGCAAACACCATTCAGGTTTTCACCCGGTAATCCTAAAAACATGGGCAGACCTGCGCCTATACAGATGAAGCTTGCGTCATATCCGTGCCCATTGAGTAATTCATCAATTGTAAAGAGTTTTCCGATCACTGCATTGGGTACAACCTTGACCCCTAATTTTTTTATATATTCGACCTCCCTTTCTACTATTACCTTTGGAAGTCTGAACTCCGGTATGCCGTATGTTAATACCCCCCCGGGTTTGTGTAATGCCTCAAATAAAGTAACCTCATGTCCGGACATAACAAGATCTGCCGCGCATGTTAAACCGCCCGGGCCGGAGCCTATTACTGCTATTTTTCTTCCTGTAGGAGCAGGTCTTTCGGGAATCTTAACCTCACCATTGCTGGCCTCATAATCGGCAACAAATCTCTCCAGGTTTCCGATTGCAACGGACTTCCCCTTTTTTCCCATAAGACAGCTGGATTCACACTGAATCTCCTGGGGGCAGACCCTTCCGCAAACAGCGGGCAATGCATTCTTTTCCTTTACCTTGTAACAGGCATCCATGAATTGTCTCTTTTTTATCAGGTCTATGAATCCGGGAATATCTACTTCAACCGGACAGCCTGACCCGCAGGGAGATTTCTTACATGAGAGGCATCGGGATGCCTCCTCAACTGCCTCATCAGAGGTATATCCGAAAGGAACCTCTATAAAATTTCTAGCCCGCACAAGGGGAGGCTGCTCCCTCATCTGCACTCTGTGCTTTACTTTTTTTTCTTCTTTTATTAATTTCATTATATTTAACCTCTACCTTCTCTTCTGTTTGGTTCATAGCTATATTTTCCTCGGGAATGTACGCCTGAAGTCTATTCATAAGCAGATCAAAATCAACTTCATGACCATTAAATTCAGGGCCGTCAACACATGTATACTTTGTCTCTCCTCCAATTTCCACCCTGCAGCCGCCGCACATCCCGGTTCCATCAATCATGATCGAATTCAGACTGACTATTGTTTTAACTCTGTATTTTTCCGTTGTCTTGCATACGAACTTCATCATAATTGCAGGCCCTATGGCAATTACCAGATCAACCTTATCATTGCGCAGGATATCTTCGAGGGGAACTGTTACAACTGCTTTTGCGCCTGATGAGCCGTCATCCGTGGTAATAATGAGATCATCGGATACGTTTCGCATCTTCTCTTCCCAGAAGAGGATTGACTTTGTCCGTGCTCCAATAATTGATGTAACCGTATTGCCTGTTTCTTTGAGCGCCTTTGCTATTGGATATACAGGGGCGATCCCTACTCCGCCGCCTACACATATGACCCTTCCGAAGTTTTCAATGTGGGAATGGTTGCCTAGAGGGCCAATTACATCGGTTATAAAATCGCCTTTATTTAGTGTCCCCATGTGATGTGTAGTCTTGCCGACTTTCTGAAAGACAGTTGTTATGGTTCCTCTGTCTGCGTCAAAATCAGCAATGGTTAATGGTATCCTTTCTCCCTGCTCATGAGTCCTGAGTATAAAAAAATTCCCGGGCTTTGCTTTTCGTGCGATATCCCCGGCTTCTATGTCAAATAAGGTTATCTGCTCAGATAGATCTTCCTTTTTTAAGATTTTAAACATTAAATTATTTCCTCCTTATTTGTTTAAAATTGTTATCCATTAATCCCTTTATCTTCCCTGAGGATTCCCTCTTATTTAAATTGTGGTATAAATGTATTGCCTTGTAAATCGATAGAAAATTGAAGGTATTTTGGAAGAAATTTCTTATGATAGATTAGGTTTTTTTTACTAAATCGAATGCGAACATTTGCTTTGAGGAAACTTCTTATGCCGGATTAGGCAATTTCCCTTAGGTTGGATTGGTTGGAAGGATTCGAGCCTGCATGCTTACGGTGTGTAAACCTGCCGGCCTGCTTCGGCGAGACAGACCCCGAGGCCCGTAGCTTCGCCCCGAGGCGAGCGAGCGAGAAGGCGTGTCAATTCCGACCTTGACTCAGGATCCCCTGCACTCTGAGATTAGTACAGGCTATCTGGAGATTATACTGAGATAAAACTGGAGGGCTTTAATAAATAGACTTGACGGCGTGCATGAGGACATCATGAGTACACTTTAACTGCAGCTTGATCTTGATGTGCTCTATATAAGTTTCAATGGTTTTCACGCTGAGGTTTAATCTTTCCGCTATCTTGTGTTTTTTCAGTCCCTGGCCAAGGAGTTGATAAACTTCCAATTCACGGTTGCTGAGGGGCTTTGTGGAAGAATCGAAACTTTCAAGTTTGTTTTTAACGAATTTATGTAAAAGCGTTACGTTTAATTTATCACTAACGTATATTTCTCCGCTCAGGACTTTTCTTATTGCTAACAGCAATTTCTTTGATGACTCCTGTTTCATGATATAGCCCCTTGCCCCTGACTTAAGACAACGTTCGGCATATTCGGATTCATCGTGCATGGAAAGAACCAGAATCAATAAACTGGGATGAGAATAAATGAGATTCTCTGTAAGTCTGATTCCACTGCCGTCTGCAAGGCTGATATCAACTATAACAATATCGGGTTTTGCATCTTCAATAGCCTGTAATGCATCAGAAACTTTATCTGTTTCCCCGCATACCATAAGGTCTTCTTCACTGTTTAAGAGATGAGAAAGTCCCTCACGTAAAATGCAATGGTCTTCAACCATAAAAACTTTGTTCTTTTTTGTCTTATTCGCGGTTTTTAGAGTTTTCATGGTTTTTCCCCTCCAAAAAACCATTTAGGGTTATACTACTAAATTTATTATAGGGCAAATACATTGCTTTGTAAATCCACAAAATATCAAGGGTTATCTTTAAAGAAATTTCTTATGTTTGATTAGGTGTTTTTCCCTATGCTGGATATTTGGAGTTTTCATAATTATTTTCTCCTTAGTTTTGAATATATTATTAAAAGCTATAAATTTGTTTTGGTATTTTTATCATTTTCCTGTTTATCATAAAAACTGCATGTTACAAGTGTCCCTTTTTTGGTATCTGACCGGATGTCAAGTAATGCATTGATTATGTTTGCCCTGTATCTCATAATTTCCAGACCCATACCTCTTTTTTGATTTGATATGTCAAAACCTGTTCCGTTATCCTCTATACTTAAAGTAATTTCATTGCGTTTCTTGTTCAGGCTAATTTCGATCTGCCCGGGCTTGGCGTGTCTTACAGCATTAGTAATAGCCTCCTGAGCGATGCGATAGAGGTGTATCAACGCAGCCTCGTTATATATAAGGACTGGTTCGCTGCATTTGATAAGACATTTTATCCCAAACAATTTTTCGGAATTAGACGCAAGATCAACCATAGCTGTCATCAGGCTGTATTCATCCTGTTTCAGCATAGGGGAGAGACCGCTGGAAAAGGATTTAAGCTGTTTTTTTGACATATCTATAAGATATGTGATTCTTGCTGCATCTTCAGCCTCCGGAATCATTTTTTTCCTTAACATGTTTTCAAGCCCCTGGGTCTTAAATGAGATGGCGGCAAGTTGTTGGCCTACATTGTCATGCAGGTCATGCCCTATACGCCGTCTTTCTTGTTCTTCAATCTCAAGAAGTGTTTTCTCCAGATGTTTGCGCTCGCTTATCTCTCTATTCAGATCTTTCCAGGAAGCAGTGGTAGTATTTAAAGTCTCTATCATTAGATCAAATATCCTGGATAATTCGCCAATTTCATCCTGTGTATCTGTGCCGACCTTATAATCTAAATTTCCGCTTCCTATTATTTCGCTTCCTTTATGTAATGCCTTAATCGGGCTGGAAATTGATTGTGAAACACGGAAAGACACTACTATTACCCCAAACACGGTTGCAATAAAAATAACTATCATCCATTTTCTGAGTAGATTAATCGGGGCATAAACTTCTTTCAGATCCTGCTTTGATACAAATCCCCAACCGGTCAGCTGAATATATGTATAGGCTGCCAATACCTTCTCCCCCCTGTAATCCATTGTCTCCAGAATCCCTGTGTTTCCGAGGGGAACATCTACAGCGGACTTCGCTATGATTTTCATATTAAGCGGTGTATTTCTGTGCCAGCGCAACTTGTTTAAAACAATGGCATCTTTGTTAAAGATGAGATGCTCGCCGGTCTTACCTATACCTGTAAGATCTGACAACATTTTAAAGAGAGAAGTTTCAAGTTTAATTCTGGCAACGAGTATGCCTATGATGTGACTGCTGTCTGTCAGGCTGAAAATGGGGATGGACAAAGCCATGCAGGGCTTTGTCACTGTTGAGGAATAATGGATATCCTCTATAAAGAGGCTTGAACTCTGCAAAGCCCCCTCAAAGTGGGAGTCTGCCAGAGGTCTTCGCCCCTCACGCTTTTTAAAGGTTGAGATCATGATTTTTTTGGTGTATGGGTTGACGACAAAGATTTCGTAAAAGTCATCATGATTTCGCAGATATCTATTGAGAAAGTCTCGGGCCTCCTTAATAATAGCGAAATTGCGTTGCTTATCTTCTTCATTACCGTTATTAATTTTTTCCACAAACCATATTTCATTATCAGAGGAGATGTTACGGATATCTATGATTTTTTCTTCAAGCAGTTGATTCAATTCAGAAACCTTAATGTCCCGAATTGCCTCGAGGTTTTTGAATATTGATAACTTCATGGCACTTACCATATGAAAGTAAATTGCGATATTGACCATAATCAGTGGAAGCATGGCTATAATAAAAAACCAGAAAGTGAGGCGTGCTCTGATTCCTTTGTATTTAAACTTTTTTAACACAGTTTTTGTCATAAGACTCTTCAGCAAACCTCCTTCTTTAACAGGAAGCGTGAAACATCATTTTCTGCCATCTTTTGTACAAAGGGTGTGATCTTAACAATCTTACCTATAATATTTATGTATCACTAAATGCTTTAATTTACAATTAAAAAAAATTAATTAGCCTATAAAACAGACTAATTGATTTTTTCTGATAAGTGTTTAACCCGCCCCCCATGGATTTTTTTTGAAGAAACTGCTTTAGCTTTATACTCTCTTTTTCCTCAGACCTGCCTGCCGGCAGGCAGGCTCGAAACTATTCGTTTCACTGACAGATGACAAATGAAAAATAATCCAGCAATCAGAAAAATAGGGATTAGGGGTCAGTGGCTAGTAAAACCCAATCCTTATAATCAATTTCCAAAGTCGAGTCGACGGGCGCCATTCTTATACTCGTTACTTGTTATACGTTAATCGTTAACTGTAAAAAATAAAATGGGGTCTCTGACTAGTCGGGAACCTTATCCCTTATGGTAAAATGTCAACAAAATAGACCTGACCCTCTCCACTAATTCTGACATTCAGTATGCTCCTTTTTGCTGCATCATGTGGAAAAGTTTTCAGATATAAACAAAAATCATAGGAATTCATCTATTAATTCTCGAGTGCCTTGTATCATCTGGCCAACATCCTTAATGTCAAAATCTTCCCACCGTGCATGTAATGCGCTGTTTCTTACAGCAGCATAACTCTTAGCGCGCTTAGACTTTACAGGAGTTAATACTCCTGCCTTTACTAGCTCATTAATTAATTGTTCTACAGCAGCTACAGGTTCTTTAAGTTCGTTTTTAACTGCAATTTTGCGTATAGTGTCTTCGAACACTGCACTTGCAAGTACTGCCGATTCAACTTTTTTATCTGCTTTATGGTAGTCAGCTGCGTGGTCAAGGAAATCGTCGAAAGTAGAAGCAGTAAAAATATATTCTGCCTGTTTTAAGAGGCCACGTTCAACCTCTTCCTTAAGGGACATAAGTAGTCCAAAGATTTTATGCAGTATTTGTACAGGAACTCCTCTCTGCATATCTTTGTTACTGAGCAAACGATTGAATTCTGAATGAAAGATTGTATCAGGAGGAGCGATAATCCTAACTATATTTACTACAGATGCAATCCATGCCTGATATTCATGAAGATTATCATCTTCGCAACACCAGTACCACACGCTACCGTCTTCATTGTGAGGAATTTTAGCAATTAGCACATTGCCATGTTCAAGCAGTTCATTAATTCTTTTTTCGATATTTGAGTCCATCTCAGGTTCCTTTAAAAAATAAGCTATGTTAACCAGTTTAATAAAAGACCCAATGCTAGGCCAATAAGAAAACTAATCAGTCTATCTTTCCATTTTTCTCTGTTACTTCTTTTATTGTTTTTAATTTCTTTTAATTCATTAATTCTTCTATTCATTGCCTCATAATGTGGGGTATCTTTATTACGAGAAGATTGTAACAGGGCTATTTCAATTTCTTCTAGTCCAAAGTTTTCAATCAAGGACTCATCTGCGGTTTTTACATATTTGCTGAATTTATTTGCAATTTTCTTGGATTTTTCAGAAAGTGTCATGAGGCCCTCTTATTTAATCTTAAAATTTTTCATAGCTATTTTTTACCCTGTTTCAGGGACAAAGTCAAGAATATTTTCAGGGATGTTTTAACACAGGCACTTTTTTATACGCCTGTACAGGGGTCAACAGGCCATATCTCAGGACGACTGGTGGGGGTAGGCAAGGAACTATCTGGACCACTTGCAGAAATAGTGACACTTCTAATGATTATTGCGGTGTACAATCTCTATCAATGTTGATAGTACGACTGCTCATAACACTAGGACAGTGCCAAATATTGCCATCTGAGTCTACAAAATTTTGGGCTCCAATATGTATCAAAGGACCAGTTACTCTCTTTTCTATCTTGGGAGAACTCCTACCGTAACATAGGTCTGATTGAATTCGAGCAGTTTCCAAAAAACGCTTACTTTGTGAGCGATATTTAGCTGGAGTTCCCCCGCTTTTGTAGACACTCACCTGCTTCCACTTCCAGCTAACTCAAACGCCTGGGGACTCACATAATCGAGATAGCTATGACGTCTCCTTG
>VAPA010844920.1_pt1 | contig 13602 bp, 23 predicted proteins | sample 3395041 | NCBI WGS metagenome assembly VAPA01 (sample SAMN08290432, study PRJNA428436) | hydrothermal vent metagenome | isolation source: Deep-sea hydrothermal vent chimney | place: Indian Ocean: Southwest Indian Ridge | depth 1973 m m
CACAACTTCTATTACAATAAAAATCTTTTTGACTATTTTTTGTTTTAGAGTCATATCTTCCTTTAGCTAATTTAAAGGTATTTTTACAGAAGGCGCACCACACTTCAACAAAAACAGCTCTTTTTAACTGATGGTCTCTTGCATGAGGACTCTTTTTTATTAATTTAAAATTACTGATTTCATTATGTTTTTTATCCTCATCTTCATGGTGAACGATTTCATTTTTATCGAGTTCTCGACCAAGATAATTTGCCATCATATATCGGTGCTCTTCAGTGACAATACCATTCTCAAGATATAATTTTATATATCCCGATTTAGTGTCAGTATATTTATTTTTTATTCCTATTCCTACAAGCATATCTTCCGTTCTATGTGTATAAGAGGGATATGTAAATGGGCGATACTAGATTTGAACTAGCGACCTCTTGCATGTCAAGCAAGCACTCTAACCAGCTGAGCTAATCACCCGTTATTTTCAAAGTTGTAATGACAACGCAGATTCTCACTGCGGGCTTCTAGCACGTTGGAGGAATTTACCACCGCTCGTTTAGGGAATCAGCACCCCGCTCTATCACCATTACAACAGCGCTATTTCAAATGGGCTCACCAGGACTCGAACCCCGGACTAACGGATTATGAGTCTAACCATCTGAGCTAACCGCCCTTAAATATGTTTCCATATTATTTTTTGGCATATCTGTATAATATTACTCTTAGACACAGGAAATTTTTGAGCTATCTTATTATAAGACATATTATTTTGCCTCAATTTTCTGATTTCAATAACATCATTCTCTTTTAATTTAGCTAAATTGCACTTTTGACCCTGTCTTCCTTTTAATAGCCCCATTTTAGAAGCGTGAAGAGCGTTTTCTTTGGGTGTTACCCATTCAAGATTATCATAAAAATTATTTATTTTGTGACCATCTTTGTGGTTAACTTGTGGTAATCCTTTAGGGTTTTTGATAAAAGCACAAGCCACTAAGGTATGAATCATTTTACTCTTATATTTTCCGTCTCCGGTACACAAATTTACATAAATATATCCCTTACTATTTATTCTGCTTTTTAATATTCTTTTAGATTTATTTTTTGAAGATTTTACCTGCCCGTAATTCGATATTTCATAATCCTGAAAATCTTCAATTGTTTTCCATTTTTCCATAGAAAAGTCTTAATGGGCGCACTTGGACTCGAACCAAGAACCTTCTCCTTATGAGGGAGCTTCGCTACCTTTGCGACATACGCCCTTTATTTTATGGCACACCCGGTAGGATTCGAACCTACGGCTTCCAGATTCGTAATCTGGCACTCTAATCCAACTGAGCTACGGGTGCGTATTTCAAAGAATTTAGCCTGTAGGGGAGTCGGACCCCTGTCGAAGGACTGAGAATCCCCCATCCTAACCACTAGACGAACAAGCCGTAATTGGTAGGGGTACGGAGAATTGAACTCACGGTCGCAGGCTTGAAAAGCCCGTATCCTAACCACTAGACGATACCCCCAAATATAAAAAACCCCTGCCTGGTTTTTCACCTGACAGGGGTTTGAGTTCGGTTTTAGTTTGTAACTTCCCTATCAGGTTTGCACCTTCCGATCTCGTTCCCAGCGTTCTATTCTGATAGTAAAAGTATTCATAGCTTTAAAGATACCGCAAAAGGTTTGAAAAGTCAACCTTTATTTTTATAGATCAAACAATATGATCGTAAAGTTTATCCATATTGTCAATTTTAAAAGGAACATCTAAAGGTACTTGCAACGCCCCACCGTTGAAAATAGGAGGTATTGCACCTAATGGCACAGGTTTCTTCATTTTCATAATAGCTTCTAAAAAATATGTTCTTTTTGAAGAAGTTTCTGTTATGAAATCCACAATAGCCCAATAGAGTAATTGCTTTGCTCCTCCTGAAACATAAAAGAAGATGTGTTTGCAGGCAGGTCTATTACTGCGTTTGTAACCATTCCTCTGGCACTCATACTTAAAATTATGTAATACATCTCCTAATCCCCGGGGATGCTTTCCGGTTCCATCTACACAAACAATCATGGCATGGGAGAAAGAGGTAAACGGTTTACCGGGTAATTTATTTGGCCGGTGGCCCGTAATAATTATTCTCACTTTTTCTTCTCATCCTGTTCGTTAATAAACTCAGTAATGATTTTTTCAACGAGAGCCCCGACAGGATCAGAAGTATACCATCGGATCGGGAGATTTCTCTCTTTTGCATGATTGATTTCTTTTGTAGTTGACTCACCTACTAAATCATTACGGTTAACTACAAAAATTTCATCTGAAAGATCAATCTTACGGAGATGTAGCTTGTCCATTTGTTCAGCAACATTTTCATGCTCTGCAAGATGGTTTGGTATTTTTCCCCGGGTATACCATATAGGCATGAGATGAAGTCCCATAGCTATCACACCTTCATCTCGCTCTAAAATCCATCCTACCACAGCCATGACATCAACATATTTTGATGACCCGCAGAGAGTGATTACTTTTGGTTTACTTTTGTGACTTTCCATTTTGTATCCTTATTCCTAATGTGATATAGGGTAACTTTAATTTTTATCCAGGAAATCCTTCTTTTTCTGCAAAGGATAACTACAGTTTTCACAGTCATCCCGGATACTTAAATTCACAAATTGGCACCGCGGGCAAGAAATTTTGTAAGCGTACTTTTTTATAATTTTATCTTCTCCTGCAGCAACAATTTTCATACCCTTCCAGTTTGTTGCCATGGAGAGATCGAAATCATATTCATTTGCAATTTCTCGCATTTTTTCGACCATTTCATCAAGCTGCTCTTTGGTTCTGTCTTCTGCTGTTTTATCTTTCCATCTTACACAGTAATCATCGCCAGGTTCCCAGTTCATTTTATAACTCCGGTAAATAGAGCATTTCTGTATCCCATACTCCGAGAATGAAATAGTAAAAACCGAAGGGTGACTGGCCCAACAGGATTGGGTCGCGCTTTGCTTCGACTTTTTTAAAATCTTTTTTCTGAGCTATGACAAAGAAGTGCGGTTTCTTATCGCATACTTCTGCAACTTTTTCAATATATTCTTTCATTATCTTTGTGGCATCATCAGGAAATTCAGGAATGAATATATCCGCGTTACCCATTTTAAGATCGTGTTTATCAGTAACTTCTTTTATTTTAGCTCCGTCTGTGATATCAAATTGGGAGAAGTATTCCCGGAATGTTTTACCGTTTTTCGCTTTATCATTGTATTTTTTACGATTCTGAAGACAGAGGATAAGAGCTTTTACTTCCTGCTTTGCATATCTCTGGGTGATTATCTCTTCTTTATCCCGTAATATGCCAATCTTATCTTCTATACCTTCGAGGGACCAATTTGTTGGAGGTTTCTGAAGTTCATTAATCACATCAATAGGTTTCACAGGAACACTTATGATCTTTTTTCTTTTTCTTTCACCTTCATCAATGTTATTCTCTTCACCGTTACTGTCACCGTCAAATGAAACAAAGCCACCTGCCCAGTTCCCACCAGAGAATCGATCTTCCCTGAAATCTATGAGATAATTTTCGTTAAGACCGGACCGCTGTCATTGCCCATAAGAGTAAAACCACCTTGTTTCTGCTTTTTCCTCATTTTCAGAAATAGTAAAATGAGTATTATGAGACAACAAGCCAGTATTATGATAATAATAGTCGTTACGGGTGAGAAAGACATTATCCCTCCTTTAATTTTTTATCTAAATTTTTTGCAGCTGTCGCAATATCTCTTATAATTAATAGAAGAGACATCTGATCAGAAGCGTACTCAGCGTCACCTTTACATTCGTCATGTAATAGAGTAACACGTTTTAAGACGAACTTTGCTGCTGTATACCGTTCTGATAATTCCTCAAGAGTATAAGGTTGGAGCTGCTTCTCCGGATTATCTCTCCAGTGCATTACACCGTCAATAACTTTTTCCTCATAATACATTAATGACCTTCTTTTATTAAATATTCCCTTAATTCAGTGAGTGTCTGTCCTAACCAGTTTTTCCCCTTCCAGGTTTCCCTGTTTTGTGCCAAAGGATTTGTTTTCCTGAGACCTATCCCCCAGAGTTCATCTGAAGGGCTGGCTTCCACAAGTGTAGTGCCTACAGTAGCCAGAAGTTCTTTTTTCATATCTTCATTCTGAAGGAACTTGGCCTGGTTTCCACGAAAGACAATACTTCTGGCTTCTCTATACCATGTATCCTGAATAAAGTTTCTGACTTTCTGACCGTAGCGTTTCTGGTCAATAGGTTCTACTGATGACATGATTTTCCGTTCTGTCTCCTGATCTCGAAAGAGCCGGGCTTTCGCTGCCATCATGTACTGCTCAGCACAGTTGTACCAAATAGCATCTATCATAAAAGGGGAAGGATGCCGTTGAGAAAAAGTGCCACTCCAAAAGAATGTAAATTTTTCAGGTTCCATTGTTACCCTCCGTTAAAACTGTGTATCGATTAAATTGTTTGAGGAATACATCATTATTACTACCACATCCAAAACAGGTGGCCCAGTTCTCATAAGCTCGGGTCCAGTACACGAATCCACATATAGGGCATCTTACGGCATCAGACATGTTTTACTCTGTGATTGATTATCAATAGCTTTAATAATTCTTTCTGCTATAACCGGGTGACAATGAATTGTTCTCTGCTGCTCGTTATATATGTATGAGTTTATTGGCATCATTCTATAATTTTTAGGGTTCTTTAACCATTTTCTTTTTATGCGCCTTTTCTTACTCCGGCACATCCGGAATAATTTTCTTTCAGTCATCAGAGGAGTCTTATACTCAAGAATATGGCTCTTCATTCCTTCCTCGGCAGCTTCTTCTGACTCCCATTCTTTAGGCATTCCATCATCATCTTTGATGAAACCGCACACTTTATCTTGTTGATCTTTCCAGATAGCATACCACATTATAATGGATCTCCAGTTACTTTTTGTCCGTCAGATAACTCACCTTTATCGGTATTCCTGCAGCTTCGAGTTCTGCTTTCGTACATTTTAATTGCATACCACCTCTTCCAAGAGGGCACTTGTCGCCCTGCCCGCACATGCAGCGTCCATCTTTTCCTATTTCTACGGGAGGCTTAGAAGGATGTCCCGGGTTTAAATGGTAACCCAGAGAATCCTGCGAGTGTGGTCTCTTTTCAAGATTAATGACATATTGAATACCCGTGTATTCACTTTCTACTAATATCTCACCCCGTTCACGTTTATGCAAAAGATGTTCATGAGTCATCATGTCACCCTCGGGGAAAGGTTTATCTGTAAAAGTAGTTATTTCCTTTGCTTTTTCAATGGCATTTAAAAGTTCACGGACGGTCTGTTCAGTTAGATTTACTTTTGCTTTGGTTACTTGGATCATGATTAACCCTCACTCCTATAGAACAGTTTAAGACGGGACTATATATTTGTTTAAAAACTTTATCAGATAATTCCGCGGTCACTAAACCTGGTTCAACGCCTACAATTTTACCGACAATTTTACCATTTTTCTTTACATCTTTTCCGACCATCTCTTCGCAGGCGTTGACTTCAAACCATTTGACACGTTTCATCTCTTCTTTTTTCTTTTGCATTAACATACCCCTGAATTCTTTACATTTACTTCTCAGTTTTACACTTATCATTGTTTAACTAGGCTTTTTCTTCCTCATGGCATAGGTCTATACGCTAAGAATATGAAATAAAGAACAACCAGATCAATGATTCCAAATAAGGTAAAAAAGCCATAAAGAAATATTTTCTTAAATATCAAAATCTTTTATTAGCATCCTGTCATTTACAAATATTATCATTTCTTTATCGGTTTATAATAATTTCCCGTGATTCTTTTTACGACATCTGACAATACCAGGAAATCCTCCTCAATCTGAAAACAGGGAACGGCACTGACAATTTCTTCCATATTAAAATGAGAGATTAGTAAGTGCCTTTCATAGCCATCCCTGTATCCTCTATAAATTTTGGAGGTTTTGTAAACATAGGTCTGTTTAACAACGAAGTTATTATTATCCTTTATGACGAGTTTTCCCTTTGTCCCTTTCTCCCGCTGCACTACGTTGTAATGTCTCTCAACGAATTTAGGGATCTTAAAACGTCTTTTTCCTTTTACCTTTCTCGCTATTTTTCTTTTTTTCGATGGTGGGAGGAAGCCATCAATAAGAAAGAGACCTTTCACTGCAGGTTTCCGATGATAAATCTTAAACATTTTTAGAGCACAGAGGGTATCCGGAACACCGAAGCTCTTGGCTACTATAACGAAGTTCACGTCTTTCCCGTAATATTTCATGCTCTGCTGCATAGCTTCAAACAGGCACTCTTCTGATGCCGGTCCAATAGTACCGCGGCCGAAGATAAAGCTGTAGTCATCTTTTTCTCGGTTCTGGGATATCCTGGTTTCTTCTACGCCTTTCAGAGCCTCATAGTACATTGTGGAATGAGTTTTTTCTCCCTCACCCACTTGCGGGAGCCAGTGAGTAACATAGCCATCAAGAGTAGACATTTCAAAAGGATGCTCATCATCTCTCTGGTGAAACCGGTTCATGCCATTCATTACAACAATAATGGTATTCGGGTTATACATTTGTTCTCCTATCTGAGACCGGCTTCTACCTGTTCTATGAGGGTCATACTTTTCTTTCTGATTTCATTATTAAGATTTTTACGGCGTTCATTTTCTTTATACCAATTAGCTGTTGCTTTTTTGCTTGCTTTTGTTTCTCCAAATGCTTCACTGACTGTTCTACCGGGAGGTGGTAGTGGTTTTAAATATTCAGTTTTTCCCATCAGAATCCTCCTTTAATTTCTTTTGATGCTTTTTAAAATTTTCAAGACATTCTTCCGATCCGTAAACAGTGTAGTCAAAACAATGTGCGTACATGAAAGGGCATGCACTGCAGTTAGGAACATTTTTATGTAACATGGCTGTAATAAAGATATCATTCATCATCAATTATCTTCGGAAGAGGGTACTCAAGACTTCGTTCAGCTTCCAAACGTTCAGCTTCTTCCCATTGGTCATCTCAGCGCAGGTTTCACTGCCTTTATCAACCCCGGATCTTCTTTCTTAGTGCATTCCTCATCATCATCGTAAACTTCAGAAATAGATTCTTTCTCATAGAATTTATATGTTTTCAGACTCCTTTTGGAAGTTTCGAAAGAATTTATTGCTTTTTTTATTGCATCATTAAAATTTAGTTTTTCCGGGTTGTCCGTATTGAGAAAAACTTTTTCAATAATACCGCTGGTCAGTTCAGCCTGCGTGAATCTATTAGTTACGCATCTTTGAAGTATACCGTGGTTAAATTTTTCAAATTCCGGAAAAGGTATTTCTTTAAAATCTGTATAGGAACTGAGAAGTTTATGATATTTTGATGCCATGACATCGTATGCTTCCTGCTCTGACTGAGGAGGTTTTATTTCAAAAATTTCATCAAAACGTCCTGGTCTGTCTATGATGGTCCGATGAATCATTTCCGGATCATTAATAGAAACGAGAAAAACGGCGTTGAGATCCGGATCGTCCATTTCATTAATAAAGGTCCCTACCCGTTCATTCTTTTCCTGGAAACGGAAAGCATCCAGATCTTCTATAACAACAAGGGCAGGCTGGATCGTATGTATAAGATTGAAGCAACGTTTAATCCCAGCTGATGTTGAAAATTCATCCGGTGATATTTTAATAATTATGAGGTTAACAAGAATTTCTTCAATTTTTTTTAATATTATGGTTTTACCGGTTCCCTGTATCCCAATGAACCCGTACCCTCTTTTACGTCCGTGTTTTAATATTTTAATTATTTCTGCTACTAAGGGTTCTACATCAAACTGATTGATTATTTCATCAACGACTGCTCTTCTCTTTGTTACAATGCTACCTTTGAATTCCAGTACATTCTCTTTGATATTGAATGTCAAAATGAAGTTCTTTAGGATGAGCATTTCTAACTCTTTAACAATATCGAGGGTTATGGGGGGACACTGCCCTATAAAGAGTATGCTTTCTAAGAAGGATATCTGTCCGAAAGTTCTAGTGACTATGTGTAAAAGGAGCTTTTTTTCCTGAAACTCAAACAGTATATACATACTCTCTAAATCTTCCGGCATCTTTTCAATTTTCTCTAAGGACATGTTGTAATATCCCAGTATTTTAAATCCCTCAGTGTCAGGGCTTTTTAAGACCCATTCCAGTATGTCCTCATTTAAGTATGTTGCGTGCCATCTTTCTTTATAGGAATCGGATTTGATCTCCAGGAGTTTACTGACCAAGATATCTCTTTTTTCATATTCGGACAGCTCACCTTTGTAGATCTGCTTGATATATTTCTTTACTTTTATGCCCATCTCAAGGCCGTAGAAAGATGCAGGAAGGGTGTACCTTAAAAGATTGACTGTATTTTCAAATGACAGTTTCTTTTTTGAAGTAAAAAGAGTTCTTATTCCTTTATCAAGATCAAGGATAGATCCAAAAGCTTTTAAGATGCTCTCAGGATTACCGTAATTTTCACTAATGAAATTAAAGGGGTGATATAATTTATGTCCTTTAGGAACCAAAGATGATAGTGATAAACTATCTCCTGCTGTTACCGGCGCTATTTTATCTAAACTAGGCATAATTTCCTTTCAATTGTTAGGTACTATAACATGGTACAGAATTGAAAGGGGATTATTAAAGGAAAATTTTGCAGAAATAAAAATAACTCGAACCCTCACCGGAAAATTCGAAGCTATTACCTATACTCAGGTCATGCGGACACTGAGTATAGGATTTTCACATCGTTTGGAGCACATCTGGAATGTAACTTAATATAGGATATATTATATCCGGATTAATCACTGTGTTGTTTTGTACTTTTTTTCTAATAACTTTCCAATCATTTTGTTTTGCATATTGATCTTTTTCAAAATCTATTTTTGATTGTTTACCATTATGGTACAACCCATCAAATTCAACAAATACACATCTGTTTGGTAGAGCTAAATCAAAAATAAAATTACCAAGTCTGAATTCAAATTCAAAGGGTTCATCGCAGAATTTAAGAAACGACTTAAGTTTTGTATATTTCCACATTTTTCTTAAACGTAATGTTTCTTCTGGTGGTATAAGATTTTTTATTTTATCCTTTCCACCTTTGTGTTGGGCTTCTCGTCTTTTCTCTGACATGCTACCAGCAGAGGCGCATGACCTAGAACAAAATGTAGCACTTTTACAACCAGTTTGAGTAATAAACTTTTTTTTACAATGTGGGCAAACTTTTTCTATTTCAATTCTTCTGTTGGGTCTTGAAGCATTATTCTTTTTTGCTGCACATGATCTATTGCAGAAGAAATATAATCGACCATTTCGGATTTGTCTATTATATTCCGCTTCACGGATATGGAAGTCATTATTACACCAACTACATTTTAAAATAGGCATGCAGTAAATATAATCATTGTGGAGATGTTTGTCAATGATTAATGGAGGTGAGGGGAGTCGAACCCCTGTCGATAATGTCTTCAGCTTAAATCTCTACATGTTTATCAGGTTTCTTAATCCGGTTACACAGTTATGAAACAAGCAAATATCACTGGTAAAAGTCGTAAGTGTCATTTCGGTCCCCTTCTCTCTTACGCATTCGGTTGTCCTATCCGATGGGCTGGGAACTCCATTATCGGAGTCGTAAAAGTTCCCTGGTTGTTTTTAATTAAACAACGGCTGTGGCTTCTTTAGCTTGTACCTGAAGCATTTTGCCAAAGAAAACCGAAAAAGCAACTGTGTTAGCAGTTATTGGTTGACCGACTAATAACGGGCCAACGGTCATACCCGACATGCAATTTAAGTCTTAGTTCACTACCTCGAAACCAGTACACCCCCAGAATATTCAAAGAACAAAAGTAAAGAGAGCACAGCGCTCACCCTGTTACAACCTGTAAAGGGCTTTTTACATAACAAGCCACTGTGTGTTTTTCTCCTTCACTTTCAAAGAACTACTTTAAATATACACTAAAAAACAATAAATAGTTAGCAAAATAATTATTTTTGTATTATATTGTGCTCATACTGTTTCACCAAGGACTTGTTCCTTTAGATAAACATCCCCGTGCATTCTGAATAGTACGGGGATGTTCTTATTTTAAGTATTGGTAATTATTCCAACAGTGATTACAAAAATGATCTGTAATACTATAAGGACACGAAGCCACCACGGAAATTCCATAAAATCTTTTACAAGATCTGGATTGAGATAAGGTTTAGGCATTATTGCTCCTTATACATATACGTGAGTGATTTTGTTCCAATCAAAAGCTGGGCCAATGTCCACTTTTCCATATGCCCTGAAATTCACATGTGAACAGATACCTTCAAAATTTCGCGCTTCATTTGTATCTGAAAAAAGGCTATAACGTGTCTCAATTGGTAAGAACTCTCGGGGTATGTTAAATTTACTGCAGAGATATGAGATCAACTTACTAAGAGATTCGTACTGCTCTTCCGTAAAAGTGGAGTAATAGGTGTATTTACGATAAGAATTATCCAGTTTGGTATAAAAACTCTTCTCGTTAACAGCACAGTATTTCGATCCGTAGATATTACGGAGTTCTCCATCATGCCTGGTGAGCGGTCCTATATTCGATAATTCAATAGCTATGGTACGCTTTGAATTTACGGTGTTGCTACCTACGGTCCCGCGGCCCAGATGGTATGCCCAGTACTTGGAGTTAAAGAGCTGGTATACCGTCCCGTTACGGCCTATAACGAAAGGTACGGATAGATGACTGTCCTGTTCGATAAGGGTACCCAGATCGCCTGTAAGATACCCTACAGTGAAATGTAGAGCAATGGCGGTCTTCTTCTGTTCATCCGGGTAAAAGAAATTAGTAATGCCCTTTGGTTTGAGGACAGCTAACGGGAAAGGGAAAGAGGTGTTCTTTGTCACTTCATATTTTACATTATCTGAATCCGTAAGAGTTGTATCAAATTGGGTTTCATAGTCTTTTATACCTTCAGGATACATAGTAGCCTCCTTTTTGAAATCAGACTTGGCTTCGTTCCCCTCCGACTCTTCTCCGATAAGAATCGGTTCAATTACCAGTTCTTTTATAACCGGTACCGGGATAGGTTCTATCATCTGTTTTTCCTCTTTTGGTTCCGGCACTGGTTCCGGATCGGCCTTGATAGGTTTAACAAACGAGTCCGGGTCTGCAGGTAATACTTCAATAGGTACCAGATCTGGGAGAGCTTCTATCACCGGATCAGGCAGACGGAGATCTTCAGCATTGTACCCTGGTAGATGTACGGGTTCTTTCTCCTTCTCTTTTACCGGCTGCGGTGTAGGTTCCGGTACTATTTGAGGTCTCACAGCCTTTTTCTTGCTAAAAAAGCTAAAGAATCTTTTTAAGAATGCCATAAACATTTCATTTCCTCCTTTTTTTATAGTAGATGACTTTAACGGAATCTTTTGATTCTTCATGTACAATTATGTACAGGTCTTCTCGTAAATTCTGGTGTATGGGAACAATAACTTTTTCTATGTTCCAGGAGTATATCAGGCAAGCAGTAAGTATCATAAAAACAATGGCTGCAAAATAGACACATAAACATTTTAATAATCTCATACTTAATGGTACGATTTTAAAGTGTACTAATTAAACTATTATTTGGATCTGAATCTTTTTTGAAGCTCTTTTTTAGCTTCTGGTTTGGTGAGTTCTTTATCTTTTGAAGCATATTCATCTTGAATTTTAAAGAGTAACCATCGAATAAGGCTCTATAAATTCTTGGATATTGCTTTTTACTCCTTGATGTATATCTTTCTCCCATAAGAATAGGTGTGGGATTTTTTTACTTTTAAAATATTTAATTTTTTCTTGATCTCTTTTTATGTTTTTTTGTTGAATAATATCGGCATTTTTTACATCAAAAATTTCTGGATTACAATGCCAGTAGTCTCCTTGGCATTCGATATAGACTCTCCGATAGATAAAAATCCACAAACCATCTATTAACAGGAAAATTTCTTTCATATTTCACATCTAATTCATCAAGAATATTTTTAACTATTTTTTCTATTTTAGTATCTTTTTTAGGGCATTTTAAACCCTGTGATGCCCATTGTTTTCTTCTACGTTCTTTTTCTAATTCAGGTAATTCTTCCCATTGCTTTTTCTTAGTTTTAGAACACTTTAAAACTGCTAAAGCCACTTTTTTATTGTTTTCTTTAGTCTGATTTTTTCTCCAGCTTGATTTACCATACATCCCATTTTTAGGCCCTTTTAGATCTATAAGACCTTTCTCATAACGTTCTTTTATTTTGTTAGAGATTTTTTTACCGGCTACACGTAATCTCTCACAATTATTTTTACTTAAACCTTTGCTCGGACTTGTTTTACCGTACATTCCATTTTTTTCACCTTTATTAAACGACTTTTTAATAATTTAGTTTGTTCTCTTGTATGTCTAATCTTTAATTTTTTTAGTTTTAAATGGATGCTCGTTTTACTCCTGTTCATAAGGGGTGTTATTTCAACAGACCCCAATCCTTTAGTATGGTAAAGAAATTTTAGTTTTTCTATTTCTTCTTTTTCCCATCGTTTATAATTACTTTTCATTTTTTCTCTTTTATGAAATTCGAACTTTAGACATCATTCTGCCGGAGTTCCTGGAAGAAGGGTTTTGAAAAGTTTCTCGACTTCTCTCTCAGCTGCGGAAGCTTCACGGGAACTTAAAAAGCCGTGCACAACTCTCTGGGCCGGCGTTTCCTTTTCATAGAGACTTTGGATGTAATTGCTGGCTACTCTTGCTGCAGGATTCATGAAAGTTTTGCCACCATAGCTTTTATAAGTTGTTCGTATTCAACGTGCAATTTTTTAGCGAGGGTCTCTAAGACTGTTTTTGCTGTTTTCGCTGCTTTATCAATGTCTGATCGTTCGGAAAACATTCCTGCAGTCTTTGAGGGAATATCTCGGACAACAGATTTATACATGTCCCATGATACTCTATACATAGGTCTCTCCTTTAAACATCACACGGGGAGGGCATGATAGATCCGAATGGGATCTTTATTATTTCATCAAAGTCCTCTTTTTTAGTTGGCTTCTCGAACTTTGCAACCATTTTATCGAGAACTTGCGCCCATTTAATATCTGAATACCCGCGAGACTCTCTCATACGGTATTCAAGATTATTCTCATCTTCAGTGAACCAGACACACCTTATTTTCGGTTGTACGGGCATTGTATGGTTTCTGACCCGTTCAATAGCGTTTGTACGAAGTTCCTTGGTTATATGTGTCTCATCAATGATTATGTCAAAATCGGCCATTAAGGCATCGTTCAACGCAGTCATTGTTATCTCTGTGACAAGTGGTTCATACTTAGGATCAAAAATATATACACCCTTCAGCATGCGCCGAATATAATCTCTGCAAATAATGATTGTATTTTCATCTTTTGCCGTTTCTCGTGCCCAAGTGGACTTTCCGGAGCCAGGCAGCCCCACTAAAATGTTGACTATTTGTTCCATGTTAATTATGAAAGTATTAGAAGGTTATTAAAAATGAGTTAAAAATATGATCCGAAAGTTAGTATAATGGACATGG
>VAPA011022019.1_pt1 | contig 13599 bp, 11 predicted proteins | sample 3395041 | NCBI WGS metagenome assembly VAPA01 (sample SAMN08290432, study PRJNA428436) | hydrothermal vent metagenome | isolation source: Deep-sea hydrothermal vent chimney | place: Indian Ocean: Southwest Indian Ridge | depth 1973 m m
AATATCACCAATACCCAACTCACCTATAAATGCCTGGTCGAGAGATACATTGTAAGTATCCAGTTGGCTCTCTCTAAGAAAAGTCTTCTCCTGCCTGATCCGAGTTTCAGCAGCCTTAATATACTTCTTCCGCATCGCATCAGTAAACGTAGGAGCAAAATCATCGTAAGACCCGGGCCCTGTTTTCTCTAACTCTTCAATAAGTGCTTTTGGATTGTCGCGCACCCGAGAAGAAAAATGAGAATCGAAAGCAGCAGGCAATTCCGTCTTAATAGTTTTCTGTACTTCCTCGTCTGTCAAGTACCCCGCAGGAACAGCTTGTTGAATCAAATCTTGCATAACAAGAAGATTCCGCCCAAAGGCTTCTTTAGTAAGGGTATTCCCTGTCGCAGAAGCACCTAGGGTAATTGCCTGCTTAACCGCAATAGACGCATTATCCGACTCTTTTGCAAGAGCCCACTCACCCGCTTTAGTTACCTCTGACCTCAAAAAAGTGTTCGCACTAGTTAAAAATTTCTCTCGAACTCGACTATCCGCAATTCCGTTTGCGTATCCAGTAAGTAGTGTCTGTCCGTCCTTAAGCAACGCACTTGGGTACTCAGAAGGATTACTAGCCATTTCTCGCTGCTTCTGAGAAGTAAGAGTTTGAAAGGCAAGACTAAAATCCATAACCCCGGTATTTGCCTGGGCAGTTGTATTCCGGTCTAAAAGAGCCGCCTGCGTTGCAGCAAGTTTCGTACCAAACTGAGAAATCGCCCCACCCACAATCTGCCCGGACCGATCAACCGGAGCAACACCTACCGCAGATGAAACTAATTGTTTTCGTTGATATTCGTTTATCTTTCCCATAACACTCCTATATTAAAAATCGAGATGCTGCGCTAAACAAACTGCCGGTTAAAGCAGCACGACCTTCAGATTCTTTACGCCCCGCAGTTCTCTCAGCTAATTCCCTGGTTGCTGCGCCCCGCGTTCGAACAGCATCCGCTTCTGCTTTAGCAAATTTATTTGTTTGGGCAATCGTAACAAGAGCAGAACCCGCCACTTGAACCCCTGATCCAATATACGCAAGAGCCTGACCCGCAGCAAAACGAGTACCTTCTTCAAGGATAATATTGGCGGTTCGCATCGATTCTGCAAACACAATCGAACCTTCAGTTCGCAAATCCCGAGCTACGGCATTCGCTGCTTGAAGAGAAGTTATGCCTGTATAGATATCACCGGCAACTCCAAGAAAACCACCCAAAGTTGGAATCTTAAATGGGTTACTGGATGCCACTGGGCCAGATGCAGATGATCTGATAGGCGCTATAGCCATCTTAATTCTCCTCGCTAAAATCCATATCAAATACCATGGCATTCAAGGTACAAGGATATGGTACTGTCTGTATAATCCACATAGAACTTTGCTCGTCAAAATTATCAAAACCTGTCTGTTCCTTCACTCCGTTAAAAAGAAACGTAGGCCGACTAGTATATTGGGGGCCTTCTCTGAAACCAATCCTTTGCATATTATAGGGATCAACCCCATAAGACACACCTAAACTATTCCGAAACATCAGATTGACTTTATTGATCGTTTTAAACTTGCCCGGGGTAATGCCGGTGGTCAAAAGCAATTCCAACGGCATAGTCTTGAGCCGACCAAAATAGAACAGACCGACTAGGACATAAGTAGCCTGCGCACCAAGCGTAATGCTACCGTTCGTCACAACCACGTTAGGATGAATACCACCATCTGCAACAACAGATACCGTTTCTCCTTCTAAGTGGCCAAGCCCCGAAACAGTATCTTGGGTAAAGTACCAAGCTCCAGAAGGGATTATATCGGTACTTGCAAAATCCTGAAGAATTTTACAAGTCACTTCTGTTTCAGATACATACGCAACAATTTGAGCAATACCTACTTCACCACCCACAAGATACTTAACTTGAATTCTACGACCTACATCCGTAGACGCAAACATAGAAGCGTTTGCCGAAAACGATACACTATCTCCTGACGTAGCAGCCGGAGTAATAGTGTTGGTTTGCGTAGTATCTAAAGATAATGCGCTATCCATATGGAACTGACGTTTTTGCGCGTAGTACATAAGATCCCGATAAGTGGTATCATCCACCGTTCGAGCAGCTTCATCAGCCCCGGTATAGAAATCTGTTCGTTCAGGAATACGAGGATTCTTGGCAAGATACTCAACATATCTCCGAGTAACACCATTAATTACGCGAGTCACCCCAATCCACACCCTATCTCGATTATCTACTTGAGGTTGCGCTGCTACGGTAAAAACAGAACCACTTCCCCCAACCGGATGAGTGTTCCAAGCTGAAACATTTTCAACATCGCTATACACAAAGGTTCTCAAAACACCATCATTCGCGGCAGCCCAAATCTGATTCGGATTACCTTGCTGATACGCAATTTGAGTTAAACCCCCAAGGGTGATCTCGTCTGATTGAAGTGTCTCATCTTCAGATTTATACCCATCACTTAAAAGAGTATATTTAAAACTGTAGACAACCTCTCCGCCCCGTTGAACATATATGATGTCGGTACCAAAATTCACCGGCATAATATCCGCCACACCAAAATTATCCACAGGAAACGATTGAATAGCCGTCCCAGAAATAGGAGTAACATCGGATCCACCGTTTACTTTAAGCATTCCTGCGTATGTACCGGCTGCTAAGAAGCTCCTAGTGCCCACCAAAAACCGAACTCGATCTGTTGTAGTCGCGGACGCAGAAGTTAAAGCATATGCCACCCCATCTGTTGCAAGAGACCCCACAGTAAAGTCCTCATACCGCGTTGCTCCGTCAGCCGGATCCGGAGCTCTTGACCCAGAAAGAAAATCAGGATCGTTCGCACTTCCGCTATGATAAGCGCGACCACCATAAAATGCCGGTGTTGCCGGAGCATCTCCATCGAACATTGAAAATCCACCAGATATATAAGCAGTAAACCCAGAAGTATTTACCCCAATAGTATAGTTATCATCATCAACTTTAGTGATCGTATAGACCCCATGATTTACTTCTATCATCCCGGAAACATCTTCAATTAATACATCATCCCCAGTTTCATACCCATGCGCAGCAGAAGTAACTTGCCCTGGGTTAGCTTGAGTAATATTAGTTATAGCTTTTTGGAGATAAGGATCATTCGTTCTTGTGTATGGCTCAAGCGTCCAAGTTCCATCACCAAAACGAGTCAGTTTTCGTGGAAGATAATCCGGATGGTCAATATACATGATGTCTGATTTTTGCGCGTATTTTAATTGTGGAAGATCCGCTTCTTCATACGGAGACTCAATCTCGTAAACCCGGGCCGCAGTCCCGCCGCTTATGTAAGCAGCAAACCCTGAAGTATCAATAGGGTTCCCATCCTGATCTGTAATATTAAAAGTGTCAGAGGGCGCAACAGTGTATTGAGTATGAACATTATTCAGTTCAGGTGTTGCCGTAATATCTGAAGTATGTAGAAAGGCTTTATAGGTGAACGTGCCGGACGCGCCAAGCGCAGCGATATTAGTATCCACTACAGACGCAAGATTACTCTCGGCATAAGTACCATTACTCGCAACCCAAGCCGCGCCACTCCACCATAGAAAAGTGGACCCTCCATCAATGGAAACAATATATTGAATCTCTGTACTGCCCGGTTTAGTAGAAGTTTCTGTAAAGTCCTCAAGCGCCGCAGTAAAAGGAAACGTATTATCCGATTCAATCGTAGGATCAGTTATGGGATATGAGATATTTCCAACCTGTAGAGTATCAAGAATAGGAGTCTCCACTCCAGTATTTGAGTGTAAAAAGGCATTAAACTTAAAAGTACCACTAACAGCGAGAGCCGTTATATTAGTATTTATCGTGGCGGCTGAATTACTCTCGTTATCGTAATACCAATTATTCGTGGGAGTAGCCAAAAAATAAACATAATCAAGAAAGATATCATGCGTAGCATTACCACTTGTCGCGTGATAAATCCGCATCTTACTAGCCATTCCACTTAAATAATCAGATTTCGTCCCTGTAACCGGAAAATCATATTGAGTAATTGACCCCGCGTTAGGTAAAGTGCCAAGATTATCCCAAGCAGAAGTAACATAATTCCAAATATCCACATTAACAACATGTGCCCCACTTCCTGAATAATAACCATGAATAGTGATTTGATCCGGTGGCCCAGAAATTGCATTGAAATCAATTTCAATATCAAATCCCGGAACTCCTGTAACTTCAGATACGTCATAAGTAGAGGCATCTAGTGTCTGAATTGAAGCAAGATTTCCCGCATCTACCGTACCCGTATTCGTAGTTATCGCGGAAGCAATTATCTCAGAAGTAGACAAAGACCGGGCTACCCATGCCGCACCACTCCACCATTCATAGGTTGCACCATCATCAGAACTGACTTGATATTGTATTGCAGACCCCGATGGTTTAGTAGACGTTTCAACAAACGCATTAAACGCAGAAGAAAATACAAGCCCCGTATTGTTCACAATCGTAGGATCTTCAAAAGAATACTGCATCAGATTCGTACCAGATCCACTATTGTACCGAGCCGTAATCTCGGCCCCTGAAAGAACCTTAGTGTAAATAGCAACCTCGTCTATGGTCCCATTAAAAACAACATTCGGGCCATCACGACCACTAATCTGACAAGACGCCGCGTTCATAATAGTCGAGGATAAATTATCAGTTACTATAGTCGTAGCAACCGCGCTGTCATCAATATGAATAACAAGACCAGCAACAGTAGAAGATCCATCATAAGTCACAACACAATGATGAAAAGTACCATCGTTAAAAGTGCCATTAGTCTTTCTTTGTATTCGATTGACCACACCATTATCCGAAATTAAAGCTGTAGTTATAGCCCCACTCTCAATAAATATATTCCATCCTCGAAAAGTACCCGCGTTTAACTGTCGAGTAAAAATTAACTCCGCACCGGCAGCAAGAGTCTTAAACCAAAATTCAAAACTAAAAGTATCGGTTCTTTCAAAATTTGCTATGTCTCCAAAATCAAGATACTCATTTGACCCACCAAAAAGCAAACCATTATCTACCTTAGCAGGAACCCAATCCCCATCCTCCATATTAATCGCTGTTCCATCCCGACCAAAACCAGAACTATCCGCTGCGTTTGAACCACTTGATTCATCCAATTTCCAATGTGCATAAGCGACAAGACCAATTCCAGTAAGCGAGGCTTCGCCATCCACTTCCATTACGTCCGTATCGAAAACGTAATTTGCGGGGGTAGTAAAAGGATAGGAAGTAGACGATCCAGTAATCTTTAACTTTGCCACACCCGCTGTAACTTCAATATCCGCCGCATTGTAAGTATAATTACCTGGGACAGAATAAGGCCAATTCATTTCAGATACACCAGGAGTCACCGTACCTACAACCAAAAAGAATTGGCCATTAAGTTCAGTCATACCCACAATATCATCTACAAAAATCTCATCCCCATCTGCAAAATCATTTCCTACAGCTGTAAGTTCCCCGGGGTTCGCTTGTGTAATTCCACTAATAGCAAGCGGATCCTCGGTAAGCACTCCCGGGATCGTACCAAGTCCGCTATCCGTGAATATTCGCATGAACCCCTCGGTAAATGAAAGAATGTAAGATTCATCATCAGAAAAAGTAAAGGGGATATAGTGCGCGAGATTGTTTCGACGAGTGGTTCTTGAGTGGACAAACCCAGGACGGTAGACAGCAGGCCCGTGAAGTTGAGTCAGCCAATTTTCCCCGACTAAGGTGCCGCTCTTGTAAAGATCAAGATTAGGCCGGTCCTTAAGTTTAGGGGTTAAAACTCCATGCCGAAAATCATATATGGGTACATTAAGTTCTGCCATTTTGCCCCGAGTACAATCCTGTTGTACGGGAGCCACCATAAACTCTTCGACCCTGAAGCATCTTGCTCTGCCTAAACGCAACCGGAGGGTTGGCTTTCCCGTTTTTGGCCTTCGCGCTCAGTTCTGCGGCTTTCTTAGCCACAACAATCCGATTCAGAAGACTGACGTTTCCTGTAAGTTTAAAAACAATTTCCTTGGCCAAAGAATAGGCCGCATAAATCTTAAAAGAAGGACTGAATTTTGATATCACCGTTTGGTCAAAAGTATACCCAACATCTAAAGTCTCTACACCCCCGTTATCAATATAAATATTCCCATTTTCAACAACAAAGTTCCATTGAGATAAAGGATAGTCCCACCACTGGATAAAATTCAAAGAGAGATAATTAGCCGGGAGAGCATACGCATCGTCAAACCCGAAAGCGGGATCTGTCGCGTTGAGTGGAAGGGAAGCTCTGGTAGTTGCAAAATTCCAAGGGAAGCCTTCAAGAGCTTCCTGGCGGACATCATCCCACCAGTGATTCGCAACAACCGCAGCTTTAGACGTACCAGGAACTTCGACGTTATTGATATTCTCAGTCTTGATTAAGTCGAAGGCCAGATTAACAATGTCCGTCTTTGAGTTGGATGCAGACATATTATCTCCTTATAAAAGAGTAAGAGCGGGAGGGGAAACCCAAGACCCCTCCCGTCTACTGACCTCACCCAAGAACTGCTTAAGCTGCCGCGTACTCTCTGCGAACGAGCTTCAATCTCACAATAATGGTTCCTGCGGCTCCCGCAGTGGCATTCGTTGTAAGAGCAAGCACATATGTCTGCCGTTCACCAGAAACATCACTGGCCAGAGTGTAAAGTGCTGCATTCTGGTTTGCGATTGTGACCGCAGAAATAGGGCTCAAACCCGACCCCGGCACCAAGGCACTGGACACATCCCCACCATCCAGAAGCGCATCAACATCGATAACTGCTCCGCCCTGTTCCGCGTTCTCGTAAAGCCCAAGATCAACGTCATTCAAGCTGGTTATCGCGGAGCAAGTAATCTCTCCACCAACCGGAATGTAATTGCTTGGTACTTCAGCGATTCGATAAATCGAAGCTGAAGTATCCCCATTAGTAATAGGGATCTTCGCAACAATGTCAATGCTGTCCGCACCCGGAGATTGAACTGCGTCAATCGGAATGCCTGTCGTATTTTTGTATAGTGTTACGTCGACTACTGCCATAATTAAATCCTCCTGATTTTAAAATTACACCTGTTTAGTCTAAAGTCTAAATTTAGACCAATAAATAAGTCACAGTGACCGTCAGCTTGGTAGCCGTAGTCGCGTCACTACCAGTTTTGGTAATGACAAGTGCCTCACTCACCGTAAGACCTTCGGCCATTCCTACCCCGGGCGTAACACCTGTCGCACCCTTAAATAGAATTGCATCGTCGGTCATTTGCGCCTGTGCCAGGGAGCAAACATTAACTGTCGCACTTGAGTCTTCCAACTCAGCCGAAGTTAAAGCTGCAAAAGCACCGTCCATGACGAAATTGAAGTCGGTAACAACAATTTGGCTCCCCGGAACTGCGGCAACGATTGTCTTCCCGGCATTCAATTCAGCAAGAGACACTTCCATCTGGACAGTGAAAGTGTTAGCTTCACCGGCGTTGGCCAAATTCACGATATCTTGGAGAGTTCGGACTACCGGATTACTTGCATCCGATACGTCGATCATAATAAACTTATCCCCAACTACCGCAGCATCGCCGCCCGCTGCAAGCTCAGTGGTTTTCTTAAAAGTCAAATCATATTCGCCGTTAGCCATAAATTCCTCCTTGTTTAGGTCTGGTTGTGGTAGCGGGAATTACCCCGCTACCATTAACCAATCAGACTTTAGGCGTAAAAGACACCCGGGTCCTTGACCGTTGTTTGGAACTTAATGACGTTGTTACCGTTCGTCCGAACGGCACCGGCAGTCAATGTAAGTCTCAACCGAATTGTTGAAATCTTCGTCTCGGAGAGAGGAATGATTTCAAACTTCACACCGTCAGTTGCCTGACCGTAGACCAGAGCATTGTTCGCCAAAGCGAGACAATCACGCACCGCAGCCGCTTCATTCAGCATCTTGCCTGTGGTGGCTTGAGCTCCGAATGTGATGTTCTGCATCCCGAGTTGCCGCGCAAAACCGGACTCGTTCGGCTTACCCATACCATTGGCCGGGTACACATTCTGGAACTGCCATGACGTGAGTTGAGTAATTCCACCCATGTCATATTGCTCGTCTTCCGTGATGACGAATTTGACGTTGTTCAAGCCATTCGGCCCGACAACTTCCGTTCCTGTGAAACGGTGATTAATCTTCCGAAGAAGATCCATCGTCAAACCGCCGGTTGCGTCCAAAGTCAGTCCGCCGTCATTTGCGAACGTCAAAGTGGAAGCCCCTGACACACCGTACTTCACACTGGCCACGGATGCATCAATACCAACCTTATCAAGGAAACGGAACGACGCTTTCATCATTTCGTTTGTGATAAGCGAGGACGGATTTGAGGAGGTGGTCTTACGGAACCAATGTTCGTCGTAATCCACTTCGATAATCATTCGGTCTGTGAGCAACTGCCTGCGGAAGTAATTCGCCGCGACGCCCTGTGAAGGTGCGTTGTAGGAGTTGTCAATGCGGTAGTCAACCGGCGCTACGCCATCGAGGAACAATTGCTTTCCTTCGACCGTGACCTGGGCAAAACCACCGAAAAGGCGAGTCTCTTCTTGTTGCGGAATCTTCAGAAGATTACCGAGGTAATCATCCTTTAAAACTGTTTCAACGCCTGCAAAATCACTTCTGGCCATGATATCTCCTCCGTCTTAATAGGTTAGCATCAATAAATTTTTCGCATCTATTAACGATACCCGTTTAAGTCGGACGGCTAGGCCGATCCCCGCTCTATTACGGACGTTAGCTTAACTCAAGCATACTCTGTTTCTTTTCTTCTGTCAAATTTTTTATGCCGCGAACAAATCAATACCTTTTTCCGCAGCCTTGTCACCAACTTTTCGCATCTCGGTATTCAAGTTCGCAATCTTCATATCCTTGATATGCTGCGCCATCTTCGTATCCGTCTTGACAGCAATTTTTTGATTGGACAAAGTTCGATAGTCACTCTTCAAATCCCCACTCATTTGACCTGGACCTTTACCGCGATTGATTTTATTTTCGCCGGTGTATTTGTCATGCATGTTCTTCCCATACATAACCAAAGGCAACAACTGATCGTTGGACATGTCATCCAACTTATCGACCAAATGCGCCTTATCCCCAAGAGTTTCCCGCAAAGAATTCTTAAAACCGGATATTGTCCCCTCAACGTCATCACCAATAACCTCTTTGGCTAGCCGACTAAATTCGACGTTCCGTTTCGCAGCCGCATCAATCATAGGCTTTTGCATCCCATAAACTAAGGCTTCGTACCCGGCCACAATCTTTTCGCCAACAGATTTTGGAATCCCGTTCTCAAAAAAGATTTTCTTCATTCCGTGATCAAGGTCCACGTTTCTATCAATCTCTTTCAAATCCTCAATACTTTTGAATTCATATCCTTCAGGATTTTCCGGACGGCCCATCTTGACATGGAAAGCAGTCTTCTCTTCAACCGTCGCGTTCTCGCCCGGGATGACTGTTTTTTCTTTACCAAGAAGTTTTTGAGCCCCTGCCATCTTAGACCACAAATCATCCATATCCTTAACGCCTTTGGCCCAAGGCTCATTCGCAAACTGCTCGGGAACTTTGAAAGTTTTCAGGCGGGGGTCGTTTGATCCTGTCGCACCAGTTCCTCCTGTCGCGCCAGTTCCTCCTGTTGCTCCTGTTGCTCCTGTGGGTGCCGAGCCAGTAGATCCTGTAGTCATGTCAGTAGATTCTCCTTATTTTTCCCAAGAATGGGTTTCGATTTTGGCTATCGTCTCGGTTGTCATATTCATTCTAAGCGCTTCATAAACTCCCTTCGCGCCTATCGCCATCAAAGTGTCGCTCATGTCAATCTTACCTTCTTGATCACGTCGGGCGGTTATCTTATCCCCACCACTAACCAGGAAAAGAAATTTGAGAACTTTTTCTCCTCCAATGGTAGAAACAACTTCTTCGAGAGCTTTCCTCATCTCGACCATTTGCTCTTGGAATTGTCTCAACTGCTCTTTTTGTTTCGCCTCAATAGCCTCACGGCTAAAAACAGGCCTTTGAGGTCCTTGGGGTTTTTGGGGTTGTGGGTCAGCCATTTCTTCTCCTATGTTCCTATTTCTGCCATCGTGCGAACAGCCCCGCTTCGTGCGGCATCCGCTTGCGCGTTGGACTGGTTAGCTACGGCGAGTTTCGCCTGTGCTTCGATCTTCGCTATTTCCATCTGTGCTCTCGCCCGGGCCTCTCGAATCTGGTCCCGTTGCGCTTGAGTACGAACAACAATCGTATCCGTCGCGGTCAATTTCCGCAACTTTTCCGCCGTGCCATCCGGATCCACGACATCAATAAAATCAGGACTCAACGCACCGGCCTCAGCCATAACCGAGATAAATTTCAACGTACTATTCAATTCCTCGGTGTTCATAATCCTGGCCGCCGGAGAAATAAATTCAATCTCATACCAATCAATTCCGCGCGCCTGCGCATCCAAAATATCTGACGGAATTCGAAACGGTTGAATACCCGCTCCCAAAAGAGCCATAACCTTCGGGTCCTGAAGATTCTGTGGGTCAGCAACACCCAAAAGACCCATCCCAAATGTAATATCTACAGAACGCTCAATCACCTGAGTAAGAAACGCCATAATCCGGGTAAAAAGCGGGGATAAAGAATCCGCCCGAATCTGTTCCCGCATCAGCGCTTCGCCCAAAGTCATACGCTGTTTAATATTCAAATCAAATAATTTATCAAGAAGAAAAAATTCTTTCACATCCTCCCTAAGTCGAGCATACCAATCAAACATGACCCGAAGATCCCCAACCTGAAATATGGGAACAATAGGTTTTTCGTTAGGCACTGTTCCAGAAACATTAAATACATTCAAAGCCCCGGCAGAAAGATCCACCGCAAGACCGGCCAACGATCCATTATCGTACATCGCAAGAGTCGGCTGTGCAGTCAACTCACCACCAATTGCCAAAATTTCAGAGGCTATATTTATTTGCACAACAGTCGGCAACGCATCCATCCCCGCACCGCGTCCATAATCTTCATACGATAACTTCTCATGGAAAAGAACTGCCAAAGGCATAGATTCATACCCGCCCTCTTCCAGATAAATATTATCGTATGGCATGAAAAGATCAGACGAAAGAGGCATACCCAATTTCCCGGCCACATCTTTAGCATCCGCTTCCGAACGTGGGCGAATGGCTTCTGTCACAACAAACCGGCGAGTGTGATCATTATTCTGAATCGCTTGCATCACACCACTCCCTGCATTAGCACCATACTTGTCCCAAAGCTCATCAGCCGACAAATTGTAGTCAATATAGACTTCTACAATTTCCCCATCCTTGTCATACACCAAATAAAATGTCAAAACAGATTGACTAGAAAACTTCAACGGAGTCGTAAAGTCCCCGGCCTGCGTTACCATTCCGGATGTACCATAAATAACTGATTCCAAAAGTGACGTGAAAAGAGAAGTCGTAAGTCGAGACTTAGGCCGCTCCATGTAAAGCGTCTGGTTATCAGTTACACGCTTAAAATAGCCCTTTGACTCTTCACTCTCCGGGATATTCCGAGAACGAACAATTCTGAACGTACCCTTCTCATCTTTCCACACCATACCCATAAGCGCAGATGCCATTAACTTAGCAGACTTCGCGCCGATGTTATCGTTGATATTTCCAGAATTTAAAAACTGCCCTTGAGGAATTTGAGGCGTGTAAGGTTGGTACTCTGACTTGATTTGATAAAAATAGAGACTTAATGGTTCATACTGATTCGTGAAATTAATTTTCGCAGTCTGAAGGCCGTTCCGGGCTAACTTCAATCGCTCTAACTTAACCCCGCCGACCTGTATTGTCTCAGCCATTTATCACCTCAAATTTTTTACCGAAGTTTTGCAGAGCTTGTTTTTGGTTCAGAACCCAAGCCGGTGGGTGACGTGAACAAAACACCAGATCTAAACGCCCGCTTCTTCGCCGCTGTCTGAGCTTCTTTTTCAGTCAAAGCTCCCGTCGCTGCGGAAACTCCTGCAATCCGAGCGCCACCATCACTGGGAGTCGCTACACTCTTTGAACCTGATCGGCCAAGAGCAAAAGCCCCGCCCGCTAAAGCTGCCGTACCTAATCCAACTGCGGTCGCTGCGGCCCCGGTAACCGCCCCGGCTGTTATCCCAACTCCGATTGCTGTAAATAATGGCATATCATCACCTCCGTTTTTTAGTCCAGTTGTTTAAGAAACCTTGTTTCTTGGGGGGTGAAGCCCATTCTCTCATACAGCGAAAAAAGTTTTTTTGTTTTTGAATTATGCATTGCGCTCATCGTCATCCGCTTAACCCCCGCTGCCTTACACCAATCCAAAACATTCCGAAGTAATTTAATCCCATATCGCCGGTGCTCTTTTTGCACATACCAAACAATTTCTTCATACACCAAAAGATCGCTGCAAATGTCCGTTATGATCCGACCAGCCAATACGCCCACTATGTTACCATCAATCTTAATCACAAAACTAGAAGAATAAACTTCATCAAAAACTCTCTGCAATTTCTCCGGGTCCAAATAGGTTCCATACTCCCCCAAAGATCCTTCTGTAAACTGCGCAATCAAACGCATCGCGCCAGCGTAATCCTCTTTCAATCCCCTAGTTATTTGGTACATGAAGCTCCGATGGTTTCCTGGTTCTTACAAATTCCTGTGCTTGTCTTCGACTTTTAAATGGCGAACGGGCCCGCACCACATCCGGCGAGGCCACAGAAATTCTTGATTTCAATGACCGACTCTTAACCGGAAACGCAAAGGTCAAAGCAAACCCATCCGCGATGTTTGGCGAGAGCCCTTCGTTATCTTCTCGAATTTGTTTTTTGGGTGGAAGTTGAAGCAAGCCCCTCGACGTTGATAATTTGAACCCCGGGATCATCCCAAGATCACGGACGAACAAATCATCATCTGGAATTGACTTCCCGCCTTCCTCGAACCATTCCTTCGAGAATCCATACATCTGCGCCCGCTTGTTCAAATAAAGTTCAGGCATCAACGCCTCCATGCCGAACGGCACCGCCATCGTCTTGGCACCATAACCCATTTCCTTGAGTCTATCCCGGCAGCCATACCCATACGCAACATCCAAAAAAACCATATCCAAATCCAAAGTGTCTATTTTTTGAGCCACCATGCCGGCCAGACGCATTGGCTTGACAACCTCCTCGTAGTTCTCAAACTCGATGATTCTGGCTCCCTGACGAGTCACCAAAGCCGTCCCATCCGCGCCCTCCCCAGATCCATCAACGCCCATAACCCGGGGCGCAATATCATCCAAAACACCGGGATACTTCCGAGCTGTCGCAATCCACTCTGGTTTATACAATCGATCGCCCGATGATTGAAACGCCTCCGCGAGACAACATGGGTATTCCTTGCGCATCTTCCAAAGATCGCCCTGAAAATCAGTTTCAAGTTTTCTCCGGTACCAAAAAATTTGATTCAACTCTAAACCATATAGTTCCATCATTTCATATTCGAGTTTGTTAGGCTTAAATCCGAGAGGGGGCGTTTCGCGGTATTCATCC
>VAPA010860199.1_pt1 | contig 13597 bp, 9 predicted proteins | sample 3395041 | NCBI WGS metagenome assembly VAPA01 (sample SAMN08290432, study PRJNA428436) | hydrothermal vent metagenome | isolation source: Deep-sea hydrothermal vent chimney | place: Indian Ocean: Southwest Indian Ridge | depth 1973 m m
TGATAGGGCAATCAGAGAATCACACTGACAAAGTTTCCCATTCGATTTCATAAGCCGTACTTGGATACTTCTGTTCGATTTCCTCTTTTGTGTTAGATACAATCTTGTTGACAGGACTTGCTCCAATGAGGTCTTTCACTCTGCGAGTGATGAATTGCATTATTGCTCGAAACCCATCATTGAGCACATCCGGTCCAATTGTACCCTTTATCGTAGCAGCTGTGAGCGAACTTCTCATTTCAATGTCAACACCCTCTTCAAGTTGCAAATATGCCAAGTAAGGATAATTGCCAACCAGCTCATTCCTAGAGGCCAAGAACACTTTTCGCATCGCATTAAGCCCGACAATCTTCGCGCTGTTTCTCAGAAATGATTGAAGTGCTGCAATGTATCTGACTGCGACAGCATGAGCTGGAGTGACCAGTTCAATCATTTTTCTTTTTTCTAGAAGCGCAATATCATCAAGAAACCTTTTCAGATCGGAAGTGCGTAGTTTCTCAGCCGCTATAGAAAGGGGCGTTTCGCCATCAATTTCTGTCAAGACTTTTGCTGAACCTGGTGAGAGGGTTTCATTCGATTCATTAGATCCAGTGAGAGCTGTTACTTGGTAGATGTCACCAGGTTTTACAGGATTGTTCACAGTGATTGCGTTTTCCCAGAGAGCTTCCGCTGCTATATTCAGCGCGACTTCTATTGGTACTTCTAGAAATTCAGCAGCATCTTTTACAGAACAAATAGATGGAATCAACCGTAGAAAAGATATGACATCTGGTCGTTTTGAATAATACTCCCACTCGGCGCGAACCGCCATTATTGTTTCAGGATCTATCTGATCTCTAACGAATTCATCAATCACACTTGCCTCAAAGCGAGTGTGAATGGCAAGGTCTATGTCAACCCACCTTAGAACATTGAATTGCTCCTCGAATCGATGAATCATACGTTTCAGTTTATCCCTAATCAGAACACTGTCCTCTTTGGTCGAGATTGCCCCAAGAGTCCATTCACCAAACTCGACAATAATCTTGTATTCAGATCCCTCGAAGGCGCGAGCTTGTGATGTCACTGAACGAGTGGCTTCGTCAAAAAATGATGTCATTGCAACCAGAAATGATGAGAGAAGTTGTGGGTCAAACCCTGACTCTGTGAAATCTTTGTGATATAAGCAGATTCCAGTGTCTCTGCGAATGATATACAGGCTGTTGATTTGCATGGGGTCTGTACCTCGAGTCTATTATGGCGAACTGTAAGTCTACATCCTCTCGCATCCCAAACCAAGGTCTTGGCGCGCTTAGTATGTTTAGAATCTTTGTTACTTTTGAGCCTTCTAGTGATGTATATCCGAACGTATGATTTTGTCGGACGGTCACCCTTATAGGATTTAATCGGTCCCACCAGACTTGATTGGCATGTCAGAGAAAGAAGGGCTCGCAATTGTCTGTCCCTCATGTGAGGAAAGTACTCTCAATGTACGCTCCATACTTTACAGTATTCCCTTCTTCAACGAGCTAGCAATGTTCTCGATGAATTGTCCCTCTTGCAACTTTGGTCATACTGATGTCTTTTCAGCTGAACAAAGAAAACCTGCGAGATTCACCCTTGAGGTGAATGATCCAGCACTACTTCGGGCACGCGTCGTCAGGTCCGGTTCAGGCACATTTAGGCTTCCTGAGTTTGGAATCGATGTAGAGCCAGGACCAACTGCAGAGTCTTTCATAACAAATGTTGAGGGTGTACTCACTCGAACAATGTCCGTTGTTGAGACTGCGATTAATTTCGCTGATGAATCAGAAGAGAAAGCTCGCGGTGCTGAAATACTCGCAAATATGAACCGTGCTCTCAAGGGCGAGTTTTCTTTTTCGTTGATTTTAGAAGACCCTATGGGAGTTAGTGGAATCATACTTGATGACATGTCAAAAGTAAAGTATGAGGAACTTAGTCAAGACGAAGCCTCTACATTGAAGGGTGCTCCGTTTTGGATTGATAACATCCGTGAAGACTTCAAAGAGCGTAAGGGTTAAAACACTCACGTCTAGAAACCTCAATAACAGTGGGCCGATAGATTAGCCCGGCAGATCGCATGGTTTGCATCCATGAGGCCGCGAGTTCAAATCTCGCTCGGTCCACCATATCCTCAAGGCTGAAGCAATTCTTATCTACGTCACCTGCTAACTAAAGTTTCTCTTAGACTCTGTGAATGTTAGGTGCACATTGTGTTTATCCATGAAACCGCGAAACTCTCTCCTAGTCACGACAAGTTACTATTCATCATTCTTCTGTTTTGACTTTTCTATCCAGATTCGGAACTAAGATACAAGAAGTGATAAACATCAACTCAATTTCAACGAGGGCAACAATTTTATTGTATTGAACAACCTATCTAGAACACGTGATAGGAGAGATTAATGTGACAACTAAATTAGAAAAGGGAGAGGGAATCAAGTGGATTACTGTGCAGTCCAACATTGTTGGCGATTGGTATAGAACAGTCAAACATCTGAAAAAAGACAGCAAGATTCGTTATGAGGATGCAACGCAAAATTACCTTCTGAATCACCTCCATATGTTGAGGTCTGAAAAATACCAATCCTTTTGGGTTGAGGATAAACTTCGGGATTCTGTCAAGGAAGAACTAAAGAAAAAATACAGAGCTGATGTAATTGTGGAATATGCAGATCAAATTTGGTTGATTGAGGTGAAGGGTCACAATGCTGCATTAACGAATGTTTTCGAGAATGAGAAATATAATGCTGTGAAACAGCTAAGGTACTATGAAAAGAGACTCAAGAAACTTGGGTGGTGGGGGATTGACAAGAGTCCAAAGAAGCTTCAGAAAGTTGTATTTTGGTGCCACTCTGAAAAGAATAGTAGAAACAAACGAGTCCCAATCGACCTTAGTGAGACGTCAAAATGGCCTAAAGAACGATAATCAGTCTAGTGTCGTCTGGATCAATCCATTCTGCTGCACAATCTCTTTCATGGGAATATACTCCTATCATATCCACATCTCGCTCGGTCCACCAATTCTTCTTCTATCTGCTTTGCATCCATGAAGTTGCGAGTTCACCTAATCTACTTTTGATACTCTAAGAATTCATTGTTGCCGCTCTAAATACATCAATATAGCTCTGATTTAGATAGTCCTCCAATTCTTTGAAACTAGATGGCGTTCTAATACTTCCAAATGCGCTCATGAAGTTCAATCGGCTATCCCATATCCTATCATAAGAAGCATCTCTTACTTCAGGATTGATCAACATTCTGATAGTTTTCAGTATTTGATAGTACTTGTTAGTGATTATTAGAACATCTTTTGGTTTTCTCTTAGACGATTGATATCCTCTGGTCTTTGAATTATGATAAAGCCAAAAATCAAACAACAGACAAACATCAAGTTGAAATCTGTTACCAAATAGTTGCCACTGATTAAGTGTTTCCTCATCAAACTTTGAAATGTAATTTTCTTTGTATTGTTCAATATTCCATCTTTCTTTTGGATAACTTACAGATGGGAGTCTGAAGAAATCACTAAGACATTTTGTCAACTTTATAAGAAAACTCAATCCCCCATTAGAAAGGTAAAATGCATAAAATGCTCCCTCAATTAGAAGGTCCAGAGAGTATAGCAGATTTTTAACTTTGACATCTATTCTGCTTTTAGCGCGTTTATTATGATATTCCTTTTCTGCTTCTTTAAAAGCTCGTTCTGCCTTATCATAGATTTTCAAAGGAGCAATATTCAATGGAGCTCTCGTAAATGGTTTCCAAGCACTAGCAATAGGTCCAAGCCTCCATTTACTTGGATCTAATCGGATATCTAATAGTTCTAATTGCTGATTTGAATAATTCGCTTTCAATTTGAAATTTCGAAGCTTTCTTAGATAAAACCATAGATTTACTTTTGCTACTTCATTAATATCTAATTCAGAGAACTCACTAAGCGGGACTCCTGTTCTATTCAGGAAACCCGATACAATCATATTACCAGATAAGTCGAGTACTACAAATCGAGTTTCATTAGTCCAATCTGATGGAATCTTGAATCTTAAAAGACCATTCACAATTTTTACTCTAAAATCCCGATTGATTCCAACAAGACGCACAATCACAATCGTTCCATCTGCAAGCCCTCGACATAGAATTACGCCTTCATTGTTTGAAGTTATAAAACCCCAACCCTCGATAAGATTAGTTTCTTCTTTATTCTCCTGATTTTCCGAATCAACGGATAATAGTTCAGACCATTGAATGGGTGACATTTTAACAGTATGTTTGAAAAGTGATTTCCAATTCCATTTATCTGAAGGAGGTAAGAGGATTGCTGCTTCAATATTTCCTCCACTCTCAGCATTTTTCCATAACGCAGCGTCTGTAAAATTTGGACTGCCATAAAGTGTCCAATCCCCTTTCTTAGTGTGAAATACAAAGAATTTAGCATGAAGGTATCTATTATTCTTTATTTCAAGACGTTTGACATTGTACTTTTCATACGTTTCCTTTGCACTGTCACCAACAGAAAAAACCTTGGGATCAATTAAAAATGTGGCTTTGCCGCCAAGAGTACGAATAATCTCATTGATGAAATACTCGTTTTGGGAGAGAGTTGGTGCACAAACTGTTACTTTGTTTATTGAAGGAATATATTCCAAAATCTGCTTCAAGATCGAATTCCTAAAAGAATGTAAAAAGAAAAATGATACATTCTGTTTTCTCTTATCCTCATCAGTATGTAGATCTCGCGAACATTCTGCAAAATGCAATAGTGTCCTTTTCGCAATATCATCTAATTTTATGCAATTTGAGAGGTTCTCTATGAATGAGGATATTTCTTGCAATTGTTCTTCATATGTTTGACATAGAGGTATTCTGATAAGACCTGTTATCTCAAGATTTTCCTTTACTCCCTTTTGAGTTAGATTGTGGCTTCCAAGTAATACTTTCAATATTCCATCTTCAAGCCCAATGGTTACTTTAGGATGAAAGCGTCTACCGATATTGTATGCTGGATATACATAGTATGAAGAGCCTTGATTTGCATATGGTTGACTTTGACTCGTTTCATATAAGCAGCTTCTGTCTGTTATTATGATACTGCCTTCTCGAATACTTTGACTTGGTGATATCATGTTTCTTATTGTCTGGAATTCAAAGTTGAATGTGGTGGAAATTACTGGGAAATATTTTGAGAACTCTCTAAATTGATCTTGTACTGTGACCATAGGGATCAACCATCTAATTTGCTATTAATTTAGTTAGTTTGCAGAATCCCGATATCTGATAACCATTGGAATGCATTGGAGAGGCGTCCCCTTTGAATGCTAAATCCTGCATCAGCACGAAAGAATAACCTATCCCCCCTAAAATCAAACCGTTTTGCATAGAGTCCTTTACTGCGAGCAACATCATCATGTTTTTCTATTATCAGTTCGATCATTGATTTTGTCCATTCTATGGGTGATAATTGTTGTAATGTTTGATATTCTTCAAATAGAGTATGTGCTGAGAAGACATTTCGGTGATTAGCTAATACTCCTTCTAACCAAGAAGAATCAAAGTGCCTCTGGCAAACTGCGCTTTGTAGTAATATAACTAGTCCTAGAGCAATTTGACGATACGAATTTTCGCATACATAGATTTCTTTTTGAATTGTTTCAAAACCAAATTTACCATTAATTCTGGGATAGCTATATTGATATTTTTCGTCACCTTTTGAAAAGCTCTTTTCAATTTCTCTAAAAATATCTTCCAATACTATATGATTCTTGGAGATCGCACCTATTTCTCTTGTAAAGATTTTATGAACTTTATTGATTGTTTCAGTTATGGAAATCCCAACATTATTTGGAACATTCGCTAACCTTGTTAAGCCATCTAAAATGGCTTCTGCACCATATGAGGTATGTGTATGAAGTTCATGGTATGCCAATAATGCAGTCGCTTGTGAATTCTTTAAGCTAATTCCAACTGGCTTCGAATGATTTTCTTTAACAAGCTCTCTGTATAGAGATACCTTACTAATATCTGCATAATCTATAGGTACATCTAATTTATTGCATTTCATTGCTACTTTAGTAACCAAGTCAACAAAATCTTCATATAGGTCCGGAATTTTTATTGAATTCCTAGCTGATTTCATCAGCAGTCTAACTTCTCCTTTTACAGTAGAAACACCTTGTAGAAATACTAATCTACCAAGCTTTGTCAGTTCAGGTACACTCCATACCATCTTTCTAGTCAATGAATCTGGTTCAAATGACTTAGACCATTGAGATTCGAATTCATTAGCCAGTACTTTTCCATGTCTTGTTGGGATAAGGATTGATTGATATCTTCTGGGTGAAATCGGTTGTTGTCTTTCTTCTAACAAATTCATTGATATTAGACTGCTTTTGTAGATGCTTACAGGATTAGCTGGCTTTCCGAATCTTGGTAGATTGAAATTGATACGTTTGTTTCTAACTTTAGCTAATCCTTCCTCAATTGTTTGAACCCCCACTGGTCCTCGAAAAGGTTCACCAGTAGTTTGGCCATATAATACATGTGCAACAGCAAATATTCCATAATATCGAAGCGATTTCGTATTATACTCCGAAATAGTCATGTTTTCAATAATCGACATTTCATGTTCAAGTCTATTGTAAATCCATGTTAACCAGGATACAATACGAAAGTATGGTGTAACAGTTGTTAGATATGGAAATAGAACCTCGTTGATACTATCACGTAACTCGTTCAAACGCAAATATTGAATTGCGTCTTGATCATTAATCTGCATTTCAGTCCATTCTGGAAAAACCAAATTACTTCCCTCACCCATGAGATAAGACATAGAACCCATATGATTCTTGTGTCCATTCAACCTTCAAATCTCACTCGGTCCACCATCTTATTTCTAAGTCAGACAGAATTAGACTACGATATTCCTAGCCCCGTACCTTTTGGAGGTTGATAAATCCCATCATTTTCCAATAGTCCATGGAACGGGTCATCTTTCAACGACCCCGGTGCAATCTCATGAGCATGGTTGAAGTTTGATCCTGAGAGGATAAGATGAACCGCAGCAGAAATTCCTATTTGAGTTTCCCATGGACTGATCATCACACACTCGATATCATTCTCCTCAGCTAGTTTTGCGATTCGCTTTGTCTGAAATATTCCCCCATGTTTGATTAGCTTCAACCCAAAGAAGTCCACAGCATTGTGTTTAATCAGGATCTGGGCATCTTCAAAGGTGTATATTGACTCATCCGCCATTATTGGGACACTACATGATTTTCTGAGATGATTAAATCCTTCGTGATCATCTGCTGCTAGAGGCTGTTCTAGATATTCAAGATCCAATTCTTCAGATGCTTTGAGCACTTTCATTGCTTGTTTCACTGAATATCCGGTATTGGCATCTGCCCGAATATTAGCTGACTCACCTACAGTTTCCCTCACCAGTTTCAAGGTCTCAATATCTCTCTCAACATTCAATCCAACTTTGATCTTAACTGATTTCATCCCTAGACCTAGTTGATGCGCTGCTTCACCAGCAATGGACTGGGGTGTTCCTATCCCAAGCACTGCGGCAATCTCAACATGCTCCCGGCATAATCCCCCAAGAAGCTCATACACTGGAACACTTCGAATCTTTGCTGCCAAATCGTAAAGAGCAAGGTCGACTCCTGTACGTGCAGTTCCTCCAACAGCTGGAAACTTATCTGTCAATTCACGAAAGACATCTTGATTGAACGGGTCTTTACCAATTAGGAATGGAGCCAGTTGACTAACAATCTCATCTCTTATTTGCACAGGGTCATCATCTGCTGTGAATGGTAAAGGGCACGCTTCACCAAATCCAGTGATTCCGCTATCAGATGTTATCTTCACGATTACATGGTGTCTGATTGATGGCTCTTCGCCATATGTTGTTGTGAACCCCTCGTTAGCTAGATGCGTTTCAATAGGTTCTGTTTGGACTGAAGCAATTCTCATCGAAGTCACCTGCTAACCATATATTCCCTTAGACTCGGTGAATGTTAAATGCGTCTGAGTCCATAGTTTAGGTTGGAGTGCTAGTCAGATGGATAATTCAAATCTCGTATCAACAGTTCTCAAGTTCAATGAGAAAATAAATGCCCGCGACCTGGCGGGACTCGGAGAGATGATGACTGAAGATCATACCTTTATCGATATACCTGGTGAAATCAATGTAGGTCGTGATGTGATGGTTTCGGGCTGGTTTAGCTTCTTCAAAGAATATCCTGACTATCGAAATAACTTCACCCATGTTGAGGTAAAAGGCGAACTTGTCATTATGGTTGGATTCTCCGAGTGTTCGCATGAGCAACTAGACGGACCCGCAATTTGGACTGCCAAGATACGCGATGGTCTTGTAGCTGAATGGAGGGTTTATGACGACAAGAAGGAAGTCCGCAAAGAACTAGGTATTGATTAATTCTATTTATCTTAGGCATTCATTTGCACAAAGTTCAGATGTACGGTAACCCTTAAAGGGCACCATCCTCGGGGAAATCGATACGCTAAGGGATAATGAGCGAGTAATTTCGCCTGCCGGCCTGATAACAAGGTTTGGATACCCTTGAAGTGGTGGAACGATTATGCAATTACTTGAGACATTTCTACAAGACATGTCATTGCTAGAGCAGATTCTGATTTCAGTTGTTGTAGTAGTGGCACTCCTAAGTCTCGTGTATGCCTGGTGGTTGAGGAAAGGTGTTCTTGCCCAAGAAATGGGGACAGAACAGATGCAGAAGGTCTGGAATGGTATTCGTGAAGGTGCCTTGTCGTATCTCGATAGGCAGTTGAAGACCATCATACCGATTCTAGTCGTATTATCATTCCTTCTATTCTTCACCGTATATATTACAACACCAGAAGCAGGTACAGCAGAACTATTTGGTATTGATCTTGATAATCCCTTTGCCGATCCAGTTGCTCTAAATAATGCTAGAGTGGTTGTTGGTATTGGTCGATCAATAGCTTTTATTCTGGGTGCTGGCTTTTCATTGATTGTTGGGCAACTCGGTATGCGTATCGCAGTTGAGAGCAACATCCGTGTCGCACAGGCAACCCGAGAAGGAGACGACAGATACAACCGAGCACTAACCATTTCTTACCGTGGAGGCACATTCACTGGAATGTTGACTGACGGTCTTGGATTGCTTGGTGGAACCATGATATTCATCATATACGGCTTAGCAGCCCCAGATGCACTCCTTGGATTTGGTCTAGGAGGTACCCTCTTAGCCCTCTTCATGAGAGTTGGCGGCGGTATCTACACTAAAGCAGCAGATATTGGTGCAGACTTAGTTGGTAAGGTTGAACAAGGACTCCCTGAAGACGATCCAAGGAACGCAGCAGTAATTGCTGATCTTGTTGGTGATAACGTTGGAGACTGCGCTGGAATGGCGGCAGATATTTTCGAATCATACGAAGTCACTATCGTTTCATCATTGATTCTCGCAATTGTGCTCTATCTTGAAACAGCTGCTGGGACCTACCCACTTCTTCCTGGTGGTGCACTCGTAGTGGTTGTATTCCCACTATTTGTGCGGGCTATTGGTGTGATTTCATCAATGATTGGTACTGTCATGGTTCCAGTCTGGCCAAGGCTTTTGAAGAAGGGTACAGTCTATGCAGAGAAAGCGATGTTTCTCTCTTATGAAGCCTCAAGTCTCTTTACAATCATACTGTCAATGCTTCTGTCTTGGTTCTATGTAGGGGACCTTCGTTTTGGTATATTAATTGCCACAGGTGTATTGCTAGCTGTATCATTCAACCCGCTTACTAGCTACTTCACATCGCTCAAGAAGCCCCCCGTTCAGGAGATTGTCAAAGCTACAGAAACTGGTACTGCAACAATGATTCTCTCTGGCCTTGTCGCTGGATATGAGTCTACAGTAGCAGCTGTGATTGTGATTGCTACAACTTTTGGAATCGCATGGTTCGTATTCACATCAGCTGTAACCGCTTTCATGGCACCATTCTTTGTTATTGGTGTTGAAGGTACTCTGTGGACTCTTTACGGAATTGCACTGATTGGAATAGGAATGCTTTCCCACACTGGTAACAATGTTGCAATGGATGCTTTTGGTCCAATCTCAGACAACGCAGCTGGCATCGGTGAACTCTCACCTGGTGATTTCGATGAGGAATCAAGGAGAACCATGGCTGAGCTTGATGCAGTTGGTAACACAACCAAGGCTATCACTAAGGGAGTCGCAATTGCTTCAGCAGTAATTGCTGCAGTTAGCCTCTTTGACAGCTTTGTTGTTGTGGCTCTACACAAATTAATTCCACCATTGGAGCATCTATTCCTTGATGATCCTCGAGTGTTCTCAGGATTACTCTTGGGTGCTGCACTTCCATGGTTGTTCTCAGCTGTGAACATCAAAGCAGTTACTCGTGCAGCCGGTGAAATGGTGACGGAAGTTCGAAGGCAGTTCAAGATACCTGGTATTCTTGAAGGCACAAAAGATCCTGACTATGATCGGGCTGTAGGTATCTCAACCACTGCAGCTCAGAAGGAGCTCATCCCCCTTGTTGCTCTAACAGTTTCTGTACCAATCATGGTCGGACTTCTACTTGGAGTTGCGGCTCTCGGTGGATTCCTAGGTGGAATCATCGTGTCTGGTCAACTACTGGCAGTATTCATGTCTAATACTGGTGGTGCATACGACAACGCGAAGAAAGCTATCGAAGATGAACCGGTAGATCTCGAAGCCAACACTGGTAAGGGATCTGAGCGTCACAAGTCAAGTGTTGTTGGTGATACAGTGGGTGATCCACTCAAGGACACTGCTGGTCCTGCACTCAACCCAATGATCAAGGTAGTCAATCTGCTAGCTCTGATCTTGGCTCCACTTTTGGTCATGATTGAGACCACTACTTCAGGAGAAATAATGTTTGCAGCAGCAATAGCACTGTTCGTGCTATTCGCACTGACCATCTGGTCACTACGTAAGAGCATGAAGCCAGCTGACTTCGGCATGGGCAGGGAAATCCCTGTAGAAGCTGTCCAGTAGAGTAACAACTAATGTAAGGTGGTGGTACCTAGTACCACCCACCTCTTCTCTTTTTTCAAAAACGACAACCTTTTGGCTGAATAGTCTACTATCTTTTGATTGCACAACAACAATGTAATGAGAAGATAGGAGTTGTCAAGGTTGGAAGGAGACCTAATACCTAACAGCCAGTTCGAAGGGCACGAATTTACAGTCTGGTCAGTCGCAGTCACACAAGATGGTCAGTACATTCTTTCAGGTGGTCAAGATACAGCAATACGTCTTTGGGACATTAAGGATGAAAAAGAGCTGCATAAGTTCGTTGGTCATGAAGGACCAGTCTATGGTCTTGTTCTGATGCCTGATGGTAAGCGAATGGTATCGATTGCTGACAAGGACCTGGCAGTTAAAGTGTGGGACCTTGAAACCAAGACTCTCATTAGTTCGTTGGCTCCAAACTCGGCCCATGTCAACAGTGTGGCAGTGAGTCCTGATCAGAGGTATATTGTCACTGGTGGAGATGATGGAGTAGCACGATTCTGGGATATCGATCGTGGTATTAATCTTAGAACACTAGACCTCCAACAAAGCATATACTCCATCATGATTAGTCCTGATAATCGGTACATGCTATGTGGTAGCAAGCAACCGCCACTTTCAACTAAACCTGGAGTGGTAACGGTTTGGGATTTTGAACTTGGTATACTTTTGAAGACACTGGAGGGTCATAAGGGACATGTCACAGCATTGGCGATGACTGCTGACTCCCGTTTTGTTCTCTCTGGTGGTCAAGATGGAGTTGTCCATCTCTGGGACCTCGAAACTGGAACTCAGCTGAAAACAATGACTGGGCACAAATCAGCAATACTGATGATTCATATCACGTTCGATGGCCAACACGTCATAACTGGATCTGGAGATGGTACCGTCCGAGCTTGGGTCCTCCGTGGAGGAGTTCTCTTGCAGAATCTTAAGCATACTGAGAATGTACATTCTATGGCGGTTACTTCAGATGGCCGTCATGTTATTACTGGTTCTATGGATGGTATGGTTCAGATTTGGGACTTTGAGAGAGATAGTCCTTGGATAGACACATCACTGGAACGAGCTGAAGAAGAGAAGACAGAGCTCGATGCATTCCGCATGTTGCAACTGAAGAAAATCATGACTCGTTATGAAACCCTTCCCCTCGAACGTCTAACGACGATTCTTCGATTCAAGAGTCTTGAGGAACTCGAGGATTGGCTACTGGATTTACCTCCAGAGACGCCCGTCAAGATTGATGGCCCATTATTAGTTATTAAGAAGTAGAATTTGGGCCCGGAGCGAGGAAAAATATAGGAAAGTAGGCTGTCGTTTTCACAACAGCATTTTCATTTCGCGTGGATCCCCCGGTGACACGCATTGAGTCACCGTTTAGGAGGGGAGTTTGAAGTCCTCACACCAGACCCTGTCGGTTAATCCCGCGATTCTATATTAAGACTTGAGTTAGAGGAAATTGGAAAAATAAACTGTGGGTCAGCTCAAATTACCTTCCTAGAACCGAGTGGTAATCTTCAGAAGTACGTAAATTTACTATTGTTGAAGGATATCTGACTCTATGGTGTGGGACAATACCAAAGTCATCCATCTATCTTTGTTTGAATACTTCATCTTTCTTCAAACTAGTTTCCTGTTCGAAGCTACCGGTAAACTCCTAGATACTCATAACGATTAAACCAATAGGCTAACATCCATTCAACATCAAAAACCCTTAGGTTGTATCCAAGATTACAGGTAGTATCACTACTTCTTCGAACGCACAAACAGAACTATCACGAATATTGTGGTAACACCTATGGACATCAACATGATCCGGTCTGTGTCAACCAGTCGAGTCAACTGGGTTGTCGTGGTTGTAGACAGTTCAGTTGGGGTGTAGTTGGAGATTTGAAGAAGACCAAAAGTTGGATCATATTCAAGTCGGTCTTCACCAAAATTCGGAAAGCAAAGGTAGAACTGCTCTCCATCACCTTGTGCATTAGCTCCACCCAGACTCACGTTGACTATGGCTTGCTGTCCTCCGAATGTGGCATCCGGAGGGGAGGAAATGAATGCATTATCGAAAGTGATGGCTCTGTTAAACAAGTCTACATCCGGACGTTCTGTAATTTCTCCACTTGGACTTCCAGTCGCAATTACCAATGCAATCGCTAGATTACTATCCGTTCGCTGCCACGACCAACCTTCTATAGAAATATCAAACTTGAGCACGCTTTGATTCTCTATTGATAGATGATTTTGAAAGCCAATCCAGAGATCTGGATGCAGAGGAGTAAAACTGTCAACACTGCTAAGATTGAATCGAAGGTCAACCACATTATCCGATTCTACTTCTGAGATGAATCCTCCAAAGACCCAATCAATAGTCTGAAATGATAAGATAGGTGGGAGAAGAAGGTCGTGTTCCGAAATATACACACCATCTTGATTGCTGTCTACATACTCAAATGCTCTTATGAGAAACATATGATAGTTGGATAAATTGATGCCCCTATCAAGGAAACGATAATGAGGACCTCCATCTGCTTCTATATTCGATACGAAAA
>VAPA010315681.1_pt1 | contig 13583 bp, 21 predicted proteins | sample 3395041 | NCBI WGS metagenome assembly VAPA01 (sample SAMN08290432, study PRJNA428436) | hydrothermal vent metagenome | isolation source: Deep-sea hydrothermal vent chimney | place: Indian Ocean: Southwest Indian Ridge | depth 1973 m m
CGGAACATGGTGAACAGGTCCAGCAGCGCCGTACCAGACGAAGCGCCACGCGAGTCGTTTACCTTATAGTCGTAGTCGAAGCCCATTCCACACTCTCCGTAACTCCACCGGCTATCAAACCGGCCTGTACCGCGGCTTGCACATCCACATCCGAATTGAACACCGCACCGTTGATCTCCACCGTCACACTCCTCGAATTCGACTGGTTCAGGACACTGTTCGGTATCACCGTCCCCGAGCGGTCAGGGACAAACAGCTCTGATCTGCCGTGTTCACCAACGACGACAGGTTCTCCAGCTTGCACACGGCCGCCATGTGCAAGACCGCGTACGCCACGTAGCTCGAAGGCGGACAGTCCCGATCTACCGACAGCGCCAGCCAACGGACCCGTCACCCTCGTTTCAAGTTCGAGGAGCGCTTTGACTTGCATCCCGTCCAAAATCCCGAGCGTTTCGAGCATCAGGATCGCTTCGTCACGGGATTTGCCGAGCACCGTCCCGATAGCTTGCAACGACGCTTCCAAATTGGCGGGGTCGAATCCGAACGCATCCAACGCACCCTGCGCTTTCAACGTGGCCTCCACCACAGCCAACTCCGCTTTCGCAATAGCCTCCACCTCTGTGACAGTGATCCTCTTCCCAGCCTTCTTCCTCACCGCCTCCAAATCTGCTTCCGCTTTGTCCAACGCTTCAACGGCTTTCACCGCTTTGAACGCAGGGTTCACCATCTCGAGCATGGCGTCCGCCAAAGACCGGTTCGCCGCCTCAGCCTCCTGGAGCGCGTCACGTACCAGATGCAGAGGCAGGATCATCTGCTCAACCTCACCGGACGCTTCCGAGGTTGCTGAGCCTGCCCGCCCCATCGACGATTCGAAGTCGGATAGTTCCTCCGAGGTGCCACCGATCGCGGCACCCGCAAACCTCACAGAGTCCGCTAGGGCGCGGCCCTGGACTTCGAGGGCCGCGATCTGTATCGTGTAGCCTCCTGCGGCTGCGGCCGATACTTTGAAGTCGTCGATGAGTGCCACCATCTCAACGTCGGTGAAACCCAACTGGCGTTGCAACGCACCCAGGTTCGCTTCGGTGGTGGAGAACCCTTCACCCATGTCTTTCAACGCGGTGAACCCGACAGCGTATGTTGATTCGCCGGCACGCATCGCGTTGAACACTTTGATCTGTGTGTTGAGGAAGTTCAACGCAGCCAAGTCCGTGCCATCGAAGCTGTCTTCCATCAACCCGAGAGCGATAAGTGGCGCGTTGACACGGTCGTTGAACCTTGCGAACTGCAAACCGAGTTTCTCGATGCCGCGGCCTGTCTGCGGGATACGTTCAAGGGCATCAATGACGGTGGGTATCGCTTTAGCACCGAGTTCGGTGAGGATGATCGCGAGGTCGCCGAACCCTGCGATCAGGCCGGGGAGCAGAGGAGCGATACTGTCTACAGCATCAGCGAGTTTCGGCAGGATCTCCTCGCCGACTGCGAGGACAGCGTTTTCGATGCGCACCTTCGCTTGCTCGAATGCGAACGCACCCGTATCCGCAGCGGCACCGAACGCCGAATCCAACGACCCGGTTGATGCGGCCAAGTCTTCGAAGATCTGTTTCGTGGCACCAGCATTGGAACCCATCAGCGACAGGACACCCGTCAACGCTCGCACATTACCGAACACGCGTGTGGTGGCTTCGTCTTGGCCTTGGAACGCGGTGGTGATGGATTGCAACGCCGAGAACAGTCCACGTTCACGGATCTCTTCACGCAACCCTGCCGCGGACAAACCGACCTCCTGCAACGCTGCTGATGCGTCTGTGGTGGGTTTCAGCAACGAACTCATTATGCCTTTGAGCGCGGTGGATGCTTCGTTGGCATCCAATCCGACACGGGTCATCGCCGCAATAGCTGCACCGACCTGATCGAAACTGATGCCCATCTGTGACGCGATCGGAATGACTCTTCCCATCGAACCTGCCAGTGAAGATGCTTCGGCTTTGCCCTCACGTACGGTGGCGACAAGGACATCGGTTGCGACTGCTGCGCCACCCATCGACGTGCCGTAGGCGTTCACCGCCGACGTAACCACATCCGCAATAGTCGCGGTGTCACCCAAACCTGCCGCCGCTGCCCTAGCTGACGATTCCAACGCATCCAGGGCGTCTTTGCCTTCGAGGCCGGCGGAGGTGATGAAAAACAGTGCCTCGGCGAGTTCCTGCGGACCCCTCGCCGTTGCGAGCGAAATGTCTTTGATCGAGTCGGAGAACCCTGCCACCACCTCTTTCGACACACCCACCAAACCCACAATGCGTGACATCGTTTGCTCGAACTTGCCGAACGCTTGCGCAGCTTCGATACCGACTTTGATCGCGACAGCACCGATAGCCGCGACACCGACCGCGGCACCGACAACACCCATCCTCGCCGCGCCGGTGAAAATCTCACCGAGCGACTTTTTGACACCGGTGGTGGCGTTCTCCGCCTTTTTCATGGCGCGCTGATACTGCCCGGTGCGGGCTTTCAAATCAATGAACACGGCACGAGAAGTCATCTATTCCTCCCGTGGGAAGAACCCATACTTTTGGCCGTGCTGGGGTGGAAGATCCTGCTGCCGCTCATGGACACGTTCAATGCGTTCACATCCGTAACACAGGAACACGTCCGCTTCGAGATGCGAATCGTTGCCCTCGTCGGGCCATTGCCAGTCAAACGTGCCACAGGAATCGCACCTGCCTCTCTGCTGCACAACCCATGCCAAAGCCTTGTCCTGATCCTCATCAGACCAAGAGAGGAACACCGAGTGGGCTATTCCTCGCTCTGCGCAGTAGTCGAGCTCAAGCCGGAATTCAGCATCTCGCTGATACCAGCTTGCGTAAAAAGTATGTTCCGGACCTCCCGGTTCACGTTGTATGCCGCCTGGAACAGTTCATCGATCTCGGCCGCTGACCAGTACGGCGACTTGAACATCGATTTCACGTTTGCCTGTGACAGTTTCGGCTCAACCGACGACTTCGCGATGATGAACACTTCGAAGCCTTCACCGAGGTTGCCGTCGTCGTCCTGATATTTCGTGACAGCGTCGTTCCATTCCTTCCTCGGGAACGACTTGAAACTGAACGACACCGTAGATTTGTCGATGAGTTCTGACAGGTCCACGAGTTCCTGGCGCAAACCCGGGATCGGTGACGCCATGTCGCCACCGTCCCAAGCCTCAACACGTTGCGCCTGCCGTATTGCGAGGAACAGGTCGTCGCGTTGCGCCACAAGGTCGTCGTCGAGGAGGATCTCCACGGACGCGACACGCGCCTTTTTCCGTTTCGAGATGTCTTTGAAATCCATCAGGCTACGACCACGAAACCCTCAGTCGGGTCGTCTGTGATCGACACGGATATGGCTGCACGCTGAGTCTGGTTCCGGCCATAGATCACGGTGCGTGACGCAATCTCAATCGGCCACACATCAACCTCATCAGCAACAGCCCACGTCGACGTTGTCGCCAACCCACGCTGGTTCACACACAGGTATCCGACAGTGTCTTTCGCCAGTGCGGTGAACACGGTGTCGTCGGCGAGGAGTTTCTCCTTGTGGATCGTGAACGACCCGGCTTCGCCACCGTAATCACCGGTTGCCTGCTTGTTGAACCTCGACGACATGTCCGCTGCGTCCGCTGTCCCAGCGTCGAACGGCAGGTTCAGATCGCCAATCATTTGGCCTGTCAAATCGGTGCCGCCGTTCAGCTCCGCTGCGGTCGGTGCCCCCGCCGAAGCAATGGTTGGGACCAGCCACACTTCGCCGGTGCCTTCAAATACGTACCTGGTCATCACTTACCGCCTTTGAGTTGTTTCGCCGTCCGTGCCTTCGCGTCGGCTTTCACCTTCGCAAGCTTCTTCTTCGCCACTGCTTCGGCGTCGGCGAACGCTTCAGCTTCACCATCCGCGACAGCCTGCGCCTCGGCCTGCCTGATCGCCTCGAGTGTTTTGCGTGAAGCCTTCGTAACTTTCGTCCAGCCGTTGTGCGACCACACGTCACGGAACGCCGCTTCGTCTACCGAGGCGACACCGCCTGTCTCTTTGTGCTCCATCACGATGAACGACACAATGAACCTCCATCCGCAACCGTCCGGCTGCTATCAACAGCAACGGTAGACGCCTGGTCGTGGTTGTTGTGGTATCGGTGTCCTGATTATCATGACAGCATGATCCCCGCATCCAAATCGAATCCGACACACAGGGACCGTGGCAGGCTCTACGGTATCCACGAGGTGGCGGAACTGTTCGGTGTTGAGCGTTCAACGGTGGACAAGTGGCGCAGCCGCGGTGTCCTACCCGACCCCGACGAGAATCTTCACGCAGGGCCGGTGTGGTGGGAAACGACACTCATCAGATGGGCACGACAGACAGGCAGGACCATAGGAGCCTCCCCGTAACAGGGAGACTCCCATGTGGGCGGGGGAAAGGAAGGCAAGACCCGCCGCTACACCCGGAACACAGAAATGGTGACCAAAGTCACCTGGTCATACTCGACGTATACTTCGTTGGGGTCGGTGCCACCTGCAGGGTTGTTGTAGATCGACGGCGGGAACGGGCCGATAATCTTCTCCGCACCGATAGCGATCGAAACGGTCGGGTCTTGGATCGTCAACCCTGAGATGGTTTGCGGTGTCGGGATGGTGACGACGACAGGGTTCGCACCTCCACCGTTTACCACCAGCACAAACTCGCGGCCACTGTTTTTGAACCTGTTGCCGTCTGTCAACGTCGCAGAAGCATCGTTAGGGACCACACCCGCGATCGTCGGTGACTGGACAGTGAGCTCTGTGTACGCCATCTGTTACCTCTCTCTCAGGGATGCTAATCCTGCCACATTGTCGCAGGCGATGTCGTGTCCGTCGCGACGGCTAGCACCCGTCCATCATGTTAACTGGTTGGCGCTACGAACCCTTCCACTGTTTGCACCACGTAGAACAGGGGCGGCTGCACATCGTCGTCACGCTCAGGTAATCCTGTAACGACTTTGCGGAACGGAAACATGGAAAATCCGGAAGGTGTCAGGTTCGCTGCCAGCATAAGTGTGCGCAACAAATCCGCCAACCCTTCAGCCTGTTCACGTGTGTTGCCTACTGTGGTGATCTGGTATTCGTACCAGCCTGTTACGTCGATGGTGGACATGTCGCCTTCACGCTCAGCCTCATCCAACGCGTACAGCACCGCGTACGGTCTCGTGTCGTCGGCGGGTGCCTGACCGTCACCTATCTTGAACGAACCAGAGTTGGTTTTCAGTTTCGTAAGCACAGCGGATGTGAGGATTCTCATACCCGTCCACCGCCCGTCGATTTGCCCAGATCAGCGATGCCGGCTTTCCTCATGCCACGCATAAACGCACCCTGCGCGGTGGTGTGTTTCTTCAACGACTGCGTGAGGAACGGCCTCGGCCCCATCCTCGAAGTGCCATCATGCACATACCCGGCATACGTGGATGCGGGGCGACCAGATTTCGGGTTGATCGACCTGTTGACCGACCCGAAGCGCAGGCTTGGCAGTTTGACGTTCACCCGATAGCCGATCGATTTGCGCAACGCACCCGTATCGACAGGCGTGAACCGTTTCGCGGAGCGTACGAAGATAGGTCCGGTGCCTTTGTACACGGTGGCGACACGGTCTTTCACCTCACGGCTCGCTTTGTCAATGTCCTCAATGAGTTTCAGGAGATCCTTGTCAGTGATTTCAACTTGTATCGACAAAACCGGCCCCAATGTTCAGACGGCATCGTACCCTCGTCCTCGTCAAATACGAGTCGTATTCGACTTCGGTGACACGCATCGTCTTGCCTACCAGATCAGTGTCGTGAACGGTCGTGTCAACAGTGCCGAGGTCTTCGGGTTGGAAATCACCCGCATCGTGCGGCATGAACACATCAACTTCGCTGACTGTGACCTGCTGCTGCCCGGAGTCCTCATCTGTCGTTTTCACAGGCCGTACCAGTGCCACACCGGAATAGATCTCAGACTCTGTGTCACCCGTGTAGAGCAGTGTTGAGGTGTTCATCGTACCCCTGCCCGTGACCCTGACGAATGTGACGGTGTCTATGAAACGGTCTGTCCATTGGCTGCGGAACGTCGCGACTGTGCTACTCGGGATTGTCATAGGCTTCAGCCCCGGCAACCCAAATCGAACCGAGCCACATGACGGTGGCGAACACGGAGATCATCACCGACACGACAAGGACAAGGTTCACATCAGTCTCCGAACGTACGGGGAGAGCAGCGTTTTCACAGCGTCGGACAGTTCACCCGGTTTCCGCATCGTATCCACATTGTAGGTCACAGAATCGGAACCCTCCAGTTGGACCTGTTTGATCGGCACCGAACCGACCGCGTACACAGCGGCACGCTCCACCGCGTCGGCGGCGATAGATACGATCGCCAACACCAAATCGGGAGGCACCGTGTCGTAGGGTGACGGCGCACCCGACCCGTATCCCGCCGTGTACACGACCGTGACACCGTCAGGATATTTGGACCACGACTGGTCAAGGTCGCCGGAGACACGACGCAACCTTCCGTCCGCATAGAACAGGTATTCGTCGGTGACCGTCAACACATCATCGTCTTCAGTGACGGAAGTGACAGCGGTGATGGGGAAACGATCGGTCGAATACCACTGTTCCCACTGATCCACCTCAAACACTTCGGTCACCGAAGCGTGCTCCAACGCTTGTTTGCACCACGTCTCGGCTTGGGCTTGGGCTTGGGGTAGCCAAGTGTCAGTGACGCGGGTGATGTCGTCGCCCGTGAACGTCGTCGCTAGATGCGCTTCGAGGTCGGTGATCGTGGTGAGCGCCATCAGACATTGACAGTCCGATAGATGATCTTGACAAACATGTTCACCGCCGCTGTCGACGTCAACGTCAAGTTTTCGTTCTCCGGGAGCTCATCCCACGGCTGCGACCCCGGCGGCAGGATCTCTTTCCGCTGGTTCGAAATGTTGTACTGGCGGTGCAGCAGCGTCGACCCGTCATCGGCGTACAGCGACACTGTCGTTGTGCCGTCTGCGGTGATGTAGATGCCGAAAATGTGGATGGCTTTGTCCACACCGGGGGCGGCGACAACCACAGTGTCGGTTTCCGCAGCAGCAGACACGAGACGTGCAACGGACATCAGTCAGATCCTTTATCCTCGACAGCGGGCAGTTCCTTCGTCTTGACATGTTTCGGGTTGCCGGCTTTCGTCACAAACTCGGTGTGGGTGCGTGGAACGACACGGCCCTCACGGACCAGCAGGAACCTTGCATCCCCCGACTCGAGAGTGACACATGCGTCCTGGTCGGCGTTCATGTACAAGTCTTTCGCGGCGACAATGTCAACCATGTTTCCTCCTGTCAGGGGGCTCCCCGTAGGGAACCCCCAACGTCTCGAATCGGAACAGCGTCCTCCGTGATCAGTTCGTCGAGCAGTATCAGTGCGCCACGCACCTGCTCCTCAACGGCCCGAGCGTCAGCCAACTCGCGTTCGGCCTGCCGCACATTCAGCACAGCGTTACCGAGCGACGTCTGTAGGTTGGTTTGCCGCTCCGACAGATCCATCAGAACGACACAGCCGCATACACCGGCACGTAATACACGGTGCCTGCGATCTTGATGATCAGGGCATGCGTCGTGTTTCCGCCCGGTGTCGCCACCGAAGCCACAACACCGTCACCGGTCGCTGCGTCCGCTTCCAACATTGCATCGAACCCGTTCGTTGAAGTGTGCGACACTTTCAACGCCGAGTCGGCTGCCGGCATACCGGACTGGTCCGTGTTCCGAACCAAGATCCCGGTTGTTGTGTGCGGATCAACGTTCGCGTTTTCGTCCGACAGATTCACATCCAACCCGACGATCGAATCGGCGACGTTGCCATAGTTCTCGGCCCGGATCGACAAGCCGGTGATCGACGACGCTTGCTTACCTGAATCGTTGCGGGCACCCAAGTTCGCAGCGTTGATCCAGTTGATGTTCGTTCCACGGTTACGGGCCGAAATGTCGAGGCCACGGATAGCGCCTTCACCGGCAGCATTGCCGGTCGCACGGTTCGTGGCGTTCAGTTTCATCCCGGCATCAGGGTTGCCGTCCCATGCCGAGTCGGCTTCGCCGGCTGCACGGTTGATCGTCAGACTGAATGCTCCTTGCCGGAACGCTTTCGTACCGGACAGGACTTCTTGCTCAACGATGAGACCTTTCGGACTGTCACCCCCGGCATCAGCGAACTGATAATCGGGGGCTGACCCAATGATCTGCCCTCCTGCAATAACACCCATGTCAGCCTCCTATATGCCTGTGACGGTGCAGAACGCAGCCGCCCGGTAGATGGGTAGAGCGGCACGCATGTCGGCACGGATCGCCTGCTTGCCCTTCACGAAGTAGTCCGAATGCGAATCGGACACCTTCACCGTAACGCCACGCTTGATACGCAACTCGACGAAGTTCGCGAAGTCTCCGACCAGGGCCGTGTTCTCCGTGTTCACCTGGTTGATGACAACGGGGAGACCCCACAGTGTGGTAGGGCCAGCCTCGGTCGGTGGACCGAGAATGTAGATCCCGTCCGCTGTACGGAGCAGCCTGATCGACTGCCAGTCGTTGGAATGGATCATGATCGCTGACGCTACGGAACGGCCCGTCACGTTCACAAGGGTGATGCCCTTATGAATCGCGTCGAGTGCGGGTTCACCAGACAACGCGTACGTTTGGATACCGGACTTGTTCAGAATGCCTTCAAGGTTCGGGGCGTTGCCGTCACCTTGCAAGATCTGATTGTCGAGCCTCTGCACCAGACCGAACCGCATCCGACGGTCCAGATACCCTCCGGCCGCCTCCTCGTCCTCCAACTGTTCATCAGTTGCAGGTACGAAGTGTGCGATCTTGCGAACAGTCGATGACCGTTCGGTGAGTGCGAACGCCGACTCGGCGAACGACCCACCCTCGGCTGCTTCGGCAGCGTTCAACGTGAGTGTCGTCTCCTCCATGTATACGATCGCTGCCTGATTCGTCGGTGACGACGGGATCACATCAGTGATCTGGACAGGCCTCGTAACAGCGTCCACGACACGGCCGGTACGCACCGACTCAGGTGCCCAACCCGCCGTAGTCTCGAACAGGGTCTTGACGTCGACGTCGAGTTCGAACTCGGTGTCTTTCATCTCCGGTGTCCACTGGTCTTTGAACGACTCCCAGAATCCTTTCTTCCCGTCGCCCTTACCAGCCTCAACCGCGGCGGCGATCATGTTCTGCGGCTTCTCCAACAGGTCCAGGACAGACATCAACTGTGACGAATGGTCACTGGATTTCTCCAACGCCAACCGCTCAGCCATCTCAGTGTGCAACTTGGCGAGCTCTTCTTCGCGTTCGTTCACCCACTTGACCTTGTCCTCATTCGACTTGATGTCGTCACCCTTGAGAGTGGTGACCTTGTCGAAGTCGTATTCGGGCCCTGCCTCCTCGAAGACTTTCGCCATCTCATCAGACTTGACCTTGATCTCCTCAACCATCTTCTTCAACGTTTTCGCTGCCATAGCTATCCTCCGGTGTATTCGTTGGACCGTGCCAGTGTGCGGCGAGCCGACAGGAACAGCAACGAATTGTCAATGACCGGCGGTTCATACGTCAGGTCGGTGAGCATCGCAGCCACGTTCTCCAGTCGGGTTTTCACTGCGGTGAGACGAGCCACGGCTTCGTCACCGAGAGTGGAACCTTTCTCTGCACGCATCTGGCTTATTTCTTCGGCGCGGGTGAACAGCATTTCGGCTGCAGCCGCGACCTGTTCGGCCTGATCCACGAATCGTAGGCCCTCAGATTTGATCGACGCCGTGTGTGTCCCGACACCTGCACCGCGTAGAACTGTTGAAACTTCATGCACATCGACACCCGGTGTGCCATCGTCTTTGGGTTGCAGGAACCGCACGTCGTCGCCGTTGTGCTGTCCGAGGCGCGCACCGCCCTCAAGGATGCGGAACCCGTATGACCATTCCTGCAAATCCCCCATCGCTTTCGTCGTCAGATAGGCTTCTTTCCCCTTCTGTGTTTCGAGGAAGTATTTGCCTTCGAGCACCGCGACATCTTTCTGTTCGGTGATGACACCACGACCAACAATCTTGGTGCGGTCATGCGCGTCGGCGATCGCGACTTTCTGTGTCCCGAAGTAGCCTGGGAGTGTCACGTCACGGTCGGAGTCTTTCACGTTGAAACGTGCGAACACTGCGGTGACAGTGCCGGCGTCGTCATCGAACTTGAATTCGGTTGGGACGAACTCTTTGATCATCAGTTCTGCTGTTTCCACAGGAACCTCCAAGTGGTCCTGTGAAGCATAGCCTTGTAATTCGCGATGTCACGGCAACCAGCAACACTGCAACCCTCAGGGAGAAGGAACGTGGCGTCCACCGGAACGTGAAACAGTGTTGCCTATGGTCGCATGTACACCATCGCGTACTCACCGAGACGCGCCGGAGGCGGACCTTTCGACCAGTATTCCATTGTCCATGATTGGACTTCTTTGGGTCCACCGTCAAGTGCTACGTCTGTGATGATGATGCGCGGACTGTCACCCAGCGCCGCCTCTATCAGTTCGTCCATCTGCTGACGGTCCAATCCTCTGATTTCACGGCGATAGTGAGCAGCGCTCATTGCTTCATAGTCGATCATGGTCGTACTCCTGTGGGTCGCTACTCTGAGTATAGCATCTGCCGCCACCGGACGCGTCTACCGTGTGAACCGTGTCGATGTCCGCGACGGCGCATCGGACTGCCGCACGCGGCGGTACTCCATCCAGCACCGGCAGTTAATTACCTCACCTGGCGGACCAGCGGGGTCGCGTGGATGTTTCAGCAAGGCACCGCCGACAAGGAACTTGCCGGGCCGTCCACCCCATCCTTGATGGTTCACAAACCTCGATTTGCCGTTCACCTTCTGATGTGTCTCACGCACTAGGTTGTCGCCTTGGGTGAACCACACTTTGCGCATCCGATACAGGGCAGTCTCTGATGACAGTCGTGATGCTTCGTACCGGATCGTTTCGGATGCCTGGAGTGCTTCGATGAATGCGAGTGAGCCGCCACGGTTCGCAACCTGTTCCACATACAAGGCGTTCAACGCTCGGCGCATCGTGGATCGGAACTTGCGATCCGCTTTCGGTGTACCCAACGTGACAAGGATCGACCGCTGATTGTCGGCGGCTTCGCGGCCGTGTTCGGTTGCTATCACCGTCAACCGTTTCCGTACCGCCGATGTGATCGCAATGTCGGGTGTCCCCAACGATGCCTGCTGCGTGTCCCACAGGTCGAGGACAGGTTTCGACAGCCACAACGTCACAAATGTTCCGACCCATGCGGAGTCTTTCACCGCGCCCGTAGCGGCACGTATCCATGCTGCGGGTGTGTCCGCGGTGGCGGTCGCACGCAGGATGGCTTTGTGTTCGGCGCGTAGGACTCGGCGGATGGGTTGCGTGAACGCTATCGCAATGGCACGATCCAGGCGGGCTCTGGCTTGGCGTCTAGCTTGTAGGTTCGCCATCGTCTATGACAGTCGGGTCTTCGGTCTGTCCGACAGGGAACGTCGAAATGTTGCGCAGAAAAACTTCATGGGACGGCTCAACGGGGAGTCCGATCAGACGTCGTGCTTCAGCAACCATCGCCCAACCACCGGTCACCGCCATATCGATCTTCTCAACCTCGTCCTTCTCATCCTTTTTCAACGCCCGCACCTCCGTCAAATCCATGCGCAGCGACCGTTTCAGATCGGGTGTCCCGTAGGATTGTGTGTCGTGGAGGAGTTGCCGGGTCCATTGGCGGGCAACCATTTTCCACAACGGGATCAGAGTGGATTCGATAGCGTCCTCACGCAATGTGGACGATTCGCCCCGACCTGATGTTGAAGTCAGTCCGGCTCCGAGGCCGGCGAGGATGGCGGGCCATCCGAGTACAGCGGAGATGCGTTCCTCCGGCACCCGGCGCAGTGCAGTCAAATCCAGGTCTTTCGGGGAGAACGACACCATCTCGACACCAAGAGCAATAGACGACACGAACGGCTGGCCCCTCTTCGTGCCCGTAAACTTGGACTGGAACTCGGCAGCAATCTGCTTCGGATCACCCGAGCCGGAATCGGCGGGGTCTTTCGGTGACAAGATCACACCGGGCACACCAAGGTTCGTTAGCAAGGAGGTCGAGAACTCTGCCGCCTCATGATCCTGTAACACCTCCAACAGCACATCTTGGAGCGGCGCGTGGCCGAGACGGAAATCTTTGCGGTTCATCGCCCACCTAAGCTGGATCATGTCATCGGTTGGGACTTTCACCATCGGGCTACCCGGCGGTGTGTACTCCCAATGCGACATGAACTCCGACCCGTCCCGGGGTGTTGACGGTTTCACAAACTCCGGGTACAGGGGCCAGAGTTGCAGGATCTCACCGAGCGCGTTGCGCACCTTGTGAACATACGCTGCGCCGGTTGTCGCAACAGACACCACCGTATAAAGGTCAAGCATTTCGGGGTCCATGTACGGGTTCGGTGTTTCGAGGAGGGCAACCACTTCGGAGTCGTCGACGAGCTCGAACTTGTTGTCAACCCGCTCGTATTCTCTCACGGTGGGTTCCGAGTAGGCACGACCCATCGAAGTCAACACCGCTGACACGGCGGAGTTCGTAGCACCGTCACCGACTTTCCGGTAGTTCAGTATCTTCTGGTTTGGTAGGAAACGGAATATCCCCTCAGGTTGGGTTGGGAACCGTAGATCGTTCACACCGGCTGCTTTCAGCATCACACCGGCAGCGAATTGTTTGACAGGGTTCAACGGTCTCTCCGATCGGCAGACGATGTGGCATGTACGGTAACAGGCTACCTCCCCGTTTCTGCGCTACCTCAGGTTCGCTTCAAACCACAGAAAGTCATCTTCATCCAACGCAGCATGTCCGAGTGCATCCGAGTAGTCTGGGATCAGCCACGCTGCGAAAGCCTCCGCGAACGCCTCGGCACGGTTCGCTTCAGCATATGTGCTGATAGGTGTACACAGGTGTTCTCTGCCTGTCATCTCGTCGGTGACGTGTCCTACTTCATGGATGATCGTGTCAATGTCGTCTTGGGTTCCTCGAGGTCTGCCCGGTATCACGATAGTCGTCAGCCTTCTATTTGCTGGAAGCGAGCGAAGATGCATTGGGTAGACAACGTGGGCTGTGTCGCTATAGCTCCGACCATCCGGCGTGTCCTGATATTGATGCAGTCCTGCGAATACAGGATCGCGCAGAAACCACTTGCAGTCAGGCACCAGCGGAACGATATGGAGAGCGCGACGGATCGGCTCAGACCAGGTCATCCGACTACCCATTCCTTCCGTGTCGACAGTTCAGATATGGCCCAAACCATGCTGTCGATTCTGTTGGGCGACCATTCGGATTCGCCTGGCACCCACTGAACCATCTCACCCTCCAACGCACCGAGCGCCGTGACATGATGAACGCGGCCTTGTTCGTAGAGGGCGAGGATCGGTTCGGCACGGATCTTCTTCCCCCTCGTGGCGCGCACATTCTTGTACGGCACCGACGGGTCGATGTTGCGGATGGTGGCTTCGATGAGGTC
>VAPA010570165.1_pt1 | contig 13518 bp, 27 predicted proteins | sample 3395041 | NCBI WGS metagenome assembly VAPA01 (sample SAMN08290432, study PRJNA428436) | hydrothermal vent metagenome | isolation source: Deep-sea hydrothermal vent chimney | place: Indian Ocean: Southwest Indian Ridge | depth 1973 m m
AGCAACAGGTGAAAGTAAATTTGGAACATGGAATTTATGGGTAGCAAATGTAGAAGGGCAAAAAGTATATGACAAGAAGACCAAAGAGACAAAAGAAGGTTATACAGGAGACGTTGTATTCTTTCCAAGTACAAAGTTAAATGAAAACCTACTTGTAGCAACTGATGGAAAAAGAGTTGAAGTTGATGTAGAAATTATGTTAGTGCCAAAGAAAAGTCCTAAAGGCGGATTTTACACAACATATGAAGTAAAGAAACTATCAGAGGGGACTATCCCCTCAGATAGCGTATCTTATGCTCATAATAAATATTTGGAAGATTTTGAGAAAATTGCAGAAAAAAGAACATGTGAAAGGACCGAAGAAATGTTTATGATGTTCGGATGTCAAACACCACATGGAATATCAAAAGATAAATTAGAAGATTTATGGGAAGTATACCAAGAAAAATACTTAAAGTAGAGGTGTAAAATGAAAATTAATGGCGTATTTAACCATATAATAACAGAATCCGCATATTACGGATATCCTGCTACAATAATTGAATTAAATAATTTCCATTATGTTACCATACCAAACGATATATTGTCAAAAAAGATGATTGAATTATCACCTAAACAAAAAATAGTGCTTTGGAAAGGAGATGAAGCACTGAAGCAATTAGACGATATTGGAGAAGTAGTTGAAATTTTAGATAATGAAGAAGAACAATATTATCATCATTTAGAAACAAGTGGTAAATTTGTATATGATAATAAGAAACCATTTTTCTATATATGCACAACGCCAAAAACTGAAGAAGATGCTGACTATCATCAATATCTTTTAGAAAAAGAAAAGATAGATGATATTAGAGTAATAACTGATTTAAAATTTAATAGTAATTTAATACAATATGCAACAATATTAGCACCAAAAAGAACATGTGTTAAGAAAGGTGGAAATAAAAAAGTTGAACAATCAGTATTGGAATATTGTATAGAAAATAGTATTAAATATCTTGGTAAAATACATTGTGATACTTGTAAACCAAAAGTAAAATTATATGCACCATCACTAAACTAAAATGAAACACATAATATATCAAGGCGATGCATTAGAAAGGACAAAGGAGATTGACGGCGGTTCACTACATTTAACCGTAACAAGCCCACCTTATTATAATGCTAAAGAATATCACCAAGAAGACAACAATGTGGGTAATAATGAAACATACCAAGATTACTTAGATAAAATTAAGATTCTTGTAAAGATATTATTTGAAAAAACTTGTGTTGGTGGAATAGTTGTTTGGAATACGAGCCCTGTAATACACGAAGGTAAACGATTTATGATACCAGAAGATAGCCATAACATATTTATAGAAGAAGGATTTGAATGTAGAGACAATATAACTTGGAAAAAACCAGATGGCGCTGCTAAACTTAGATGTGGAGGATGGTGTCAAAATGGTGGAAAACCACTAACGTGGCATCCAAATATTGTTGATGAAAAGATTATGGTTTATAAAAAACCAGGAACACGTGCTGTTGGAGAATATGATGACATATCAAAATATTATAATCCTAAACCGAAAGATTTATTAACTAATATATGGATGATTAATCCAGAGACAAATACACATTGGCACGATGCACCATTTCCAGACGAATTGGTACAACGGTGTATATTACTTTATACTTTTAAAGGAGATACTGTTTTTGACCCATTCCTTGGTTCTGGAACAACAATGAAAGTAGCAAGATTATTAGGGAGAAACAGCATAGGATGTGAGTTAAGCCCCGATTATTTAAAATTAGCTAAGGAAAAGCTTGGCTTTTATCAAACAGCATTATTTTCAGAAGAAATTTACGAGGTAAAATGAATGACTGGATAGGATGTGACACAGCAACAGGGACAAATTGCACAGTTACAACATATATGGGAGTACCTATAATAGAAAATCCAACGAATTTAACAGAAGAAGAACTTGACAGGTTAGAAAAAGAACTTATGAGAAATCAAACGTTATATGGTAATGCTTATGTAGAAGTCACTAAGAAATTTAAATCATGGAAAGAAAGATATGAGGTAAAATAAAAATGAATTGTGCAAAATGTAAAGAACCCATGAAATTTATAAGTAAAATGTCAACAGAAACAAAAATGGAAAGTAAATACTTATGTGAAAACTGTGGTACAAAACTAACTTTTTTATATGAATTTCCTGAATCAATTAATAAATAATGAGATAAAATAAAATGAACGAATTTACAAAAGGACAAATAGTTGGAGGATTATGTGCTATACTAGGCATGGTAGTTTCACAAATAATTATGATACTTTTAAAGTAAGAGATAAAAAAAATGGAAAAGATTAAAAACCTAATGCACAACGATAGTCTCCAATTATTTAATGAGACGTTGTACGCCAATGTACTAACCATAAATGATGTGATTAGTAAAAAAAGAGCCATTAAGATAAATGACGTAAAGCATTACGGATATTTTCTTGAAAAAGGTAAAAACACATATTTTGTGGATGATTTACCAGGAAAAGAAGAATCTATAATAGACATTTTACCAATAATCGTAACGGAAAAAGAAGAATACGACTATAACAAACAAGTATTTTGGTTTATTAAAAGATATGGGAGTGTAAAGATTCCAATAGAAAAGAAGATGGAAATGAAGCAAGTAATAGATTTGCTCTCAAACTTTAATCACACAAAACCAATACACTTTAAGTTAAGCAAAATAATTAACATTGCTGCAATGACTGGAAGAATAAATTTCAGAATAGTAGCAGAAAGAGGATTCGGAAAAGATTGTGTCATAAACAATATGAGAGATTTAATTGGAAGCGTAGCAAACATATATGGGGCTACATTTGCTAAATTAGAATATAGTTTAAAGCACAAATACTTAGTATTTAATGAAATGGGTAACTTAAAGACAGATGATAAATACAATATGCAACAATTCTTATTAGCAATCGGAGCCTTCTTTAACAAATATACCAAAAGAAGCAGGGCAACAGAAGACACCCAAGAAGAATACGATATTAGTAAAACAAGCCTTGGTATAATTTACAACCCACCAATATATTATGTTGAAAGAGGACAAGAATATTTCGATATAATGTTTACAAAAGCGGTAGCAAACAGATTTATTCCTTTCTATTTAGAAGGAACTTTAAGTGAAAGTTTTGATGCTGAATTTGATACAAAGGCAGTTGTAGATGCGAATATAGATACTTATAAGCAGTTGATTAGTACAATACTTTGGTACAGAGATAATCAACCTAAGAACAAGTATGAATTGCCTGATGACATCGAATTTAGTGATGATTTAAAGCGATTTGAGCGTACTTTTTTCAAAATATGTGATTTCATAAGCGAATACGCAAATGATGAAAAAGAGTACTATACACTCGTATATGAGCTTTGGAATTCATACAAGAAATATGACCAAATAATGGCAGAAGCTAAACTACAAATAGGTGAACAAAAATGATTCAGTGGTTTATTCTATCCTTTACCATGATAGGTATTCTAGGTAAAAAGTTAGTTAATATGTGTACTCAAGGAGTAGTAGATGCATGCTGGGAAGATTCTTGGCAAGACGCACAAAAGAAAGCTTTAAAACACCAAGTAAAACAAATTGGCGGATACAATAAAGAAACAGATACTTGGGACAATGAAGATGAAGATGAATACGAACCTGCACCACAAGTACAACAACCAATAGTTATGCAAACACCACAAACAATACAACAACCAACAGAAGTTAAACCAAATACAACAGAAACCGAATATCAAGGAGACGTAAAACTATGGTAATCAATTGGAGAGCAAGGTACGAACAGAATAACGCCCCATTGTTCACAAAAGCACAAATAGAATCATGTATTACTACTGATGAATGGAGAATTGAAAATAGTTTTCCAGATATTATACCACAAGGAACCGATTTAGCAGTACAAGATATGGTTACTGAATGTATTAGAGAAATAGTTAATAACAAAAACGATATTGCAGACTTTAGAATAGATATAAGAGGACACATATGTAATATACAACTTGTTGTTGATGGACAAATTATGGGAACATCAATATCAAGAGAAATGGTTATGACAGCGCCCAACTTAACATCTATATTAACACAAGAAATTAATAATATAATAAGAGTATACCGAGAACAAAGATGAATTGGCAAAAAAGATATGAATATAGAGATTTTGTATACTCATATGGAGAAGCCATGGACTGGTCTCCAGAATTAAAAGAAAGAGTTCTTAACGCAATGTCAGAGGTGGAAGATGATAACAAAAGGACTTAAAATGTGGATATTCACACTTGTTGAATATGATGAATACGGACAAGCAAGTGTAGTAAAATCTTTTTGTAAACCAGCAAAAGATTCAGCAGTAAAACAAAAAGGAAAAGCAAGTACTCCAAAACAGGAGTCTAAAAAAGCAGAAGAGGTCAACCTTTTCTGAAAGAGGTAAAAAAAATGAGGATATATCTAAACAGACCAAACACAAACGAATTCTTTGATATAGCAAAAGAACTACGTGCAGACTTCATTGAAACTGGTAGCAATAGACAATATGCAGTATTTAAAGGAAAACCAGATAAGGAACATTGGGCAATAGCATTAGCATTATATGATGATGGTGACATTAGTATTGGTTCAATAAATCCAAGTTGTGACAATTTTGAACAAGGAAGAAGAACAATATATGCAGAAGATGTAGTATGGATGAGAAAAGTAGTAAGTGCTATAGAAAACCACAAAAAAGTAAAACTGAATAAAAAATGATACCAAGCAAAACATTATTAACTTTTTTTAGATTATTTAATAGGGCCTTGCCTAAAAAGTTAATACACAAAAGTAAAATCGGAAACCTATTTACCATAGGTGAAATTATAATTATAGGTACTCCAGATATTTACTGGAAAAGAACAAAGAATGATGACGTATTTTTTTCAGACCACAAGAGTTATAAATATGTAGTAAAGAATATTAAATTATTAGATGATGGAGAAACAAAATACACATTTAAAAAAATTAAGAAATGATAGAAGCTGAAACAATAGCAATTGCAAGAGAAATAGTAAGACAACCACAAATTAAATGGCCCGCAATAACCATAGTTATCGGTGCAATATTACATGGAATAAATACTTTATTAGATATTATATTAAAGATTAAAAAGGTGAAAAAATGAGTTCATGGCGAGAAAGATATGAAGAAATGTCAACACCCGATATAGTAGAAGATATTATAACCAGCAATACAGCGTCTTCAACTATAAATGATGCGCCATATGTTCCTTCAATGGCTAATGGTCATATAGGAATTCAATATGAAGATGATAATGGAGAAACAAGAACAATAAGAGGACAAGTTACTTCATTTGAAATGCATACAAACGCAGGAGACCAGGGACATTATAGTATAGATGGGCAAGGTGAAAATGGAGAAAGATTCAATATGGAGGTTGGACTAAGATGAGAAACCCAGAAAGAATTAAAGAAATATTATTTGAACTGAAGCGACTCTGGTTGAAAAACCCAGACCAAAGATTAGGACAAATATTAGAAAACTATGTTTTTTTTGAAGGAGAAAGAGGAGATAAGACAAGTGTAGCAATGTTTTACCAAGAAGATGATGAAACATTAAGTAAATTAAAAAAACAATGGAGGGATTAGAATGAAAAAAATATTAGCAATAATATTAATTTTAGCGTTACTATTTACCTTTACAACTTGTACAAATAAAGAAAAACCAATAGACGTTAAAGTACAAGGCGGAGTAGAAGCACCTAAAATAAACCAAAATGGTGGCGAAGTAGATGCAGGTGATATAATAGAAGCACCATCAGCAACAACTGGGGGCTCAAGTTAAGATGGTAAATAAGGTAGACATGTCTGACCTTACACAATTACCAGGAGTAGGGGCCGGGACAGAAGACAAACTTAAAGAGAACGGATATTTAAACCTAATGTCTATAGCAGCGACAACACCAGGCCAACTGAAAGAGGCTGCAGGTGTTACAGAAAAAGCAAGTAGGAAAATAATTAATAAAGCACGAGAATTGTGTGAATTAGGATTTGAATTAGGAATAGATATTGAAAAGAAACGATTAGAACGTAGAGAAAAAATACCGACCAATTGTGAAGTAATAGACAAATTATTGGGAGGCGGATTAGAATTAGGAACAAGTCTTGAAGCTTATGGAGAATTTGCAAGTGGAAAAACACAATTAGGTCACTTATTAGCAGTGAACACTATTAAAAAATTCCCAGACAGTTATGTTATTTGGATAGATACAGAAAATACTTTTTGTCCAGATAGAATACGACATTTTTGTGAAGGCTCAGATGTAGACCCAGAATTAGTTCTAAAACATATTAAAGTAAGTAAAGCAATGAGTAGTGACCATCAAATGCTATTAACAGAACAAGTAGAAAAAGAAATAAATGATGGAAATGACGTTAAATTACTTATAGTAGATAGTTTAATGAATCATTTTAGAGCAGAATATTTAGGAAGAGGAACTCTTGCTAACAGACAACAAACATTAAATGGATACTTACATAAGATAGGTAAGTTATGCGACATGTATAATGTAGCAGTCTATTTAACAAATCAAATTCAAAGTGACCCTGGATGCATGTTTGGAGACCCAAATAAAGCAATAGGCGGAAATATTGTAGGACACTTTGCAACAATAAGAGTATATATTAGAAAAGCTGCAAAAGGTGCACGAAAAATGGTACTTGTAGACTCACCAAATTTACCCCCGGGTGATGCAACATTTATGATTGAAGGCACAAAACTTACAACAGTAGAATAAGGAGGAAAAAATGGAAATAAAATATACGAAATCAAATATAGAAGTACCAGATGTTACAAAATTAGATGAAGCAGCTGGATATATGGTAAGAATTAGTGAGAAAAGATTAATTAGACCATTTGATATACAAGAAGTAAAAACAGGTATATCATTAAAAATACCAAAAGGATATGAATTAGAAGTATTAACTTTAAATAGAATACTTAGAGAAACAGGTGTTGGTGTTTTAAGTGGAATAGAATCATACCCGCCAGAATTTGAAGGCGAAATTAAAGTAACTTTAAAAAACTTTAAACCAAATATAGTTGTATTAGAGAAATCTATGCCTATAGCAAGAATGTTTTTAAGAAAGGTTGAAGACATGTCATTTGTTAGTAGTGACAAAAAGGCGACGTCTACTAAAAAAGAAGAACCATTAGCTAGTGGTGACGAAGAAATTGAGCAAAAAGAGAAAGATTTAAATAATAAAACTACACTAAAGTAAAGTATGGTAGTTAAAATATGTAAAAAATGTGGAAAACCTATACTAGATGCCTATAATACTCAGAAATATCATAAAATATGCCGAAAAGAAGTACAAAAAGAACAATGGTACAGATATTGGGTAAAAAATCATCCTAAAACAGGAAGACCACATCGTCCAGAAACGTCTAAATGTATCAAATGTAAAAACATATATGAACCAACATCAAGTGGACAAAAATATTGTATTAAATGTGGTAAAAAACATAAAATTCAATATCAAAAAACTTATGGTGATAAATATAGACATACTGAACAAGGCATATATGCAACAAGAAGAGCAACTAATAAAAGGAGACTAAGAATGAATAGTGTAAGAGAAGAATTTACAATGAAAGAATGGTTCAAAAAAGTAGATGATACTGAAGGAGTCTGTCCTGGATATAATAAGAAACCACATTTTGTTAGCAAGATTAATCTTACTCTTGACCACATTATGCCAATTTCTAAAGCTCCAGAAGGTTTTGTATATGGAATAAATGATGTTCAGCCACTATGTCGTAGATGTAATAGTTCTAAAAGAGCTAAAATAACAGATACACTGAGCAGTAACAACACAACATTTATAAAGAAAGACAACAATAGTAATAATGAGGACGAAAAAGATGATACAAATAAAACTGAAGAAAATACATCCACAGGCACAGATACCAAAAAAGGCAAATCCAACTGATGCTGGATGGGACATATTTGCTCCAGAAAGAATAAGAATACCACCTCGTTTAACAACACTTGTTAATACAGGATTTGCAGTAGAAATACCAGAAGGATATGAACTACAAATAAGAAGCAAAAGTGGATTAGCATATAAGACACATACTATAGTTGCTCAAGGTATAGGAACAATAGATAGTGGTTATAGAGGAGAAGTCGGAGTACTTTTATGGAATAGGAATACTATACCAGTAGAGATTTATGAAGGACAAAAAATAGCACAATTTGTTGTAGGAAAAGTACATGATGCAGAATTTATGGAAGTAGACGAATTAAGCGATACCTCAAGAGGAGAAGGAGGATTCGGAAGCACAGGAAAATGAAAATAGAAAAGTATAAAATAATAACATTAAATAAACTTTGTAAGTTTTTCAAAATAAAATATTCATTTTTAGATTTTTTATTACCTTGGAAAATAGTTTTTGATATGTTAAATGGTGAAGAATATATTAGCATATTATTTAATAATAGAACAATAACTATAAATGAAAAAGAAATTAAAAAATTATTAAAATATTATAAATATGATAGAATTACAATGTTAAAATATGACCGTAGAGGGGAATGGCCAGTATATGGTAATTCAAATTGTATATTATTCTTTAAGGAGGCTGAAAATGAAACAAAGCGAACTTAACCAAAAATTTGGTAAACTATTAGACCACTTAGAAAATGATTTAGGAATTGTTATACAAACAACAAGTAAAGATTACAAAAATGGAATAGTAGAAATAACTGGTTTCATAAAAATGGACCACTAGGCCTAAAAATTAGTGGACTAATAGTTATGCGTACAGAAGTAAAACGTGACAAAATACGAGAATTTATGGACGAACTTGGTAAAGTCTACTTTCGTATAGATAGCATTTATAACTTTGACCTAGTATATGATATTACTTTTGGTGTTGAATTAAGGGGTTACGCAGAACCAGTAATATTTTACGAAAAAATAAAAAACTTTGTTGTAGACTTGTGGTATATGACAGTAGGAGACACAAATTTACACAGAGGACACAACATGCCAGAAAAATGGCTGTCGTGTAAGAAAGAGGTTGGAGAATGACATTTCATAAATACCCAAAAATAAAGATATTAGGACACGAAGATAATGAAGACATCCTAGCAAACCCAGAAGATGAAATAGTTATAGAAGAAAAAATAGATGGTGCTAACTTTCGTTTCATGCTTAAAGAAGGACGTATAATCTTTGGTAGTCGTACACAAAGCATAGGCGACGACCAAAAAGAAATAGGTGGGAACTGGAAGCGATGTGTCGAATTTATTAAATCAAAACATGCAGAAGACACAACACATTTTTTTGAAAGTTACATTTATTATGGAGAATGTTGTGTAAAACACACAATGGCATACAATTGGGAAACAATGCCACCATTTTTAGGATTTGACATATATGATTTGAAAGAAGAAAAATTTATTGATTGTCTTGAAAAAGAAGATGTATTTGCTGATGCCGGATTACCAGAAGTCCCACATATAAAAATAGTTAAAGCAAAAGACATTAAAGAACTTACAGATGCAGACGTACCAGAAAGCAAATATTACGCTATATCAACAGAAGATAAACAAGCTGAAGGAATAGTATTAAAGAACTATAAAACACAAACCATGGCTAAATACGTCAGAGAAAAGTTCAAAGAAGCCAACAGAGAAACATTCGGTGGCGGAAAGAAGTATGCAGAAAATGATGATGAAAGAATAGTAGCAATGTTCTGTACCAATGCTAGAATAGATAAATGTACGTTTAAACTTTTAGATGAAGGATTTAAAATTGAAATGCCTTTAATGGCTACTCTTCCTAAAAAAGTTATTGAAGATATCTATGAGGAACATTGGAATGAAATTTGTATGAGTTCGTGGAGTGTTAATTTTAAAAATATTAGAAAGAAAGTAACAGCAAGGTGTCTAGCTGTTTTAAAACAAATGATTGTGAACAATAGTCTTAATTAGAAACATTTAAATAGGAGAACTACACTACATAGTAATTAGGTGATAAATATGTTAAAAACATGCGAATTTTGTAAAAAACCATATACTACATATAGAAAAACAAGAAAATATTGTTCACAAGAATGTAGTAAAAAGGCTATTACTAAATATCAAAGAAAGCCTTGTAAAATATGTGGTAAAGAATTTAAGCCATTAAAAAGTACACAACAATATTGTTCACAAATATGTAGACAAAATCGTTACGGAGGAAAACATAAAAACATAGGAAAAGGTATGAGATATTGTACCAAATGTGAACGTGTACTTAAAAAAGAAGCATTTTATAAATGTAAAACAGGATACAAAGGATTACATCCACAATGTAAGTGGTGTAACTCTGTAAAAAATGGAGCTAAATTATATGAAATAACTTATAATGATTATATGAATTTATTAACTAAACAAAAATGGAAATGTGGAATTTGTGGTGATTTACTTAAATTAGCATTTGATAAACCAGAATTAATAAAACATAAACATATGAATATTAGTGTTAGTGTAGACCATATAGACCCTGATAAAGGTGATAATATTGAAAATTATCAAATAACACACAGAATATGTAACGCTTCAAAACAACACCGTAATATGGGAGAATTTATAGCATGGTGTAAACAATGTATAGTAAATAACGGGTTAAACAAATGAAAGAAAAGATAGTTGAACTATGTAGGAAAATAGAACAAGAAGAAAATATTCACATATTATTCGCTATAGAAAATGGTAGTAGAGTATGGAGAATGGCTAGTGAAGACAGCGATTATGACGTAAGATTTGTATACGTAAGACCTACAGAAGACTATATAAGAATAAATAAAAAAGCAGAAGTAATAGATAAAATATATGAAGACAGAGAAATAGATATGTTAGGATTTGATGTGTTCAAATTTGTTAAACTATTATGGGCAAGTAATCCAACCTGTATAGAATGGTTAACAAGTGATATAGTATATTGTGGAGAACAAAATCCTGTATTTAAAAAATTTGCAATAGAACAATTCAAACCAATAAGCCTTTACTTTCATTACAAAAGTATGTGCAGACAAAATTACCTGAAATACTTAAAATCAGGAATAGAAGTAACATACAAAAAATACTTATACGCTATGAGAGGATTAGTAAATGCTAAATTCATAGCAACATTCAGAAAAGTACCACCAATAGAATTTGATATAACATTACATAAAGGATTAATATCAGATGTTATCAGAGACAAATTATTAAAAATAATTAAACTTAAAAAAGAAAGTAATGAAAAGGATATTGTACAAAACGATGTTCAAATGGATAAATACATAGAAGATTGGTTAAAAGATGATACAGAAGCACCAAGAGAAAAGAAACTTACCACAACAAGAGAGTTAGATGAAGAACTAAAGAGGTTAATACTATGAACGCAACAATAGGAGATGCATTGATACTAGGTGCACAAAAAATAGAAGAAGGATTAACAAAAATAGCGCCAGGAGCATGGGAAATAATAATAAGACAACAATATGCAGATGTAGCAGGATACTTGCTAGGAGTAATAATAATTATAATTATATTATGTTATTCAAAAAAATTCCTAACAACAATGCGTGATAAAAAAGATAAAAACGGTAACATAATTCAAAAAGGTTATGCAGAAGAATGGGGATACGATAATGAAATGACTGTAAGAGCACTATTAATTGTAGCAATAATTATAAGTATAATATTTTTAATATGTTTTTTAGTAATAGGAACAAAAGTACTAATTAATCCAGAATATTATGCAATAAAAGAAATGACATATATGCTGAGAAGTGTAATATGAAAATAAAATATGTGATAACTAATATAGTACAAACTTGTGGTGCATGCCCAACACAATGGGAAGCAACACTAGATAGTGGTCATATGTTATACATACGATACAGATGGGGATATTTAAGTATAAGAATATCACCGAAAAAAACAAAAGATATATATAAGGCAGTAGGTGGAGAAGAAATATATGGAGAACAATTAGGAGATGGCTATGATGGTTGTCTAAGTGATGCAGAACTGCACAAAATATTTATTAAAGAAGGAATAATGTTTAACAAAAAATTATAGTAACACTAATATACGGATTTGTATGTTTAATGAGCCAACCAATAATGTGGCAGTGGAAAATAGCATTTTGGATGGTTGTAATAGATTACGTATTGTTTTCATAATCGCCAAAACCTAGGTACTCATTGCACGTTCATGGGCGAAGGGTCTCGATGAAGCAGTTAAGAGGTGAGCTGTGGAGAGTAATATATTGAACGTGCCCCGTAAGCCGACCGCGGGTTAGGAGAGAGTCGGCACCCTTTTTAAAATGATATACCAAGTAGAAAGTGTCAGTAAAGGACCTAATTGCAGTATTTATGAATTTCATAGAAACTCAGATGGAACCAAAGACATTAAAGAAATACGTAATTTTAAACCCTACTTTTTTGTAGATGAAGAATGTCCATTAGAAATGTGGGACGGAATACTAAGTGTTGATAAAGGATTTATAAGTATTGATGGAACACCAGTAAAAAAAGTAATTTATAATCATCCTCTTAAAACAAAAGAATTAAGAGATAAAATAGAACGTATACATTACAAAACTTGGGAAGCAGACATACCTTTTCATAACAGATATACAATAGATTTCTGCGAAATGAATAAAGATGCACAACTTAAAATATGTTATCTTGACATCGAAACAGATTGTGAAGGCGGACTATTCCCAGATATTAAAACAGCAAACGAAGAAATAACTTGTATAACAACAAAAATAGGAGACAAAACAAAAACATGGCTATTTCATCCAGACAAACAAGTAAATGGAGCACATTGTTTTAATAAAGAATCAGACATGCTTAATGATTTTATGAATTATATTCTACACGAATCGCCAGATATAATGACAGCATGGAATCTAATCAATTTTGACCTCATATATATCATAAATAGATGTGACAGACTAGGAGTGGACTATAAACGGCTTAGTCCACTGCGTAGCGTCACTGTAAAAGAAAGCAGAAAATCAAATCAATATTATATTACAATAAAAGGATTAGTAACATTAGATTTATTAACCGCATATAAATTATGGAGAAAATATGGGGGGTTACCAAATCTATCCTCATACGCATTAGATAATGTAGCACAAGAAGTGCTTGGTAGAGGAAAATTAGACCATGGTAAACTAGATGTTCTATGGAGAGAACAACCAGAAAAATTAGTAGAATATAATAATGTAGATGTTGAACTATTAAACGAATTAGATGTTCAATGTAAAATAATAGACTTTTTTGATGAACTTAGACGAAAAAGTCATATACAATTTGAAGAAGTATATAGAACAACATATTTAATAGACGGATATTTATTAAAGAGACTAAATAAAGAATTTATATTACCAACAGCAAAAAGAAATTATGGCGACAAATATGA
>VAPA010129444.1_pt1 | contig 13394 bp, 10 predicted proteins | sample 3395041 | NCBI WGS metagenome assembly VAPA01 (sample SAMN08290432, study PRJNA428436) | hydrothermal vent metagenome | isolation source: Deep-sea hydrothermal vent chimney | place: Indian Ocean: Southwest Indian Ridge | depth 1973 m m
ACGCCGAGCGATGGAGGTATCGAATTTTGTAATAATCTAGATCACCGCCGAATAATTCCAGGTTGATACTGTTTAAACCTCCCCTGCTAGCGAAAATGCGACGGTTACGTGTGTCTTTTGAAAATCTTACGGCACTGAATAAACTGTCATATTTAACCCCATCGATAGTTGCTGGATCGGTACTCGAGTCGAATTCATCACTATTATCGATGATGAAATCCAGTACTTCGTCCGCGGTAGTAGGCGATGTTTGAATATCGCTCCTCATCAGACCAAAATTGAGGTTAAGCCGGTTGAATTCAGACATTGGAATCCCGTAATCCGTCGCGATACTGAAACGATTGACTAAATAATTACTAATATTGTTTTCCGCCGAGTCGGTCTTACTGTAATTAAAGCTGAATCCACGACTTACTCCGTCTGTGGTGTAGTAGGGGTTGAGATACCTGAATTCGTACTGTTCAGAGGCGGCAGAATTGTCGAATTTTACACTCAACGTTTTTCCGGTACCGAATACATTGTCGTGGGTTAGCCCTATATTCAAAATGGCACCCTGGGACTGGGAAAATCCAAGGCCAACTTGAAAGCTGCCCGAAAATCGCTCGACAATGCTGATATTCAGATCCAGTTGATCGTCTCGATTTTTTACCCGTACCGGCACTATATTCACCGAGCCAACATAATTCAGGCGTTGCAGGCGGATGTTGGAGCGGTCAATTTTACTCGCGCTGTAAAGTTCACCTTCTAGTTGTCTCATTTCCCTTCGTAACACCGAGTCTCTGGTACGATCATTGCCGATAAAATTGATGAATCGAACCATCATTTTTTTGCCCGGATTAATCAGGAACTTGAGATCCACGGTATTGCTGTCTTTGCTTATCTCGGTTAAGGGTCTGACTACGGCAAATGCGTAACCGCTCTGCCCGAGGCGTTTGCTGATCAGGTTTACTACCTGGGTAACTTTTTTCCGTGAAAATATTTCTCCTTCGCGAAACGGCACTAAAGCCATCAGCTCTGATTCCGCAACCACTATTTCACCCGCCAATCCGATATCACTCAAATAAAACTGCTTACCCTCGGTAATATTTATCGTGATATCTATATCTTTTCGGTCAGGACTAATCGTTACCTGCTTGGAATCTACGTTAAATTGTAGGTATCCTTGATCCAGATAAAAGGATTTAAGGCTTTCCAGATCCCCGGCAAATCTGCTGCTGGAATATTGATCGGAGGCAAACCAACCATCGTCAGATGACTCCAGTTCGAGGTTCGATAACAGGGCTTCATCGTCGAAAACCCGGTTGCCCGCCACATTAATAGACCGAATCAGGGCTGGCTCCCCCTCGGAAATGTTAATATCGATGACGATGCGATCATCGTCTAGATATCGCCAGTCTACTTTCAACTTGACCGCATATTTACCCAGCGAGTAGTAGAGTTGTTGTAATTCAAGCTCGAGTTTCGATAGTTGTAATTCGTTAAATATCTTACCCCGTGTCATACCAACTTGATCGAGCGCCATATCCAGGTTCTCATCGCTGATATCTTTGTTGCCCTCGATATTAATTTCTGCAATCGAAGGCCTTTCTTTCAACTTGACGATTAAGGTATTGTCGTCACGAAGCAACTCGATATGCTCAAAAAAGCCCGTGGAATACAATTCTCGAATAATGCCGGGTGAGCGATCATCGTCAAATTGTTCGCCAACATTGAGAGGCAAATAGTTAAGAACAGTGCCTATCGATATCTTTTTCGCACCTATGACCTCTATTTGATCTACGGTAAAGCTTTCCGCTCTTACCGTGTGCGCGACGAACATCAGTGCCAACACACTGATCCAATAAAAACCTTTCAATACTATTCCACCAGACGTAGCAAATCATTATAGATAGCGATTGACATGAGCCCAATTAAAAGAGCCATGCCAATTTTTTGGCCCACAAGTTCAGTTGTCTCAGACACGGGGCTTCGTTTGATCATTTCTATCAGATAGTAAAACAAATGGCCCCCGTCGAGAAGCGGGATCGGTAGTAAATTCAGCACTCCCAGGCTAATACTGATAATCGCGAGAAAACCCAGGAACTGCTCCATCCCTATGCGGGCGGAAATTCCTGCATAACGCGCTATGGTAATCGGGCCACTCAAATTCCTGACACTGGCTTCACCCACTATCAGCTTGCCTAGCACCTGCAAAGTTAACAGCGACATTCGCCATGTTTTGTCGGCTGCCGCACCGAGCGCACCAATCGGTCCATATTGTTCGATTACAGCCATCTGCCGCCGAATATCATCGGGGATTTTGATCATATTTCGAACCCCGACATAGCCATAAACGACTCCGTTATCTTCCATTCTTGCCGGTGTCAGAAGCAGGGGTACCTTGACCTGATTACGCAAGACCACCAGGGATAATTCTTTTTCGGGGCTCGCACGTACCAAATCGACCCACTGCCTCACATTGATAATGCTAAGGCCATCTAGCGAAACAATTTGATCTCCAGCCAATATACCGGCCGCGGCCGCGGCTCCATCGGGTAAGACCGATTCGATTACGGGCGGGATATCTGGCTGCCACACCGACAGGCCAAGATCACCTACTGGATCAATCTGTTCTTCCTGTAAAAGACCAAGATTACTAATATCGATTGATTTCAGGCTGATTTGAAGATCGGCTCCCTGCACCTGGAGTGCAAGCACCTCGCTGTTAACTGACTCTCCTAGCAAGGTGAATCGCGCCTTTTCCCAGCTTGGTGTTTCGATACCATTAACCGACAAAATAGTGTCCATCTTGCGAATGCCAGCGCTATAGGCTGGACTTGGATTACTTACCTCACCGATAACCGGCTTGATTCCGGCGACACCCGCCAGGTAGATCAGATAATAAATGAGAATTGCGAAAATAAAATTGAATATTGGTCCGGCAGCAACTACAGCGAATCGCCTCCATACACTCTTGCGATTAAAGGCGCGATCGAGTTCGTGTTCAGCGACATCACCCTCGCGTTCATCGAGCATTTTTACATAGCCGCCCAGTGGAATACTGGCGATAACGTACTCGGTCTGGTCGACGCCAGCCTTTTTAATCCATAATGGTTTGCCGAATCCGACTGAAAATCGAAGTACTTTAACGCCCATTTTACGCGCGACCCAGAAATGGCCGAATTCATGCACCGTCACCAAAACCCCGATAGCGACTACGAAGGCAGTGATATTCAATAGAATAGACATAATATCCACGGTTCGTTTATGTAACCAGCTATGTGGTCAAGCTGGTGCGCAGGTAGGCTCTGGCTCGCCGATCATCGTCCATTATGATATCGAGATTATCGGCACTATGTGCATCAACATGTTGAAGAGTATTTTCGATCAATGTAGGAATATCGCCAAATTTGATTCTATGGTTTAAAAAGCTCTCTACCGCGACTTCGTTCGCGGCATTTAATATCGTCGTGCTGGTTCCACCCTGGCGAAATGCTTCACGCGCCAGTGAAAGACAGGGGAACCTTATTTCATCCGCCACCTGGAAGTCTAACTGACTGACCTTGACCATATCCAATGGTTCGACACCACTGCTGATTCTCTCCGGCCATGCCAGTGCATTGGCTATCGGCGTACGCATGTCGGGATTACCCATCTGCGCCAAAACCGACCCGTCATTATAAGCAACCATCGAATGGATGATACTCTGTTTGTGTAAAACTATTTCTACATCCTTCTCGCTGATATCAAATAACCAGCAGGCTTCGATCAACTCTAGCCCCTTATTCATCATGGTTGCCGAATCGACCGAAATCTTGGGTCCCATATCCCAGTTGGGATGGGCAATCGCCCGTTCCGGGGTAATATCTTCAAATTCATCCAGTGGGAGTTCCCGAAACGGGCCCCCGGACCCTGTCAGCAATAATTTGGTGACACCTTGTTGAGACAATCCTTCAGAAAATCCGTTCGGCAGGCATTGGAAAATAGCGTTGTGCTCACTATCGATCGGAATTAACTCTGCTGCATGCCCCACTACTTCGTCCATGAATAATGCTCCCGCCATCACCAGTGACTCCTTATTGGCGAGCAAAACCCGTTTGCCCGATCGAACCGCAGCAAGGGTTGGCAATAGTCCAATGGACCCGACTATCGCAGCCACGACTATATCGACTTTATCGTCTCCAGCGACCTGCGCCAGGGCCTGATCTCCGGCAATGACGCGTGTAGCGCTTCCCGCCAATAGCTGATCGAGGTGCTCGGCACTTTGCTGGTCGCCCATCACCGCGTAGACTGGGTTGTGCTGTCGGCATATTTCTGCCATTGGCTCGACACTGGTATTCGCCGTCAAGGCGTATACTGCATACCTCTCAGGGTGCCTAGTCACCACATCGAGTGTGCTTTGTCCGATCGACCCGGTTGCGCCTAAGATGGTTAACTGTTTCATTTATACCGCACCCACAGCGTACAGACCGCTAACATAAACGGGAGCCGCCGCGATCACGCTATCGATACGATCGAGCACGCCACCGTGCCCAGGCAACAGTTTCCCACTATCCTTGACCCCAGCCTCGCGCTTCAGAATACTCTGGTACAGATCACCAGCGATCGACATAACGGATGTGATAAGACCAATAAGGATAAATTGCCATAATTCCAGCCCCCAGCCCTTGCTCAGCTGGTAAACGATCAACATCCAGCCCAAATTGCAGAGGAGTCCGCCGGCTACACCTTCCCAGGTTTTACCTGGGCTAATGCCTGGCGCGAGTTTATGCTTGCCGAAACGTCGCCCGCTAAAATAAGCGCCGATATCGGCCACCCAGACCAACGTGAGTAGATAGATTAAAATCCAGCCCCCCTGATCGAAGTGTCGGTTCACGAATACCAGGGCATGTACGCTTATCCACAGTACCAGACAACCGAGAACCAAATGAAACCAGCGCTTTATCAAAGGCCATTGTCCAGAAAATTCGTAGAGTAGCAGGAACCCTGAAATAGCGACCCAGATCAACAATCCAGCGAGAGATTGATAAAAATTGATACGGACGCCAGCATCATTACTGACTATCCAGAATCCAAATGCGAACACGATTGCAATACCTATAGACAATGGCCGTGCGGGTTTGATGGTCAGCGCAAGTAATTCCAGAGTGGCACTAAATAATACCAACGCAAACAGTATGGCGACCCAGTCACTATCAGCGAATAAGATGGTACTGGCAAATACGATAGCCAGTACCAGTGCGGTAATAACACGTTGCTTTAACATTCTTTATTGAGTTGTTCGGCGGTTTTTCCGTAACGGCGTTGGCGCTGTGCATAGGTATCGAGTGCATACTGCATTTCCTGCTCGGAAAAATCGGGCCATAACACCTCGGTGAAATAGAGTTCTGCATAAGCTAACTGCCAAAGCATAAAATTACTGATACGTTGTTCGCCCCCAGTTCTGATGAATAAATCCGGGTTAGGGGAGTCGGATAGAGACAGGCCAGACTCCAGTACCGATTGATCGACCTGGTCGACACTTAAGTCATTGCTCGCCAGCTTTTCAGCCATAGCCTTAACCGCATTCAGTATATCCCATTGACCACCATAATTCGCCGCCACGTTTAGCGTCATCTGTTGATTTTTCGCCGTCAGTTGCTCTGACTCACTAATTTGATTTTGCAGCGCTTGCGAAAATGCCTTACGATCACCGATGAAGCGAATACGGATATTTTTTTCATGCAGTTCAGCACTGTTTTTTTTGAGCGACTGAAGGAATAGATTCATCAAGGTATCAACTTCTTCCTGCGGTCGATTCCAGTTTTCACTGCTAAAAGCAAACAGGGTTAAATGCCGGACGCCGGCTTTAGCAAAATATTCGATCGCTTTCCTGGTGATTTCTACGCCTTTACGATGCCCATAGGTTCGAGGCATCAATCGTTTTTTCGCCCAGCGCCCGTTACCATCCATAACGATGCAAATATGTCGGGGTATCGATGCCGGTTCGTTTAACATTATTATTCACCTAAGCCCCTGCCAGTAAAAGGTAGAGAAGCAGGCTAACAACCAGAAACTACCTTAGACACCCCAGTTGTGGCTAGCGCTTAGATTTCCATCAACTCCTTTTCTTTTCCCTGCAACTGGACATCAATTTCCTCGGTCGACTGATCGGTTACCTGCTGGACCAGTTCATGTCCTTTATGATCATCGTCTTCGGAAATATCCTTGTCATTCAACAGGGCTTTTAAATCGTTATTTGCATCCCGTCGTATATTGCGTACCGCGACTCTCGCGTTCTCAGCCAGTTCGCGAACCACCTTAACCAGTTCCTTGCGTCGCTCCTCGGTCAGGGGCGGCATGGGTACCCGAATAACGGTACCGGCAGTCGATGGGTTCAGCCCCAGATCCGAGCTCATTATTGCCTTTTCGATTACCGCAACCATCGACTTGTCCCAGGGCGTAACCACAATCGTGCGTGCGTCTTCGACTGTCATGTTCGCAGCCTGCCCAATCGGTACCTCACTGCCGTAAAAATCGACCATGATGTGGTTGAGCAGACTCGCGTGCGCCCTGCCGGTTCTAATCTTGGATAGCTCAACCTTAAAAGCTTCGATGCTTTTGTTCATCCGGTTCAAAGCATCCTGTTTGATATCGTTTATCATACCTTAGCCTCTTTAGGAAAAACCCGTGTGCCTCTTGATTCGCCTTTTGCGAGCGAGAGCAATATTCCTGGTTCATTAATACTACATACCACCATGCCCATGGCATTATCGTTACACAGGATCATAGCCGCAACATCCATCACTTCCAGGCGTTGATCGATCGCCTGGTCGAAATCGAGCTGCTCGAATTTTATCGCGTCGTCATGTTTAACCGGGTCCTTATCGTATATTCCGTCGACCTTGGTCGCCTTAACCATCAAATCGGCCTGGATTTCGATCGCTCTCAGGCTCGCTCCCGTATCGGTAGTGAAGTAAGGACTGCCGGTTCCTGCGGCAAATATTATTATTTCTCCACTTGCAATTCTACGACGAGCATCGCGTTGCGTGTACCTGTCACACACCTGTGGCATATCGAGCACAGACATCACCCCGGTGCTGATTCCCTGCTGTTGCAGATTGTCCTGTAAAGCCAGTGCATTCATCACCGTCGCAAGCATACCCATATGGTCAGCGCTCACTCTATCCAGGCCTGCTTTCGCGAGCCTGGCACCCCGGAATAAATTACCACCACCGACAACGACACCTACTTCAACCCCAGCTTGTTGGAGGTTTTTCAATTCACCGGCTAAATTACTGGTTATCGTTGGGTCTATGCCAAACTCGTATTGCCCCATCAGGGCCTCACCGCTTAATTTAACCAGTAATCGTTTGTATCGCATATTATTACCCGTATTAAAACAAAGGCCGCGTTTGCGGCCCTTGTTTAATTACCCAACTGGGAGGCTACTTCCGCAGCAAAGTCCTCGACTTTCTTTTCGATGCCTTCGCCGACCTCGTACCGAATAAAACCAGAAATGGATGCGCCCGCATTTGACAGTAATTTCCCCACAGTTTGATCTGGATCCTTCACAAAGGGTTGCCCGAGCAGTGTTACTTCGGCAAGAAATTTATTCAGGCGTCCCTGGATCATTTTTTCGATAATTTCGGCTGGCTTTCCGCTATCCTGAGCCTGGGCAACTAAAATATCTTTTTCTTTTTCGATAAACTCTGACGGGATCGACGACTCATCAACAAACTGGGGGTTAACAGCAGCAATGTGCATCGCTATATCACGTCCCATATCGTTTTCAGCACTCGAATCGACCAGGACACCAATCCGTGAACCGTGTATATACGAAGCCACGCCCTGTACAGATTCGACAATTTCAAACCGACGAACCTGGATATTTTCACCCACTTTGGCGATCAGTGCCTGTCGCGCTTCTTCAACCGTCGACCCACTCGCCAACGACAGACTGGACAATTCCTCAACCGATGCAGGCTTTTGATCCAGCACGGTTTGTAATACCTGGTCGGCAAAAGACTGGAAATTGTCGTCTTTGGCGACGAAATCTGTCTCTGAGTTAATTTCAAGGATAACGGCCGATTTTCCATTCCCGGTCACAATTGACTTTATCACGCCATCCGCTGCTATGCGACTTGCCTTTTTATCAGCCCTGGCTGCACCAGACTTTCTCATTAGTTCCGCCGCCGCTTCAATGTCACCATCGCACTCGACTAGTGCTTTCTTGCATTCCATCATTCCCGAGCCGGTACGCTCGCGAAGCTCTTTTACTAAAGATGCCGTTATAGCCACTTCAATACCTCAAAATTTAATAGTGGATCTCTGATTTTTCTTTCCGCGAAACCCGAGTGATTGGGATGGTCCCGGAAATTACCGGGACCATCTCAACTCGCCTATGTTTAATTACTTGCTCGCAGCTTTCTTGCTTGTTGCCTTTTTAACGGCCGCCTTTTTGGTCGTTGCTTTCCTGGTAACAGCTTTATTTGGCTCTGCTTTTTTGGTAACAGCCTTCTTAGTCGCAACTTTCTTAATAGCAGCTTTCTTTGTTGCTACCTTTTTAGTTGCTTTAGCCGCTACACCTTCGATCGAGGTTTCCTCTTCGATCGAGGTTTTCTCAGATTCAGGCTGATCCTGCTCTTGCTCGACCACCTCGGCTTCGACTACTTCGGTTTCGACTACTTCGGTTTCGACTACTTCGGTTTCGACTACCTCGGTTTCGACTACCTCGGTTTCGACTACCTCGGTTTCGACTACCTCGGTTTCGACTACTTCGGCTTCGACGGCCTCGGTCTCGACGGCCTGGACCTTATCAACCGCTGGCGCTGGTTTCCTGGAAGATATTTTTACTTTTGGCTTACCAGAAGTTTGAGCCTCTTCACCTTCAACCTCGATCATTTCATCATCACTATTGACTGCTACAACTATGCTTTCCTTACCTATCAGGATGGCATCGGCAGCGAGCCTGGTATATAGCTTGATAGCGCGCATCGAATCGTCGTTTCCCGGTACGATATAATCGATTTCATCCGGTGAATTATTAGTATCGACGATCCCGACCACGGGAATCCCAAGTTTACTCGCTTCTTTTACCGCAATATTTTCGTATCCCACATCGATGATAAATAACACGTCGGGCAGGCCACCCATCTCCTTGATGCCACCGAGGGTTTTGTCCAGTTTGTCTCTCTCGCGAGACAGTTGCAGAATTTCTTTCTTGTTAATTTTTTCGTAGTTGTTGCTCGCCTCCATATCTTCCAGCTCTTTGAGCCTCTTAATCGAGGCACGCACGGTACGGAAATTGGTCAACATTCCACCAAGCCAGCGATTGTTGACATAGGGCATGCCACAACGTTGAGCTTCCTGTTTGACTGCATCGCTCGCCGCACGCTTGGTGCCGACAAACATGACCTTGCCTTTTTTTGAAGCGACCTTACCCAGGTAATTAACCGCGTCTTTACATAGCGGCATGGTCTGCTCGAGATTAATGATATGGATTTTGTTGCGCTCCCCAAAAATAAAAGGTGCCATTTTGGGGTTCCAGAAACGGGTTTGATGGCCGAAATGCACACCCGCTTCAAGCATTTCACGCATGGTAACGTTAGACATAAGTTTCTCCAGATGTCAGTCATGGGTAGTCGGTTGTTAACAGGACTGCCCAGGGTTAAGCCTCCACATATCCGACGATTACGACCTGATCTCTGGTAAAAAGCAGGCACCCATAATCGCGTTCAAAATATGTGTGTGTCGTTTAGAGAAATCCTGAACCATTCAGGGTTTCGATTAATTTGCTTTCTAAGTTGCCGAAAGCGCGCGCTTTATACCATAATCCCCTGTTTTCAACAACTACACAGCGGAATTTTTATGGGTGTTACGATCAAAACCGCGGATGAAATCGACAAAATGCGTGCAGCCGGGCAACTGGCCGCAGAAGTGTTGCGCATGATCAAACCCCATGTTCAGCCGGGTATTACCACCTTGGAACTTAACGATATCTGCCACGACTACATGGTAAGTGAGCAGCAAACTATTCCAGCGCCATTAAATTACCGGGGATTCCCAGGCTCAATTTGCACCTCGGTCAACCACGTAGTGTGCCACGGAATACCATCAGAGAAGAAACTGAAAAATGGCGATATCATTAATATTGATATCACCGTCATTAAGGACGAATTCCATGGCGATACTAGCCAAATGTTTATGGTCGGAAAGCCCACGATACAGGGAGAACGCCTGTCAGGGGTGGCTTACGAATGTCTGAAACTCGGCATCGAGATGATCAAACCTGGAATCCGTCTTGGCGATATTGGTCATGCAATCCAGACCTACGCCGAAAAAAACCACTGTAGCGTGGTACGCGAATACTGTGGTCATGGCATCGGGCGCGTTTTTCACGAGGATCCGCAAGTGCTGCACTACGGCAAGCCAAATACCGGATTAGTACTCGAACCTGGCATGACTTTTACGATCGAGCCAATGGTCAATCTCGGCAAGCGATTCGTCAAACTGTTACCGGATGACTGGACAGTAGTCACCAAGGATCATAGCCTGTCGGCACAATGGGAACACACGAACCTGGTTACCAGCGATGGCTTCGAGGTATTGACACTTCTGCCGGGCAGTTCGTTATAAAACATCGATGGACATAGATCACTATCTGGCGCAGGCATTAACCCCGCAGGGATTGGAAGTGGCTCCGGTCATCGAAGGGTTACGGTATGCCAACGAAATGATTTACCAGGGTTTCGATCAAGGCGTCACGACCGAAACCCTGATTCACCAAAAGTCGGATTTGATCGACCAGGTGCTTCGCTTTTGTTTCCAGACAATGGTTAAAACGGAAGACACCGGATCATGCGACCTGATAGCGGTCGGTGGTTATGGCCGAGCAGAGCTATTTCCCGGATCGGATATTGATCTAATGATTTTGCTCGACAGGAAACCAAACGAGACGCTACAACATAAACTGGCTAGTTTTCTCACTTTTTTGTGGGATATAGGGCTTGAAATTGGGCATAGCGTGCGCACCATCAAAGACTGTGTACGCGAGGGAAAAGCCGACGTGACGGTGATAACCAACATGATCGAATCACGCCTGATTTATGGTGATGAAAAGCTATACGCGCGCTTTCTCCAGGCTATCGCACCACACAAGATATGGTCTTCCAGAAAGTTTTTCGAAGCCAAGCTGGATGAGCAACATGATCGTTATCTGCGCTACAACGATACTGCGTATAACCTCGAGCCTAACATCAAGGAAGGCCCGGGAGGCCTGCGTGATATTCAGATTATTGGCTGGGTCGCGAAACGTCATTTTGGTGCAAAGTCACTTGGTGAACTGGTCGATCACGAATTTCTCACTGAAACTGAATATCAACTGCTAACCCAGGGACAAAACCACCTGTGGAAAGTACGTTTCGCCTTGCACCGCCTTACGAATCGACGCGAAGATCGCCTGCTATTCGATTATCAAAACCAGTTGGCAGGCGAGTTTGGTTTTACGGCGGGGCAACACAACCTCGCCATCGAACAATTCATGCAACAATATTACCGCACCATCATGGAGCTTGAGCGCCTGAACGAAATGCTATTACAGATTTTCAAGGAAGAAATTTTGCTTACCGATGCACAAAAGAAGATCACCCCGATCAACGACCGATTCCTGATGCGCAATACTTATATGGAAGTTCGTCATCGTGAGGTGTTTAAACGGCACCCACCAGCACTGATTGAGTTATTTTTGCTGATTTCGATCAACGAGCAATGCGAAGGTGTTACTGCTTCGACCATTCGCCTGGTGCGCGAACACCTGTACCTGGTGGATGAAGCATTTCGTAGCAACGAAGAAGTCACTCACCTGTTTATGCAGTTAATGAGCGCGCCAAATGGCATGACGCACCAGATGCGCCGCATGAATTCGTATGGATTCCTGGCCGCGTATATCCCGGCGTTCGGCAAGATTACGGGGCGTATGCAGTACGATCTGTTTCATGCTTATACGGTCGATCAACATACTATTTTTGTGATTCGAAATTTGCGCCGTTTTGCGCTGCAAAAACACGAAGACGAGTTTCCTTTTTGCAACCTGGTATATACCTATCTGGAAAATCCCTGCCTGCTCTATCTAGCGGCACTGTTTCACGATATTGCCAAGGGGCGCGGCGGCGATCATTCGGTCACTGGCGCCGAAGAAGCAACCCAGTTTTGCCTGCAACACAATCTTAACCGCAAGGAAACCCGCATCGTCTCGCAGACGGTGCACAATCATTTGCTGATGTCGGTAACCGCGCAACGAAAAGATATTAGCGACCCGGATGTGGTGCGCGATTTTGCCCGACAGGTAGGTAGCATGAATATGCTCAATTACCTTTACCTGCTTACCGTTGCCGACATACGCAGCACCAACCCGGGTCTCTGGAATAACTGGAAAGATTCACTGCTCAAGCAACTGTACAATGCTACCAAGCAGGTCCTCCGCCGAGGGATCGATAATGCACCGGACCTCGAGGATATAATTCAGGAAAACCGCGATGCCGCGTTCGAGGTCATGGCTGACTTACCCTACCGCCTGGATAAAATCAGTTTACTGTGCGATCAGCTCCCCGGGGATTATTTTTTACGCCATCACCCGCTTGAAATCGAATGGCACGTGAAGACGATTCTGGGTAATCCGGGAAAACAAACCCTGGTCAATATTCGCCAGTCAACGCATACGAAGACCACCAAGGTCTTCGTTTATAGTGATGAATTTCCCTTTGTGTTTTCGCAGGTGACGGGCACCCTGGGAGCGCTTGGACTGAGTATTTTAAATGCCGAAATTTTTAGTACCAAAGACAACAAAGTAATGGATACCTTTATTATCCAGGATCAAAATAATCGGGCGATCACCGATGCCTCGACGATTCGACTGATCGAGGATTCGCTCATGGAGGCACTCAAATCCCGGATTATCTATCAGGGAAAATCCACCAAGCGTACACCAAGGCTTTTGAAGGTTTTTGACCGACCGACCGAAATTCAATTTGAGCAAGATACTGTGAATAGTCGAACCATCATGGAAATCAGCGCCAGGGACATGCCAGGAATGCTATCGGTTATAGCGAACGTAATCGCGACGCTGGAAATCAATATAACGCACGCTAAAATTTCAACCCTGGGTGAAAAAATCGACGATATTTTCTATCTCACCACGCCCGATGGAAAACATATTTCCGACCAGTCGTTGCTGAATCAGCTCGAATTAAGCATTATCGATGCATTAGAAGCCAAAAAAGTTGCTTAGGCCTAATCAGGACATTTTTAGCGCTCTCAAAGGTCTGACTTTATAATAATGATCATTACCAGCATTGAAACTTTTAGCAATGAATATATCGCACTGGTACGCGTGCGTACCGACGAGGGCGACGAAGGCTGGGGCCAGGTATCGCCCT
>VAPA010945743.1_pt1 | contig 13384 bp, 14 predicted proteins | sample 3395041 | NCBI WGS metagenome assembly VAPA01 (sample SAMN08290432, study PRJNA428436) | hydrothermal vent metagenome | isolation source: Deep-sea hydrothermal vent chimney | place: Indian Ocean: Southwest Indian Ridge | depth 1973 m m
CATGTCTCCAATGCCCAAGGATATGCAACAGATCATGCAGCAGGCCCAGCAGATGCAGCAGCAGATGATGGCCGCTCAGGAAGCGCTGCAACAGAAGACCTTCGAAGGAACGGCAGGCGGCGGAGTCGTAAGAGCAGTTGTCAAGGGAACAGGCGAACTCGTCTCCGTTGACTTCGATGCTGCGGTTCTCGATCCCGACGATCCTGAGATGGCCGGTGACCTCGTTGTCGCGGCGGTCAACCAGGCGCTCGCTGCGATGAACGCTGAGGCTGAGAGCTCCATGGGTGGTCTCACGGGAGGAATGGATCTTGGCGGTATGCTCGGCTGATGTTCGAGCCACCGGTCCAGCGATTGATAGACGAGCTCTCCAGACTCCCGGGAGTCGGACAGAAGAGTGCGCAGCGACTGGCGTTTCACATTCTCAACGCGGACGAGACTGACGCCATTCGTCTTGCCGACTCGATCACCGAGATGCGTTCATCTGTACGGTTGTGCAGCAGATGCTTCAACGTGACCGCGGAAGAAGAGTGCACGATCTGTCGCGATCTACGGCGTGACACCTCATCTATCTGTGTCGTCGAGCGTGCCCAGGACATCCCAGTCATCGAACGCACCCGGCTCTTCAATGGGCGATATCACGTGCTCGGTGGCGCAATGTCCCCGATCGCCGGCATCGGTCCTGACCAGCTCAGGATGCGCGAGCTTGAAGCTCGGATAGACACTGAGGGTGTCGCTGAGGTCATTGCCGCGACGAATCCAACTGTTGAGGGTGATACAACGGCCATGTACCTCGCCCAGCTCCTCAAGCCTCTTGGCGTGAAAGTTTCGAGGCTTGCAAGCGGTCTACCCGTCGGTGGAGACCTCGACTATGCGGACGAAGTCACTCTCGGCAGGGCTCTGGCAGGTCGCCAGGAACTCTGATGAGGGTCGCTCTCATCGAGTCCTACTACGGCGGTTCGCACCAGGCATGGGCCGACGGCTACGCAACCGCATCAGCCAATGACGTCACGTTGATCACCCATCCGGCGCGATTCTGGAAGTGGCGAATGCATGGCGCGTTCCTCACTCTCGCTGATGAGCTGGCCGACAGCATCGCGAGACATGGCCCACCAGACGTGATTCTCGGTTCCTCGATGATGAACGTTGCTGCGTTCGCGGGTGCGGTCCGGCATGTCTCTCGCGGTGTGCCTATCGCCGTCTATTTCCACGAGAGCCAGTTCACCTACCCACTCTCTCCCGCGGACAGGCCGGATGCCACGTATCAGATGAAGAACTGGGCGAGTGCAGCAACTGCCGACCTCGTGATCTTCAACTCCGAGTTCCACCGCTCGCTGTTCGGGGATGAGGCCGAGCGGTTCCTCAACACGTTCCCAGAGTACAAACACGTCGAGAAGGTGCGCGAGGTGATCGAGAGAGCGATTGTCCTGCCGGTCGGCATCGACCCGATCGGTCTTGATGGGTTCAATGATCGAGGCGACCGACCACCCCTGATCCTCTGGAACCAGCGGTGGGAGCACGACAAGGGCCCTGATGAGCTCAGATCGATCGTTGCCCGCTTGATCGACTCGCGTATCGACTTTCAGATGGCGATGTGCGGTGAGGTCTTCGTATCGGTTCCCGCTGTCTACGCAGAGATCACCGGCATGCTCGGTGATCGTCTCGTGCAATCGGGATGGGCGGAGCGCGATCGCTACGTCGGGCTGCTCAATGAGGCCTCTGTGGTGCTGTCCACAGCAAACCAGGAGTTCTTCGGCATCGGTATCACCGAAGCAGTAGCCGCCGGCGCACATCCGGTGTTCCCCGACCGCCTTGTCTATCCCGAACGAATCGCCGACTTTCGTGCAGATCCTGCACGATGTCTGTACGACTCACCCGAGGAGGCCGTAGAGCTGATAATCAACGTCCTCGAGCGGCCACCCGACCATGATGTCGCGTCCGCAGCAAGGATGTTCTCATGGGAGAAGGTCGCTCCCCGCTATGACGAGCAACTCGCCACCCTCGCCAGTTCACAGTCTTCAGTTGGTTACCAGCTCGGAAGCTCCGCCAACCGTGAACCGTGAACCGTGAACTTCTTCAGGCCTTGATTTCACCTTCGACCCACTCAACACGGTGGTCGGCCTCGACAAACCGGACTGTGCCTGACTCAGACCGCATGATGACCGAGTGTGTTGACGTGTGGATCCCTCCGAAGCGCACACCTCTGAGCAAGGCTCCCGTGGTGACTCCTGTCGCTGCGAAGAATGTGTTGCCGAACCGACGGTCACGTTGAAGTCGACCCGGTGGATAGCTCAGACTCGTGTGCCATGGCCGTCGACAGGTTCGGTGCCATCGGTTTACGCGTCTCCTGGCAGCATCTCGTCGGTGATCACCCACTCGGGGTCACCCTGACAGAAGGGGCCGGGGCGGCGCACCAGCTCCTTGCCCGCCATGCTCGTCACCACAAGATCCCCAAGGCATTCTTCGGGGGTGATGTAACCGGTGCCGGGCTCGAGCACCCCCCGGCTGAGGCGGTTTCCCCGGAACTCTTCGGCCAGGTGCACAGACTGGGACGAGGCGTTGAACACCTTGATCGTATCGCGGGGATACGCACACGCTGCCGCCGCTACCGCGACTATCAGCCCCACCACCAGCCACCGCGACACCGTCCCTGCCCTCTTCACGGAAGGCTGCCATTCTGATTGGGATTGGCGGCAAGGCCGTTCGATGGTGCCCCTCGAAGTCCGGGACCATCGACTGAGCCTCCGCAACCCGCGGAGACGGAAGCGGGACGATGGCGAGCAGCATCGCCAACGTCACCAGCCAAACCGTGCCATGCAGCCGAAAGAATCATTGAGTCGCCATCCGTGTCCCATTCTTCTCTTGTGATCCGAATTCCCCGGGGTGTGTCCCCTTGAGCGGGTCGGATCGCACTGACCTGAGCTACGCCCGGAGTTGATGGTCGAACCCGAGCCGTCTCATCACAAAGCTACCGATCTCCGCCGACCCGTCAAGGGTCACATTTCGCGAAATCTTCCCATGCGAGCTCCAGAGCCTTCTCATGGAGCGAGGTTGCGCCCCGCCAAGACAACGCCCTTGTATTGCTGGCTGCAAGGATGTTCTCGTGGGAGAAGGTCGCATCCCGCCATGACAAGCAGCTCGCTGCGCTCGCCAGTTCACAGTCTTCAGTTTTCAGTTGGTTACCAGCTCGGAAGCTCCGCCAACCGTGAACCGTGAACCGTGAACTTCTTCACGCCTTGATTTCACCTTCGACCCACTCAACACGGTGGTCGGCCTCGACAAAGCGCACGGTGCCGGATTCCGATCGCATGATGACCGAGTGTGTAGATGTGTGGATGCCGCCGAAGCGCACACCTCTGAGCAGAGCTCCTGTGGTGACTCCTGTGGCCGCGAAGAAGGTGTTGTCTGAGTCCACGAGGTCCCTCGTGGTGAGTACCCGATTGAGATCATGTCCGTTCTCCCTGGCGTACGCGCGCTCGGCGTCGTCGCGGGGCCACAGCTTGCATTGGATCTCACCTCGTAGGGCAGCCATTGCGCACGCTGCAGTGACTGCTTCGGGTGAACCGCCTATGCCGAACATGATGTCAATGCCATTGCCGTGGATCGCGGTGGTGATCGCGCCCTGGATGTCGCCATCACCGATGAGCGAGATGCGTGCGCCGGCCTCACGAACTTGCCTGATGTAGTCGTCGTTGCGGGGGCGCTCGAGGATCACTGCGGTGACTTCACTCACCTCCTTGCCATTCGCTTTTGCAACCTGGCGGAGGTTGAACTCCACGGGAGCATTGATGTCGACCGAACCCGCGGCATCTTCGCCGACAGCCAGCTTGTCCATGTAAACGAGGCTTCCTGGTGCGTACATCGATCCTCGTTCAGCAAGAGCGATCACGGCCAGAGCGCCGCCCCGGCCTTCGGCAGTCAGGCGGGTTCCATCAACTGGATCGACTGCGACATCGACAAGGGGAGGTCGGCCATTCCCAACAACTTCACCGTTGTAGAGCATCGGTGCCTCGTCCTTTTCTCCCTCGCCGATGACGACGATGCCGTCGAGATCTGTACGGGAAAGCACCTGACGCATCGCGTCCACTGCGGCTTGGTCCACCGCGTCTTTGTCCCCGCGTCCCTGCTCGCGTGCAGCCGAGATGGCTGCAGCCTCAGTGACACGCACAAGTTCGAGTGCAAGGTTCCGTTCGGGTAGGTAGCTGGCTACGGGCATGTCAAACCATCCTCACGATCAGGGCGTCTCCTTGGCCTCCGCCGCCGCACAGCGCCGCACCGCCGAGGGCTCCGCCTGTCTGTTTCAGAGCGTTGATCAGGGTCACAACGATACGAGCTCCTGTGGCTCCGAGTGGATGTCCCAGTGCGACGGCGCCTCCGTGCACGTTGACTCTTTCATGGTCGATCCCGAGTATCTGTGTCGACCACATCGCCACGGAAGCGAACGCCTCATTGATCTCGAAAAGATCGATGTCGTCGATGTCGAGTGCGGCCCGTTCGAGAGCGACTTTCAGCGCTTGCGCCGGACGTTCATGGAGCGTGGCGTCTGGACCAGCGATCTGACCGTAGGAGACGATCTCGGCAACCACCGGCAGTCCGGCTGCTTCCGCTGCGGCCCGGTCGGCAAGGACGACTGCAGCTGCACCGTCTGATATCTGACTTGCGTTTCCCGCGGTGATCGTGCCGCTGTTGGCGAAGGCGGGTTTCAGCTTCCCGAGCGATTCGGTGGTCGTTCCCGGCCTTATGCCCCCGTCCTCCGACACGACGATGGGATCACCCCTTCGCTGGGGCACGTCGACGGGTACGATTTCATCGGCGAACGCCCCTGACTCCGTTGCCGCGAGTGCTCGGGCATGGGATGTCGCGGACCAGTCATCCTGGCTCTCACGGTTGATTCCGAGCTGATCGTTCCGAATGTCGGACGACTCTCCCATCATGCATGAGTCGAACGCACAGAACAGACCATCGTGGGTCAGTGAGTCGACGACGTTCTTATCGCCCAATCTGAGGCCGGAGCGAGCGCCCGGGAGGAGATAGGGAGCGTTTGTCATGGATTCCATTCCACCCGCAACGACGAACTTCGATTCACCGAGCCTGATGTGGTTCGCAGCCTCCTGAATCGCGGTCATGCCCGATAGGCAGACCTTGTTGATGGTCATCGCAGGCACGGACATGGGGATTCCGGCCTTGACCGCTGCCTGGCGAGCTGTTATCTGCCCCTGACCGGCCTGGATCACGTGACCGAAGATGACTTCGTCGACCTGATCGGTCTGAAGCCTGGCCCTCTCGAGGGCTCCGGCGATAGCGACACCACCGAGGTCCATCGCCGTAAGTGGAGAGAAGACATCGCTGAAGCGGCCGATGGGGGTTCGCGCGATCGAACAGATCACAGGGTTCATGGCGTCCATATCTGTTGACGACACCCCGATGGTAATCGCCAGGCGTCATGTGTCAGGTGCTGGGCACTCGGCGGCTCAAGACTTGCGTGATGAAGGCGTGGCGTCGCGGTCGGGATCCTTGGGCCTCTTGGGTGCGAGTTGTCTGGCGTTCTGGCCTGCGCGGATCCATTGGCTCTGATGGATTGGTTTGGGTCGCACCGCAGCGGCGAGCCTCTCTTCATTCTCGATCGAAGCGACAACAGCGGCAATAGCGGCGGTTTCCTCGGGTCCCGCTCCGCCGGTGATCTTGATGTTCTCAGCCATGGTCCACCTCGACGAGTTCCACAAGCGTACCCGCAAGTTCCGTTGGGTGAACGAACGCGATCCTGTGCCCGCCGCCGCCGATGCGTGGTGTCTCGTCGATCAATCGTGCTCCCGTGTTCTTGAGATGTGCCAATGCTGCCTCGATGTCCTGGACGGCGAACGCAATGTGGTGCATACCTTCGCCGTTCCGACTCAGGAACCGGCCTACAGGTGTCTCAGGCGAAAGAGGTTCGAGTAGCTGGATGTGTGATCCGCCGATGGCGATCATCGCTTCCGATACACCTTGGTCCTCGATGACCTCGCGCGATATCGACGAGACCTTGAACCGGGATTCGAACCCTGCAATGGCCTCGTCGAGATCCTCGACGGCAATTGCGACGTGGTGGATGTTGTAGGCCAGCATTCGGGGTCAGACTACCCGTCACGCGTGGGCGTGCTCCGTCTCCGTGGAATCTTGTGGATCCAAGGCACCAGCGAGCGTCACGGATAAGCAGAACCGGGCGCCGACCGGGAATCTCTCCTCGTACCAGAGGTCGCCGCCCATCGCCCGTGACAGCATCTTCGCGATCGGAAGACCGAGCCCGACTCCCTGCTGAAGTCGAGCACTCCCTGTTGAGAGCTGTTCGAAGTGTTTGAAGATGCGTTCACGGTCGTCCTCGCCGATGCCGGACCCGTTGTCCGATACTTCGACCTTGTACATGCCCGGTGTGTGCAGCTCACCAGAGATGAGCACTTCGTCGCCGCCATACTTCTTGGCATTCTCGAGCAGGTTCCGCAAGATCTGTCTGAGCCTCGTTCGATCGGTTCGAACGGTTATGTTCGCTGGAATCGACACGGAGTATGCATTGTCGTTGAAGATCATCGAAGCAACTACGTGTGCCTCCGTTGCGAGATCGAATTCCTGCGGACTGAGGCGCAACTGCCCGGCCTCGAGACGCGGGATGACAAGAATGTCCTCCACCAAGTTCGAGAGATGTGTGTTTTCGTCACGCATGATGCTGAGGAATTCGTCGACCTCGTCGGGTGGTAGCGCCATCCACGACTCGGCGAGAGTATCCGTGAATCCTGCAATGCCCGTTAGGGGTGTTCTCAGTTCATGGCTGACCATGGACACGAATTCGTTCTTGAGTTGGACGGCACGACGCTCCTGTGCCAGTGCTTCGGCGTGTCTGTCTTGGGCATTCAACACAACCCTGATCACCTTCAATACCAGGTTTGCGAGCAGGATGACAAGGACCACAGTTGCAGTCATGTCAATTGCCATCTCGGCATTGGAGCCCTCGACGATGCCGATGAGGGCTATGTCTGTGTTGGCGTACAGTACGAAGGTCGCGACGGAAGCGGAAGCGGCGTAGAAGACGAGCACTATGGCGTGCCGAATCGGGAGAACGAGAGCGGTCGAGACAACTATCCAGCCAATAGCGAGGCCATGGAGGCCCGGGGCCGGCCCGCGCAGCAGAAGCGCGAGGGCGATCATCGTGGTCCCCATGAGTTCCCCTGGGAACGCCGATGTGCCGTGTGTGCGGCGGTACAGCGCGTCGATGAGTACGCCGAATGCCGGAATCGTGAACAAGAGAAGGTATGCCCCACCGTTGACGACGACCCAGCTGATGGTGATGGTGATGATCATCAACGCGCCGATGGCACGGCTCGTGTTGTACGGCCGTTGGATCTCAGAGTACGCGATCGGCGCCCTTGCGAACAGGTTGAACATCTAGCTCCTCTTGGCCTCTATCGGCTCGTACGCAAGGGTGGTTGATGAAAACGATAAAGGGCAAACGACCAAAGATTGGTGCCAGACGATACGTACGGGTTAGCGGTTCCGTTGCTCGTATAGCTGTTCGACGGCTGACTCGGGCACGCGTAGGTCACCCTTTCCGACGCCGACTCGGTACGCACGCTTCGTGGCACCGTGATAGTCAGACCCACCGGTTGCGGCGATACCCAGCGTCGCGGCGGTTTCTGCAAGATGTGAGCGTAGATCGAGGTCGTGCATTGGATGATGTGCCTCGATCCCGCCAAGACCGAGATCGGTCAGCTGGTGGAACGCCTTGGCATACCCCTCCCTCGAGAGACCCATCGTCACGGGATGGGCGATGACCGGGACGGCACCGCCTGCTCTCGCCAGTCGAATCGCTTCCGCCGCGGTCAGCCGCTTTCGTTCGACATAGGCGGCACCACCGTCGTGGAGAAGGTCGGTAAAGGCCTCGTCTCGCGATGTCATGTATCCCTTTTCGACCAGAGCATCGGCGATATGTGGTCGACCGACCGATGGACCCTCGGCGTGCCTCTGAACATCTTCGAGTGTGATCCCGTAGCCGAGGTTGTTGAGGTTCTCGATGATCTCGATGTTCCTGGAGTCTCGTCCCTCGAGGAGCTCGGCGAGGCGCGACTGAAGTGGACCATCACCAGGCTCGAGGAAGTACACGAGCATGTGGATCTTCGTTTTGTCGTGATCGACCGAGAGCTCAACGCCCGGTATGAAACCGAGACCGCGCCTCTCGGCGGCGATTCTGGCACGGTCGACCCCTGCGAGGGTGTCATGGTCGGTGAGCGAAACATGGGACAGCCTCGCGTCCGCGGCGAACTCCATCACCTGTTCCGGTGTGTCGACTCCATCTGATGTGTTCGAATGGAGGTGGAGGTCGACGGGCAACGGGTCAGCCGCTGAAGAACTTGAGTGCGACGATCGCTGCTCCAAAGATGAGCGCGTACGTCGCATATCGCTTGATGATGGCGACGCGTTGTTTACGACCGTCTGCCTTGTGCTCCTCGGCAAGTTTCTGGTCCCGGTTTGCCCGCTGTCGTTCTCGCTTCTCGGAGGCCATGATGCCAGCCTACCGCTGAACCGAAACCGACTCGATGTAAATCGATTCCAGAGGTGTTGACGGCTTCGGATCGGCGCTGTTGGGTCCCCGACCGAGCTGTACCTCAGCGATGCGATCGAGGGTGTCGAGACCTGACGTCACGTATCCAACGATCGTGTATTGGGCGCCGAGCCAGTCGGCGTCCCCCAACATGATGAAGAACTGGCTTCCCGTCGTGCCGGGGCCGGCGTTCGCCATGGCAACTACACCGCGAGCGTAGGTGGCTCCTTCGGCAGGAAGCTCGTCAGGGAGTGTGTACCCGGGGCCTCCGCGACCTGTAGCGGTTGGATCCCCGGCCTGCATCATGAAACCGGGGATCACTCGGTGGCTCACCGTTCCATCGAAGAATCCCGATTCGGCGAGAAACACGAACGAGTTTGCGGTCTCAGGAGCTGCGTCGGGATCAAGCTCTATCTCTATCGGGCCACAGGAGGTGTTCAGGGTGATGATGACTCGCCCGACGAGCCCGGCATCCCCCGGAGCGTCGAACTTCATGTCTGTTGCCGGATCGGGTTGATCCGCGCCGCAGGCGGTGGGCTGGTGAAGGTATCCGATGTAGTCTGCCGGAACCGCGCTCAAGGGAACCGTTGTGACGGTCGTAGAAGGGGCGCCGACATCCGAGTCGGCCGTGCCACACGCCGCAACGACCAGCACGAGTGCGACCGCGAGAACGATGGTCCTTTTGATTGGCATGCCGGGAACGTAGTACGTAGTACGTAGTACGACCGGCAGAACCTGACACCTGAAACCTGCATCTACACTCCGCGCGATGGCATTGGTGGTTCACAAGTACGGTGGCACGTCGGTCGCGGACGCAGAGAAGATCCGCAGCGTCGCGAGGCGCGTCGTTGATGCTCACAAGGACGGAGACGGTGTCGTTGTGGTGGTCAGTGCAATGGGCAGGCAAACCGACGAACTTCTCGGATTGGCAGCCGACGTTTCGCACCGATCCCATCCGAGGGAGCTGGATATGCTCCTCACGGCAGGCGAGCGCGTCACGATGGCCCTGGTCGCGATGGCGATCCAGGACCTCGGAGTCGGTGCCACCAGCTTCACTGGTTCCCAAGCAGGGATTCTCACCACGGGACAACACGGCCAAGCCGAGATCGTTGAGATTCGAGCGGAGCGGGTGCGCGAAGGTCTTGATGAGGGCAAGGTCGTGATCGTCGCTGGGTTCCAAGGAGTCAACCCTGATTCACGGGACGTAACCACCCTGGGCAGAGGAGGATCAGACGCCACGGCTGTGGCACTCGCCGCTGCTCTCTCAGCCGACAGATGCGAGATATACACGGACGTCGATGGTGTGTTCACTGCCGACCCAAGGGTTGTGCCGACCGCCAGGAAGCTCGATGAGCTGACGTTCGAGGAGATGCTCGAACTTGCTTCGGCAGGTGCTGGAGTTCTCATGCCGAGATCCGTTGAGTTCGGGCGACGATTCGGCATCCCCATCCACGTTCGATCATCGTTCCATGACGGTGAAGGGACCTGGGTCAAGGAGGAAACGATGGAACAAGCCGTAGTACGCGGAATCGCACACGATGAATCTGAGGCCAAGCTCACCGTCTTTCACGTCCCCGACACGCCCGGCGTCGCTGCATCCGTGTTCGAGTCGCTCGCAGCTGCCGGCGTGAACGTCGACATGATCGTCCAGAACGTGTCCCACGATGGCTCCACAGACATCAGCTTCACTGTTCCTCTATCGATGCTCGATGTTGCCGAGCGCGAGTCGAAGATGGTTGCTGAGGCAGTTGATGCCGGAGGGGTGAGCGTGGACGAGGGAATAGCCAAGGTCACGGTGGTGGGTATCGGCATGAAGACCGAGTCGGGAATCGCATCCCGGATGTTCAGGATTCTTGCCGACCATGAGATCAACATCCAGATGATCTCCACGTCACCGATCCGAATCTCGTGTGTTGTGGCCGGTGACAGGGTGGAAGAGGCCGTCACCGCTCTCCACACAGGTCTTGGGCTTGACCAAGGGTCGGCCGGATGAAGACCTTCACCAACCCGAGTGTTGCGATCGTCGGTGCGACCGGTGCTGTCGGAACCACGATGCTCTCGATTCTCGAGGAGCGAGGATTCCCCGCATCGGACGTGCGGTTGATGGCGTCATCTCGATCGGCCGGCCGGGTCATCGACACGAAGTGGGGGGGTGTCGAGGTCGAGGATCTCGAATCGGCGAACCCATCAGGGATTGACATCGCCCTGTTCTCCGCAGGGGGAGCGCGATCGCGTGAGTATGCACCGCGGTTCGTCTCCGCAGGGACAACGGTGATCGACAATTCCTCCGCGTTCCGAATGGATGACACGGTTCCGTTGGTTGTTGCCCAGGTGAACGACGACGCGATCCGCACTCACGAAGGCATCGTGGCTAACCCGAATTGCACCACGATGGTTGCGATGATGGCCGCAGGACCGTTGCATCAGGCAGCAGGTCTCAGAACCTTGTTCGCAACGTCGTACCAGAGTGTCTCCGGATCAGGACAGACGGGAATCACGCAACTCGCGGCGGAGATCGACCATTTCGGATCCGACAGGGAGAGCCTTGTCACCGGGAACTGGGTGGAACCCGACGGAGAGCTGTATGCGCGGCCGATCGGGTACAACGTGCTCCCTCTCGCCGGATCGGTTGCCGAGGCCGGCTACACAGATGAGGAGTGGAAGCTCGTCCACGAATCGCGCAAGATTCTCGAACGCGATGACATAGCGGTCGAGCCGACGTGCGTTCGCGTACCGGTCATGGTTGGCCACGGTATCTCGGCATCGATGTGGTTCGACCGTCGGGTCGACCTCGACGAGGCAGTGGCCGTGCTTGGTTCTGCCCCCGGCATGCAACTCTGGGATGACACCAAGGTCCCAACACCTCTCGATTCTGCAGGGATCGACGACATTCTCGTCGGCAGACTTCGCGAAACCATCGGATTTCCCGGTGGTATCAGCCTCTTCGCCATCGGTGACAATCTGAGAAAGGGCGCAGCGTTGAACGCGGTCCAGCTCGCCGAGCTACTGCTCGAATAGCTAGCATCAGCAGATGAGAAGCCCCTCCATGGGGGGCTTGGTCGGGACGGCCGGATTTGAACCGGCGACCTCATCGTCCCGAACGATGCGCGCTACCAAGCTGCGCTACGTCCCGATGACCGGGAGTGTATCGGTCTACTCGATTCTCTCGACCTTGACGCGGTCGACCCTCTGGCGGTCCATCGACAGGACGGTATATCTGTATCCGTCCTCGAGTATCTCGTTCCCGCGTGCGGGAATCTTGCCGAACGTGGTCATGATGAAACCACCCACCGTCGAGTACGGACCGTCCGGTACGTCATGGCCGATCACCTCACAGAGATCATCGATGTCAACTCGCCCATCCGCGATCCAAACCTGTTCTGCGATCTGTGTGACCGCTGGCGTACCAGGGTCGTACTCGTCCTGGAGTTCCCCGACAAGCTCCGAAACGAGATCCTTGATCGTGACGATCCCTTCGACTCCTCCGTGCTCATCTACGACAACGGCCATGCCGGAGTGTCGTGTTCGCATTTCTTCGAGCGTGTCAAGCACCGACATCGTCTCTGGGACGTAGTTTGGAGCCCGAAACACGGGTGTCAGATCGTCTTCGTTCTCCGGCTCAGGCCTTCTCAATAGGTCTTTGACATGGACGATTCCCTGGAGGTCGTCGAGTCCGTCTGCCGTGACCGGAAAACGCGAATGGCCTGTGTCCGTAACTGCCTTGCGAAGGTCGTCGGCAGACAGGGGCAGGGGGAGTGTGACGATGTCGAGCCTTGGAGTCATCACGTCGCGGACCGAGGTATCGGCCAGGTGGAACAGGGCATCGATGATCTCTCGCTCAGCCGCCTCTATCTGGCCGCCTCGCTGGCTCAACGCGGCAAGAGCGCGAATGTCATCCTCTGTGGCTCCGTCGGTGGGTGCGTTGATATCGAGTCTGAGGAGACGGAGAAGGCCGCGCGTGATGGCCGAGAAGAACCGTGCGATTGGTGCGAGGACGATCGAGAGGCTCCAGATCGTTGGTGCAACTCTCAGCGAGAACTGCTCCGGGTACCGTGCGGCGATTGTCTTTGGTGTGATCTCACCGAATATGAGAAGTACTGCTGTCATCACCCCGGTCGCAACCCATGGACCCCATGTTGCACCGATGAGCGATACGAACAGGATCGTGGCCACCGATGCGGAGAGAACGTTCACCGCATTGTTTGCAACGAGGAGAGTTGAAAGCATCCGATCCGGCTGGGAAATGAGTCGTTCGAGACGCCTCCCCCTGGCACCCTCCTCGGCGAGCCTGTGAACGCGCTCGCGAGAGATCCCGATCAGCGCAGTCTCGGAACCAGAGAAGAACCCGGATGCAAGCGTGCACACTCCGAGAATCGCGAGATAGATGAAAGTTCCGGCGGTCATCGCGGTTCCAGCAATGACCTGCCTGTACTCGCAGGCTCCTTGTCGGTCATCACGCGGTTGCTGTCGCGGGGGCCAGTGCCGCTCGAAGTTCGGTTGCGGTGGCGTCCTTGGTGAGCCAATTCCGAGCGCCGGACCTTCCCGCGAGGAAGGCATCAGCTTCGCGGTCGAGGAGGATCGTCACGGGGATTCCGATGCCATCGTCTGCCTTGGACCGTATTGCACGGGTCACCGCCATGGCCCCCATCGAACCAACCTGCATGTCGACGAGTACAGCATCGACATTCTCACCGTATGCGGCATCGGCCGCAGTATCTGAGTCGGTGTGGTCGATCACCGCGATGTCGGGTGTCGCGAGTGCAGTGTGAACCCGATCGATGACACTCTGGCGGTCGGCGACGAGCAGGATCGTTTGCATGA
>VAPA010424412.1_pt1 | contig 13350 bp, 11 predicted proteins | sample 3395041 | NCBI WGS metagenome assembly VAPA01 (sample SAMN08290432, study PRJNA428436) | hydrothermal vent metagenome | isolation source: Deep-sea hydrothermal vent chimney | place: Indian Ocean: Southwest Indian Ridge | depth 1973 m m
GCGATATTCATATTGCCGAACCCAACGCCTTGATTGGATTCGCCGGACCCCGGGTAATCGAACAAACCGTGAGAGAAACGCTTCCAGAAGGTTTTCAACGAAGCGAGTTTTTACTCGACCACGGGGCGATCGACATGATTGTGGATCGGCGCCAGTTGCGCGAAAAAATCAGCTCTCTGTGCACCATGATGATGGGTCAGGCCACACCCTGAAAACGGACAAAGATACCTTTAAAGGCACTTCTGATAAGGTTTGGACTCAGGTCTGAAATAACATGCGTTTTCACAACCTCGCTGAATGGCTTGACTGGCAGCTATCGCTTCACGATAAAGCTATTGAGCTCGGCCTCGAGCGAGTAACAGCGGTAGCGGCGGAGCTAGAAATCGAATCGATTGCCAGCAAGGTAATCACCGTTGCTGGTACCAATGGTAAGGGTTCGACCGTAGCCTGTTACGAAAACTGGTTGCACCGGGCAGGAAACTCGGTCGCTAGTTATACCTCCCCGCATTTACTTCGCTACAACGAACGCATCAAACTAAATACGCAAAGTGTCTCTGACGATCTAATATGTGAAGCATTCGAGGCGATTGATACAGCCAGACGAGGCATCGCGCTGACTTACTTTGAATTCGGTACGCTTGCGGCTCTATGGATTATCGACCAGCACCAACCCGACTATGCGATACTGGAAGTTGGGCTCGGTGGGCGACTCGATGCGGTCAATATTATCGACGCCGATATGGTGCATTTGACCAGCATTGGTATAGATCATCAGAGCTGGTTAGGGGATAGCCGTGAAGAAATCGGCTATGAAAAAGCCGGGGTATTACGCGCGGGCATTCCAGTTGTCTGTAACGATAGCCAGCTACCCAGGTCGGTGCTTGGCGAAATAAATCGACTCGATTGTCGATACCTGCAATTTCAGCGTGATTTCGACTTGCAGGAAACGGCACTGGATGGAATATATGAATGGCAGGGGAGCGGATTCAAATGTACCGTAACACCACCGCTACCCGGTGTACATCAAATCCAGAACCTGGCAGGCGTGATTGCCGGGCTTAGTCATCTCTTCCCCCTGCAGAAAATTGGCCCGGAGATCGTGGCGCAAAATTTTAGCGGCACGGATCTACCCGGCCGTTTCCAACGCCTTGACACAGGCTTTGGTTTTGATACCTATATAGATGTGGGCCATAATCCCGACGCAGCAATAGCTCTGGCAAAAAACCTGGGGCTACTAAAACGAATCCCGGGAAAACTCGTAATTTTACTCGGTATGCTGGAAGATAAGGAAAGCGCTAAATTTGTTGCCGAATTAAAAGATGTTGTCGATGATTGGTGGTTGCTTTCACTGGATTGTGATCGAGGCCTCGACGCGGATCGGTTGGCCGAGCGTATCGGTTCCGCAGTTAACCTCGAAAGGAAATTTGCCAGTTCTGAATCAGCGCTTGATCACGCGCTGTCATCTTTATCCAATCAGGATATAATAATGGTTACCGGCTCGTTTGTTACGGTCGAAAAATTCCTTCAGGCAGTCTCGAAAGTGCACGCAAAACAAATTTAGCATGGATCAAAATATCAAACAACGGCTCGTAGGGATAGCAGTGATATTTGCCCTCGCAGTGATATTTTTGCCCATGATACTGGATGGTTCAGGGGTGCGAAAAGCGGGTCTGGAAGTTGTCATTCCCGTGCAACCGCTGATCGAATCCAATCCCGAGTTCGATCAGAAAATTGTCGAATTACGTGCCAGGGTTGAAGAGTTGCCCGATTTGCAGCCTCAATTTGTCGATGAAAAATCCAGCCCCGAGGAGAATGTGATTGCGCGCACCCAGGACCGGGCGCCAGAACCGGTTTCGGTGAGTGACGATCCGTTGGACGAGCCTGCTAAAAAAGAACCCGATGTTTCGGCGGCTATTGCCCCGGTTGGTGGCGAGACCTGGGTATTGCAGGTGGGTAGTTTCAAAGATCGCAGTAAAGCCTTATCCCAGCGCGATAAATTACGAAAATCAAATATTGCTGCCGTGTTTATAGAGCTATTTAAATTCGACAATCGTTCCAGTTATCGTGTACGGCTGGGCCCATTTTCGAATCGGGAAAAATCAAAAATCGCGCAAAATAAAATAAAAGCCAAACACAATATCGATGGGCTGATTATGAAGTACGAAAAATGAAAGAACCTACAGTTATGGTCATGCCCCACGCGGCTAACACATCGGGCTATGAAGCATCGTCGAATCAATCACCACATTCGAGTAGCGCCAGGAGAAACTATGAACTGGTTTGACCTGATAATTATTGCGGTAATATTGATCTCTGCCCTTATCAGCCTGATAAGAGGCTTTGTTAAGGAATCCATATCGCTTGTAAGCTGGTTAGTCGCCGGCTTTATTGCTTTTCGATATTTCTCGCCACTGGCAAGCCTGCTTGAACCTTATATAGATTCACCCACCTTACGTACCGGTATCGGGTTTTCAGCATTGTTCGTATGCAGTTTGATTGTAGGTGCAGCGGTTAATTTTATGGCGAGTCACATGGTTAGTAAAACTGGGCTCAGCGGTACAGACAAGAGCCTCGGAGTCGTATTTGGCGCTGCTCGAGGGGCGCTGATTGTGACGATGCTGGTTTTGCTCGCAGGACTGACGCCGATGCCAAATGAAACCTGGTGGCAGGCATCCAGCATGGTAGAGTATTTTGCCAATATCGCCATCTGGATTAAGGATATACTACCCCAGGATGTCGCCGGCCGATTTACATTATAAATTGATTAGGCACGTCATACTGGTGGTTTGAGGGCTTTCAAGCATGTGTGGAATTATTGGGATAGTGAGCCATAAACCGGTAGCACAGTTGATCTACGACGGGTTGCTGGTGCTGCAACACAGAGGCCAGGACTCAGCTGGCATCGTGGTATGCGATGGCAATAAGTTAAATTTACGCAAGGATAACGGGCAGGTGAGCGACGTATTCCATACCCGGCACATGCTCAAGTTATCAGGCAATACGGGTATCGGCCATGTTCGCTATCCAACTGCTGGATGCTCCTCCTCTGCCGAGGCGCAGCCATTTTACGTTAACTCCCCTTACGGTATTACCCTCGCTCACAACGGTAATTTAACCAATGTAGACAAGCTCAAGGCAGAACTTTACGAGTCTGATTTACGCCATATCAACACCGAGTCCGATTCTGAGGTACTTTTGAATGTGCTGGCACACGAGTTGCGAGAATCTGGAAATCTAAGCCTCAGCAGTGATGATATTTTTACCGCTGTCGGCGAAATGCATCGGCGTATTGAGGGTGCCTATGCGGTCGTCGCAATGATCACCGGCAAGGGAATTCTGGGCTTTCGTGATCCTTTCGGAATTCGCCCCATTGTTTATGGCAAACGTACCAGTGATGAGGGTGTGGAGTATATGTTGGCTTCCGAGAGCGTTGCGTTACAGGCTTGCGGGTTCGAATTGGTGGCCGATTTAAAGCCGGGTGAAGCAATTTATATTAGCGTCGATGGGTCCGTCGAATTGAAACAGTGCGCTCAAACCAGTGTATTGAATCCCTGTATTTTTGAACACGTATACCTCGCTCGGCCTGATTCCATCATCGATGATATTTACGTTTATAAAGCGCGTTTACGCATGGGCGTAAAGTTGGCGCGTAAAATTCTACGTCTGAGACCCGAACACGATATTGATGTCGTAATTCCCATTCCAGATACCAGTCGCCCATCGGCAATGGAACTGGCCTATCATCTCGGCGTCAAATTCCGCGAAGGCTTCATCAAGAATCGCTATATCGGTCGAACTTTCATGATGCCTGGGCAAAAAATGCGCAAAAAGTCGGTTCGACAAAAACTCAACCCGATCGACATCGAGTTCAAGGGTAAAAACGTACTCCTGGTCGACGATTCAATTGTACGGGGTACCACCTCCCAGCAAATTATTCAAATGGCGAGAGATGCCGGAGCGAGTAAGGTGTATATCGCATCCGCCGCGCCACCGGTTCGTTATCCCAATGTGTATGGTATCGATATGCCTGCTGCCGATGAGCTGGTTGCCCATAATCGTAGCGAAGAGGAAATTGCCGAAACTATTGGCGCAGACTGGTTGATCTACCAGGATCTGGAGGATTTGATCGACGCGGTACAAAAAGGCAACCGTTCGATCACAAAATTTGACTGCTCCTGTTTTGATGGTAAATACGTGACCAGCACGATCAATAGTGAATATCTGGAAAGGATACAGACCATTCGTAATGACTCGGCTAAACAGAATGTAGAAGATCAGTTAAACGTGGTCGGCATGGACTTGCATAATAACCCATGACTTCGTGGCAAGAACTCAATCGACAAGTCCTGGGGAAATTGCCAGGTAACCTGTCACTCGCCGACGAACGACCAATTATCCTGATCGACACTAGAACCCAGCGACTGTACCAGGTTGATATCGAGCAGGAGGAGGATATTAGCTACTGTATTTCTACTGCTGCCAATGGTATCGGTAATCGAGAAGAAAGTTACAGGACCCCGTTTGGTATCCTCCGGATTAAACAGAAAATAGGCGGTGGAGAACCGCCAGGCATGATATTTAAAGGGAGAGAACCAATCGGTAAAATCAGCAAGAGAAAAGATAACCGCGAGGAGGATGAAATCACCTCTCGTATTTTATGGCTCGACGGCATGGAGCAGGGATTCAACAAGGGACGCGGCTATGATACTTTTTCCCGATATATCTATATACATGGTACTTCGGATGAAAAACGCCTGGGTCAACCGGTGTCGAACGGTTGTATTCGCATGAAGAATGAGGATGTTATCGAATTATTCGATGAGGTTCTGGTCAACGACCTGGTGGTTATTCAGTAAACCTGCGAATTTGACTAGGGGTTCTTCATGGCTTAAAACGAACGACTTTATTTTTCCCCTGGTTTTTGGCTTCATACAAAGCGTGATCTGCATGTTCGAGTACAGTAATAAAGTCAGTGTCTACGTATTCGGCAATACCAAAACTGGCTGTGATAGTTATTTTTCTGTTATGACCGAGTATAGAAATATCCATTATCGAGCGACGTATGCGCTCAGCAAGCTCGAAGACTTTATCCAATGATGATTCTGGCACGATAATAGCAAACTCCTCACCGCCTATTCGAGCGGTAACATCAGATTTTCTAACAACCTTCAAGATCGTAGCCGTAAGAGCCTTTAATGTATCATCACCAACCTTGTGGCCATAGCTATCGTTAATTTTTTTGAACCAGTCAATGTCTAACATAATAATTGCGTAGGCTCGTCCATACCGCTGAGCTTCTTTATGAATAAACTCCCCATGCTCGAAGAATGAGCGACGATTACATACCTCGGTCAGTGGATCTATTCCCGCTAGCGTCTCCGCTTCTATTTTAGCTTCACTTAGTGCTTCTTCCACCTTAAGGCGTTCCAGAATCTCTCTATTTAGCCTACGATTCCAGTATCCGATTATCGCGAGTATGACCAGGAAGACAAATGCTACGCCTACGACCCATTTGACGATGTCCCTTGTGCGAAGTCCGTAATCAAATCGTACTGAACTATAGATATTTTGAATCCTGGTTTTTTCCTTTTGAGGAATGTTTTTCAGGCCCTTGTTAATAATCGAAATAAGGGGCGCCCATTCCTTTCGCGTTACTATGGCCTGACTGTGGCTCCCAAAAGGCGTGGGACTGCCCACTTTGATATTAGTAATACCGTGACTTTGGAGCATGTAACTGGTGACAATTAAATTTCCAATATACGCATCCACTTCCCCTGTCGAGAGTGCAAGAAGAGCATCTTCTGTACTCTCACGAATAATCAATTCAATTTTCGAATAGTTCTTTTCCAGTATCTTTTGCATCGCGTATCCCTGCTCGACAGATACTTTTTTTCCTCTCAAGTCCTCTATGCCGTAGATGTTTATAGCTTCTTTACGGCGAAATATAACCCAGGGGGAATCAAGGTAACTGTCACTCATAGCAAGGATTTTCAAGCGTTCCTCGGTGCGTTTCACCGCAGGTAGAAGGTCGTACTTGAGGTGTTCGCCGGCTATGTCATTGAAGCCGTCAATCCATATTTCTTTAGCTTGTATGAATTTGAAATTGATTCCAAACTGGTTGCCGATGAGGGTTAAATAATCGACAGACATTCCCTGAGGATTGGGTGTGTCGATCTCCCAGGGGGGGGCATCACCTACACGGACGCGGACCGTATAATTATTGCCAAGCCAGGCCTTTTCTTCTGGTGATAGTTGAACTGTATATGTCCCTGTTGCCCAACCTGGCAGGGGAGCGCTTAATAGCAGGGCTATTATCAAGCCGAAAAAAAGACAGGGGAAAAGAATTTTTAAGCGGGGGGTGCGATTTAAATTTTCAATATTTCTCCTGACGTTATTTATCTTTGCTGAGGAAGCTGTTTTCTCGCTATATCCCGAAAGCGAGGCAATAACCGATCTCGATGTATTCATTATCATGCTCAGTCCTTAAGGATGTTTTTTATTAGGCCAGGTAAAAAACGAAGGCCGTACATACGCTGCAAATAAAATCACGGCTAAACCTGAGTATTGTTGATATGAATCAAGTAATGATGAGAAAGGTTTCTCATCGCTAATTTCACTCGACAATACCAAAAACCAGGAACAGCGGAGAATCTAAGGAATCCAGGGATAGTATACCTGTTAGCCAGGTTTTTTTACTGGTTGAGCTGGATTCTTTCTTGACATCGAGAGTCCATATTCGTAATGTTTTCTCTTAGCGCCGATTTGTTTCTCGGCTTGCAGGCGCTGGCAGATCTGTTTTGCAGGTTTGTTCAATAAATTTGCTAAAGAGGGTGGTCGAAATAGCAATCGGTATTTGTATATCCCCCTCCCGAGTTATTCATTTGGGAGAAAACTCGTGATTGATCAATCTTATAATTTTGCCACTCAGGCAATCCGTACCGGGCATAGGCGCACATCAGAGCAGGAACACGGCGAACCGATTTTTACCACATCTAGCTTTGTGTTTGACAATGCGGCTCAGGCGGCGGCACGATTTGCTAACGATGAGCCTGGTAATATCTACTCGCGATTTACCAACCCGACGACAAAAGTATTTGAACAACGACTCGCCACACTCGAAGGTGGTGAGAGTTGTGTTGCTACAGCCTCGGGTATGTCTGCGATTATGGCGATTTGTGTCGCGCTGTTGCGGGCTGGCGATCATATCGTTTCGTCGCGCTCGATCTTTGGCAGTACTACCATGTTGTTCGATAAATATTTATCCCGGTTTGACATAGAGACCAGTTATGTCGGCCAGACCAATGTAGGGGACTGGAAAACAGCCATTAATGCCAGTACACGGATGCTGTTCCTTGAGACACCGTCGAACCCGCTAAGTGAGATAGCCGATATTCGAGCACTGGCTGCGCTTGCACACGAAAATGACTGCCTGCTAGTAGTCGATAACTGCTTCTGTACGCCTGCATTGCAAAAGCCCCTGATGCTGGGCGCTGATTTGATCGTGCATTCTGCCACCAAGTACCTGGATGGTCAGGGTAGAATTGTCGGTGGCGCAGTTGTCGGCGACCAACAAAGAGTAGGAGAGGATATATTCGGTGTGATACGAACCACTGGACCCTGTATCAGCCCATTTAACGCCTGGGTTGCTTTAAAGGGGTTGGAGACTCTGGATTTACGCATGAAGGCACATTCTAGTCAGGCCATGGAAATAGCACGTTACCTGTCAGATCATCCGCAGGTAGAGCGGGTATATTACGCGGGCCTGGAATCTCATCCGCAACACGAGTTGGCACAACAGCAGCAAAGCGGCTTTGGTGGCGTCGTATCATTTTTGGTCAAAGGTGGGCGAGAAAAAGCATGGAAAGTGATCGATAACACCAGAATGCTTTCCATTACTGCCAATCTGGGTGATGTAAAATCGACCATCACTCACCCGGCCACGACTACGCACGGGCGTCTCAGCGATGAGCAAAAAAAGCAGTCCGGGATTAGTGAGGGTCTTATTCGTGTCGCGGCAGGGCTAGAATCTATTGCCGATATTATTGCCGATATCAGCCGCGGTCTGGATTCTTAAGTTAAATCCGCGGGTCGTGCAGGACGAGTCCTGTCGTATCACCCCAGCTCAAATAGCTCGGGTTCGGGTTCCAGTTTCCAAGTACATAACGGCTACGCGCCCTGGCGTAGTGATGAATTCCGGGCCGATGAGTATGGCCATGGATTATTACGTCGACATCATGCCTGTCGAAACAGGATATTACTGCATCACGACTGACATCCATGATTTCTGCTTTTTTGTGCGCCGTTGCAGTAGTGCTTTCCGAGCGTAAACCGATAGCGATTTTTTGTCGTTCGATCAATGGTTTTTGTAAAAAGTCACTTTGCCACTTCGGGTTGCGCACTGTTTTTCGAAATGCCTGGTAGTCATGATCGCCGGTACACAGTAAATCACCGTGCATCAGAACTACTTTTTGTTTGCCAAGATTCAGGATTACTGGTTCGCTGACAATTTCCAGCCCGGCACGCCGAGCCAGGTCTTCACCCAGTAAAAAATCCCGATTACCCGCAAGGAAATACAGGCGAGTATTTTTCGACAGACTATATAAAGTTTCGATTAATTCGATGTGATTCGGGTTCGGGTCGTCATCGCCAAGCCATACTTCGAACAAATCACCCAGTATGTAAACGCGGCCAGCGCTCGAAGCCCGCTCGCGCAGGAATTTGATCAGGACGGTACTGATTATCGGTTTTTCAGGGTCGAGATGACAATCAGAGATAAACAGGTATTCGCCAGTCATCAACCAGAGTCCATGGATTAATGGGTGCCGCGAAATAATTGCATTTTTAGAGGCGTCCTAAAGTCTACTAACGCCGGTAATAGTTATGGTTTCCAGCGGAACATCCTGGTGACCGCCTTTACTGCCAGTGTTAACACCGGCGATAGCATCGACCACATCCATGCCATCGGTTACCTTGCCAAACACAGCGTAACCCCAGCCCTGCATAGTCTCGCTGCTATAATTCAAAAATGCATTGTCGGCAAGGTTAATAAAAAATTGCGCTGTGGCAGAGTGTGGATCACCGGTACGCGCCATAGCCAGGGTGCCACGATCGTTCTTCAGGCTGTTATTTGCTTCGTTTTGAATCGGAGCACGCTTATTGGGTTTGTCTTTCATATCGGCAGTGATACCTCCGCCCTGGATCATAAAATTCGGTATCACGCGATGGAAGATTGTTTCGACAAAGTACCCGTCATCGACGTAAGCGAGAAAGTTCGCACTGGTAGTGGGTGCATTTTCCGTATCGAGTTGAATGGTAATATTACCCATCGAGGTTTCCAGCAAAACCTGGGGGTTGACGGCAGTTTCTTCGTTCATGGATTGGTTACCTTTAAAGAGGGGAAATAAAACCATAGACAGAATAGCTGCCAGTACAACCATAAGCGGTAGTATTGTTTTTTTCATCAGTATTCCAGTGGTTAGGCGGTAGGGGATTTTACTGGGTTGTTTCAGTAGATGGAAGGGTGGATATATTTCCGGTTCCCCTGAGCATTACGATATCTTACACTCTACCGGGTTTTCAACTGAGCGGTCGATTCGATCCAAACAGCCTTTAATGCTTACTATTTTTAATAGCCTGACCAGACGCAAGGAACCTTTCACCCCTCTCGTGCCCGGCAAGATTCGAATGTATGTATGCGGTATGACCGTTTACGATTATTGCCATATCGGGCATGCCCGGGTGCTGGTGGTGTTTGACGTAGTTTACCGATTCCTCACGCACCTGGGTTTCGATGTGACCTATGTGCGAAATATCACCGACATAGACGATAAGATAATCAACCGCGCGAATGAAAATGAAGAAGATTTTGCGGCCCTGACCAAACGATTCATCGACGCGATGCATGAGGATGCCGATGCCCTGGGCGTACTTCACCCCAACCACGAACCGCTTGCAACTGACCATATCGACTCTATTCTCGAAATGATCGATGGTCTGCTAAAAAAAGGATATGCCTATCAGGCAAACAATGGAGACGTCTACTATATCGTATCGAAATTCAAAAATTACGGTCAGCTTTCCGGGAAAAAGATAAAGGAATTGCGTGCTGGCGAGCGCGTAGAGGTTGATACACAGAAAAAAGACCCGCTCGATTTTGTATTGTGGAAATCCGCCAAACCCGGCGAACCTAGCTGGCCTTCAGCCTATGGTGATGGTCGTCCTGGCTGGCATATAGAATGCTCTGCAATGTCGACCCAACTTTTGGGCAATCATTTTGATATTCATGGGGGCGGTCAGGATTTGCAGTTTCCGCATCACGAAAATGAAATTGCACAGAGCGAGAGCTGCACCGGGGAGGCCTTTGTCAATTACTGGATGCATAATGGTTTTGTACGTGTTAATGAAGAAAAAATGTCCAAATCGTTGGGAAATTTTTTCACCCTGCGGGAAGTGCTACAGGATTACAAGGCAGAGGAAATTCGCTACTTTATAATGAGTAGCCACTACCGTAGTCAGCTTAACTATTCCAGGGCGCAGCTGGAAAATGCGCGTAGCGCCCTTCATCGACTATACAGCGCCCTGCTCGATACCGATTCGGTCGATGTGCCTCAAAATACAGCCTATCAGGAGGATTTTGAAAAGGCTTTAAAAGATGATTTTAATACCGCCAACGCAGTCGCAGTATTGTTTGACCTGGTTCGTGATATCAATCGAGCCAAAGCAGAAAAATCGAATGATGTAGATTCGCTAGCGAGCCTGGCACGCTATCTGGCAGGCATTATTGGGCTATTGCAAAGTGAACCCGATGTTTACTTGAAATCGGTAGTATCCGGGTTTACTGGTGTAGCCGATGAAGCAGTCGAGGTAAAGATTCAGCAAAGACTTGAGGCACGTAAAAACAAGGACTGGGCAACCGCCGACCGCCTGCGAGATGAATTGAGTGCGGCAGGAATAGCGATCGAAGATAGCGCAGGAAGCACTCGCTGGCGGCGAAGCTAAAATCGTGAAACCGCTGAATAATTCAACCCTGATTTCCCGGGTGACGATAGGCGAAATGTGTGATTTTCGTTTGTTTCACGAAATCAACGCCTTAGCGGTACTGATTTTGTAAGCAACCCCCACGTACCGTTGGAGGGCCTGAAAAAATCAGAGCTTCCATCTAAATGTTCAATTGACCTTTTCTTTTATTGGCGTATTATTCCGCGCCTTGCCTATAGCCCCGTGTTTGGTGCAGTTAGGCAGATTTCGGGGTGTAGCGCAGCCTGGTAGCGCAACTGCTTTGGGAGCAGTGGGTCGGGAGTTCGAATCTCTCCACCCCGACCATATTAAAACCAGTTGTCTGTGAATAGGCATTGGTTAGGGTAGTATTAAGAGCTTGTAATTAGCCGGGATCTGGAATGCCTTTATTAAGGTGTATATGATCGTTATAAGGCAGGCTCGATTTAGGAAAGCGATCACAGTGTTCGAACTGGAATCCTGAGCGCCCGTAGCTCATTTGGATAGAGCATCGGCCTTCTAAGCCGAGGGTAGCAGGTTCGAATCCTGCCGGGCGTGCCAATATTTATGGTGGGCGTAGCTCAGTTGGTAGAGTGCAAGATTGTGATTCTTGTTGTCGTGGGTTCGATCCCCATCGTCCACCCCATATTCAGGCGCCTGGAGACAGGCGCCATATACTATTAACCCTGCGATATATATTGTCGCCGGGTTAATAACGGGTAAAAATACTGGTTAATCCACCGGCAGCTAATATAATAAGCTGATAGTAGTAAACGAATAGCATAGCGAGTTATGTGCGAAAGTGGCGGAATTGGTAGACGCGCCAGATTTAGGTTCTGGTATCTTTGATGTGAGAGTTCGAGTCTCTCCTTTCGCACCATTTATCAGGGATATTAATCGATCGGGGGTACATCGTGTATATATTGGTGACCTACTCCCGGCAAAAAATCCTCTTTATCGATAATCACGAGATTTCATCATGCAAGTATCTATAGAAACCCTCGAAGGCCTTGAACGCAAAATGACGGTCCAGGTTCCTGCCGACACGATAGACCTGGCTGTCGAAAAAAAGTTGAGGGAATTGAGTAAAACAGCGCGTATAGACGGTTTTCGTCCGGGCAAGGTTCCGTTAAAGGTAATACAGCAAAAATATGGTGCTCCCGTACGACAGGAAGTAATCGGTGACGTGATCGAATCTTCCTACCGGGAAGCAATCACTCAGGAGAATGTAAGACCAGCCGGTATCCCAAATATTGAGTCAGTCAATTCGGAAGGTAAGGAGGAAGTATCTTACACAGCAACCTTTGAAGTTTACCCTGAAATAGATCAGCTTAAGCTGGAATCGATCAAAGTTGAGCGAACGCTAGCAAAAGTTGTTGATGCAGATCTTGAGGCGATGTTACAGAAACTACGCGAACAAAATAAGGAGTGGTCGGAAGTGAATCGGAAGGCGAAGAAGGGTGATCAGGTGCTGGTTGACTTCGAAGGTCGTGTCGACGGTGAAATTTTTGAAGGAGGAACTGGTAAGGATATGCCGGTAGAGATCGGTGCTGGACAAATGCTTGAGGATTTCGAAAAAGGTCTCAGGGGCCTCTCCGCCGGGGAAGAAAAGATCGTAAAAGTTAACTTCCCGAAAGACTATCATGGCAAGGAAGTGGCAGGTAAAAAGGCCGAGTTCAAACTGAAAGCGACGCGTGTATCAGAAGCTCATTTACCCGATATCGATGAAGAATTTGCCAAAAAATTTGGTGTTGAAGACGGTGGTTTGGATAAGTTTCGTGCCGATGTCAGGACCAATATGGAAAAAGAATTATCGCAGAAACTTAAATCGCTTAACAAGAATGCCGTGATGATGGCTTTGCTCGAAGAAAATCAGGTTATAGCGCCATCGGCATTGGTCGCTGAAGAAGTGAAGTCCATGAAAATGCAGGCTGCCCAGCGCACAGGAAAGGACATGGCCTCATTCGATGATTCGAGTCTGCCCGATGATTTGTTTAAGGAAGAAGGCCAAAAAAGAGTTCAGCTAGGGCTACTGATAAACGAAGTGATCAAAAGCGAAAAAATTGAACTGGACAATTCGAAGCTGGAAGCAACCCTGACCGAAATGGCTGGATCGTATGAGCAGCCCGAACAGGTCAGGGAATATTACCGGCACAATCAGGAAGCTCGCTCAAGCCTGGAAAATATGGTACTTGAAGATCAGGTAATTAATCATATCTTAGACAAAGCCACGGTAACCGATAAGCAGTCCAACTTCGAAGAATTGATGAATAGTAGCAGTTAACTATGTAACGACAGGAATAAGTAATGAGTGAATACAAAATTACCTCAGGAATAAGCTCGACGCACGCAAAC